>Ga0070706_100001975_pt1 | contig 21145 bp, 17 predicted proteins | sample KBSK5501metaG_FD_65476 | JGI IMG/M metagenome (GOLD analysis project Ga0070706, IMG submission 65476) | Corn, switchgrass and miscanthus rhizosphere microbial communities from Kellogg Biological Station, Michigan, USA - KBS K5-50-1 metaG | ecosystem: Host-associated > Plants > Roots >... | reverse complement strand
TCCGGATTCAAACTTGTCAATGCGCTTGGGGCCCGAAGCCAATTCCAGAAGCTCTCTCCCTCGGTTACCCATGGGTCCGGCCAGCGAGTACTGGCGTTTGGCACCTCGTGCAAGTATATCCTCGCAAGCCATTGACCAATCAGCTCACCGTTGTCGAAGCGGTCGTGGCCACGAAAGGGATCTATTTTGTCGTAATCGTATCCCGAGAGCTCCAGAGCGGACCTGCTCCAATCGTACTCGTATATTTCGCAGGCGGAAGCGTAGGGCTGAAGGCCCGCCATCGTATCGGCGATCTTGGAGGGTAGCTCTCGAATCCACCGCCGCGCGGAGTATGTACGCAGGTGACGCGAGTCGACGAGCCTTTTTAACCGCTGGGGCTTGCAAAGAAATACCGCCGCCTTCAGTCTCTCCTCGTCCAGTGGCACGATCTTGGACGTGACCTCTCGGAGTTGCGACACAGGATCGACCAGCAGATCTTCGTAGCGGACTACGTGCGACCCAAGCTTGGCCCAGGCGAGCGAAATGGCATAACTCTGAGGAAACGAGTAGGTGACATGCTTGAGCGCATTCTTTCCTGGACGGTCCCGGTCCTGCTTCAGCATTACGGCGGATGGGTCCAACCCCGCGTCGTCGTGCCACTTCACATAATGAAAATACGACAAAAACGTGTCGGCCGGATGGCGTATTGCCGTGAGGACGACGGCTCTGCTCTCGACCAACCATCGGACAAGGCTCTCGCTCGGGCGGAGATGTTGGTGCGTGACAAAGCTCGGAGGAAAATCGTCTGCGCATCCCGGAGCCCACTCCAGAGGCAGTTCGACAACCGGAATTTTATAGGCGTAATGCAGTAGCCAGCACAGCCAGATATTCCCCGTTTTCGGGGCCGACAGAATTACGATTTTCAGCCTGTTGGGGTCGGCAGGAAAGCCATTCAATATCATCTGTGATTTCCGGAAGCGGGGCGCCGGATGGAAGCTATCGACTAACTCATTTTACCGCAAGGACAACGATGGCAAATGCAGCGGTTCAGCCGAGGTATCTTCGGCTTCGGGACCTCGATCACGCATTCCATCTTCTCCGCAAGGCCCACAGGCGGCGACTGGCGGTTGACGCTCCGCGCCCATGGGCGTGCTGAGAATTAGTTCCCATCGCCCCGGTAATCGCCGCGGCTTAGATACTTTTCGAGCCAGATGTAAAGGCAGATGAAGAGATAACGGCTGCCCATTTCTTTGATCCTCAGCTTCGGCGAGCCAGTCCGCCGATTCCGCCACGTAATCGGAATGACCGTCCACGAAAACCCGCGCACGATCGCTTTTAACGGGAGCTCGACGGTGATGTTGAAATGCGGCGCGATCAGTGGCCTGCAGTGGTCGATAACGTTCTTGCGATACGCTTTGAACGCGTTCGTCGTGTCGTTCAGCTTGATATGAAAGAGAATTTTTAAAGAAAAGTTGGCGAGCCGGTTCAGGAACAGCTTGATTTTTGGATAATTAGTGACCCCGCCCCCGCGCATGATGCGACTGCCAAAAACACAATCGTAACCTTCGTTCAGAGTTTTCCAGTACCGCACCACGTCGCGGCAGTCGTCTGATTCGTCGGCCATCATGATAACCGCGGCATCGCCGTGCATGTGATCCAACCCGTAAATTATCGCGCGCCCAACCCCGTACGGTCCGGGATTCTGGAACGGTGTCAAAGCAGGGATGCGGTTCTTCAGTGACTGCAAAATCGGCCACGTGGCATCCGCGCTGCCGTCATCGACCACCACGATTTCGTGGGGCACATTCTGTAGCCGAAGCTCCACGTGCAGATGTTCGACTGTCGAGGCGATACAACCTTCCTCGTCGCGAGCGGGAATCACGACTCCGGAAGAGGGTCACTCGCGACTTCATGTTTTCCGAAACGGTGCGCGCACCAATCACTGAGTTGAGCCAGCGACATTGCGGACAGCACACCGCCGCTGACGTTTTGGATTCGCTCTACCAAACGCTGCGGTGATTGCATTTGCTTCCACACTATCGCTGCGACATCGCGCGGATGCAGGCAATCGCGCACCTGATGCCCCTGGCCGCCAAACCCAGTGTACTTCAGCGGCCGGCGTCGGAAGTACGCGTTGATCCAAAACGCGAAAATGCCTTGATCGGGCCGACCAAATTGCCCGGCGCCCGCGAGCACGCCACACCGGTTTATCCAAACCGGAAAATGAAAGGCGTCGCCGTACTCAAGAGCGAGTATTTCCGAGGCGAGTTTGCTACCGCCGTACAGCGAGAGGGGCGACGCGGTCGAAAAATCTTCCGAGACGCCTTCGTTGGAGATACCGGTGATGGAAATCGAATCTAATTTCGGCTGGAAGGCGCGGTCTTCCACCTCGATCGGCAGCTTCGCCAATGCAGCAATCGAATAAACACGGCTAGTGCTGAGAAGGATGAAGCCCGCGCCGGCTCTTTTACAATACTCCAGCAGATTTACCGTCCCGAAGAGATTATATTCGACGACTTGGCGGCTGTTCGATTTGCCGTCCACTCCCGAAAGCACGCTCGGATTGGCAGCAGGATCGCTCCGGCAAAACTGTTCAAGATGCACATCCAATCCAATGATTCGATCCTCATTGCTTCTTCTCATTTTTTTGGCTTCCTTTCTTCTTGGTATGTTGTTGCTCTTTTTGCTGGACGGAGGCGCGGCCGGGCTCCCGACGAATGACTCAAACGCAGACATCCGGGGCAGCACGGCTTCAAAAACCGATGCACCCTCGCGAGGGTTCATTCCGTCAGGACTCGCTCATTCTTCAATCGGGGAATTACCCCACTGCATCGCTCGAGTCCCTGCCGGTATTGCCGTTCCGTTGTTTGGTTCTATCCTTTCCCAGTCCCCCCGCAAGACAATCGAAAGCTCCGGCCTCGCCTCCTGTCCAACTCAACTTCACATACGCCTAAACCCATACCGTCAGCCAATCGCTGGCCGGCGCATGTTCACACTGACTATGATTAAAACATTTCCACCGCATTTGATGCTTGGTCCCGGTAGCCGTGGCTGATCTCGTTCTCGTTAGGCCAATCGACCATTATAAAATTCCAACAAGAGTCAGAACGATCTTGATGACCATTGCCTTTTGTGCCGCATTTAGCCCGGCTGTATGAGCAGGATATGATTTCCACATCACGCGCGCGAAGGACTGGACGGAATCCAAGAAGACGCCCGTGCCCGTTGAGGAGTGGGTTCAGTATATTAAAAGCGATAGTGAGTTTCGGGTTGTTCAGCCACAAGACCCGAAAGACAAGCCCAGGGATGCCATTTGGATCGACCCGAAGGGTAAAGCGAGAGTGTTATTTTTATTACTGAATGGCGCGATTTCGGTTAAAGACCCTGACGAGCGCATTATTGCCAAGATGAAGAAGGTTGCATTGAGGCTGAAGGCGAAGGTTGGTGGTGATGATGGAGAGGATTACAAGTGACGACGCCGTGGCCTAACAAATCGCTGCGGGCGATCGGGATAAACAGCATCGGGACCGGCGGCAGACGGAATGCAGCGCCGGGTGGTTTCGATTTTGATTTTAGTCACAACGCTGTCTTGCATGCGCGAAGGCGCTGCCAGCGGCTGTGGCCGAGCTCCGGCGTTGGGCCGCATCAAGAAACCAGTTGAATGCCAACGGATAATTTCAAATTTTTGGTTCTGGGCGCTGGACGGGGGGGTACCAGCCTGATTGCAGGACTACTCGATTACCATTCGGAGTTAACAGTAGCCTATGAACTTTGCGCACTTGCATATTTAAATGGGGAGGAATTGCCTTACCGTGGCCATGATCTATTTGGTAAACGTGTGCAATCATTTATCGCCGGCTGTCAAAGCGCACCAAACCAGCGAGCTGATATGCTTTGGGGGAACAAGATTACGACAGAACAGTTATTTGGTTTAGAAGACCACAACGTGGTCAACCCGGACCTGAAGATTGATGTATTAGACGAATTTTTTAATAATCATCTCAAAAATGTCAAAGTGATATTTATTTTGCGAGATGGGAGAACCTGCATAAACTCAAAAATACAGAGAACAGGGCAACCCATAGAAAAAGCAGCAGAACGCTGGAAATATTCAGTAACGTGTTACAGGTTTTTCAAAACGCGTCATTCAAACAATATTTGTATTCGATTTGAAGACCTGCTGTCTGACCCGGAAAAAACTCTGACTCAAATCTGTGACTTTCTGAACGTTCCATATCAAGATGCAATGTTACTTGGAACCAACAATGAGAAAATGTTGCCAGAATATCGACAAAACAAATTTGATTTAACGAAAACAAAATCAATTGTTTTACCGGACCATATTATGACTGCAATAAAAGAGGATTTGGAATATTGCGGTTATTCTTGATATGGAGCACAGCCTCTAATTTGCTTACAGTCTTATGCTGGCGGCCTGACTGATGTCGCAGACGCTGCGGTTCGCCCTATCTATTAGACCCGCTTTCGTAGAGGCCGAAGGAAATTTTCCGCCCCGTAATTGCTCACGGCGTTTACAACGATTTCAGTGTTGGTGGCTGGCGCTGAACATGAAAGCCGCCATCCGGTTTTTTCGAGCGTTGGATTGTTAAAAGCTAATGCAACGTCGCGTCTAGTTATGGTGGGCGTAGTGCGCGCAAGCATCTTTCGATCAACCCAGATCTGCGCGTCGGCTACGGAACCTCCGGGCGATAAGTCAGCGGCCCAGCGGCTCAGGAGCAATTCAGAAGACGATAGAATCTTACACTGCTCAATATTTCCTTCGGGACCCCAAGCCATATGATTGTACGATGAACTTAAGTGTTCGTCGTTCGCGACCACATAAACATCCTGAAAATTCCAGAGTGCGCGCCGGCTCCGCGCATAGACATCTCGCCCGGCAGCTCGCCAGGATCAAGACGGATCTTGCCATTGAAATCCGGCTCGGGACTAACAAGTTGAGCGTGCACAGTCAATTTGTTTTCCAGGCGTCACTCCCTCCAGGATCGGCGGAATAATCGAGGGGTTGTCGTTTAGCGCATGGATTTTCAGGCCATCGGCCGTTCGGCTCATGGTCACATTTGCAAGCTCTTGGCTTTCCCGCCGAAAAGGGTGGCGTTGGCAGCGCTTAAGTCACTGCAATCACAGGCGAAAACCGGCTGCCATAGCATCCGCGTAGAACATGCGCACAGTATCAAGAGAGCACTCCGCGAGATCCATTCCGCCAAGCTTTGCGGCCTTCGCTAAAATGTCATGCGGCACTGTGACAATGTGGCATCCGCAGGCCGCCGCCTGAAAAATATTCAGCACCTCGCGCACGCTTGCCCAGAGCAACTCAGCCGAAGGCAGGGAAGCAAGCACTTCCAGCGATTCCTTCATCAGTGGAATTGGATCAATACCTGTGTCCGCAATCCGCCCGGCAAAAACTGAAACGATCGAGGGAATCTCCTTCCGCAGCGCTCCAGCCACGCCTTTCACCTGTTCCGTTGTCAGAATCGCGGTCACGTTGATCTTGACCCCCTCCTTGGCTAGTTCCGCTATCAACGGGAGGGCAGATTCGGCCTTGGTATTGGTAATCGGAATCTTGACGTAGACGTTTTCCTGCCAATCCCGAATTTTAAGCGCCTGACGGCGCATCTCTGAAAATTCATCTGAGAACACTTCGAAGGAAATCGGCTTATCTGTGACACTTTCCAGGACTGACCGCGCAAAAACCTCATAATCTGTAACACCAACTTTTCGCATGAGGGTCGGGTTTGTGGTCAGACCCTTGATATAAGGCTTGCGATACAGGTCTATGATTCCTTCAGGATCAGCGCCGTCGGCAAAGATCCTAACGGGCAGGTTTTCCAGTGTAGCTATGCTCATCACCCATGAAGGCTGCTACCGTTGAAGGACGAGCGCAAGTCGCTTTCAGCGATGGGCCGCCCTGTCGCTTGCGTGGAGGATAACGTCAACAGCTTGAGCAAAAGTTTTAACTGTCCAGTCTGGCAGAGACTTCAACGTCTCTGAATAGCCTCGATCGATAAAAACTGTGCGACAGCCGGCCGCGCGCCCGCAATCGACATCTCGCCAGCGATCGCCGATTAGGAAACTTCGATCCAGATCAATGTCGAGGGCCTTGGCCGCGCGCACGACCATCCCCGGCTGCGGTTTTCGGCAGCTACAAGGATCCGCCCACTCTTTTCCGGCATGCCAACAGACTTCAATGCGCGCAATCTGCGGTAAGGCGGCGAGCATCTTGTGATGCATCGCCTCGGCTATCTCGCGCCTCTGTGTGCCTCGGTTAACGTCGGGCTGATTCGTGACCACGACCAGCAAAAAGCCCGCGGAATCGAGCTGCTCACAACCCGCGGACACGTCTTCGTAGATTTCGAAGTCCTCTACGCGGGCCGGGGGATAGGGCCGGCCCTCACGCACGAGCGGTCGGTTGAGTACGCCGTCGCGATCGAGGAAAACAGCGCGACGCGCTATTTCGTGCTCTCCCATTTCGTCTGCGCGACCTTGAGCTTTGGATGGCTGACGAAAAGATGCCAGACCACGGCTTGGAATGCTTCTGAGTGAGGCGTTGTGTTGCCGGGATTTACAGTCGGAATAAGAATCGTAACATCGGCTACTTTTGCGGTGTAGCCACCGTCCCGCCCCACGATTCCGAGGATCGCGCTTCCGCGTTCCTTCGCGAGTTGCAACGCGAGCACGAGGTTGGGACTCACGTTCTTCTCGAGATTGCCGCCGCCGACAGAGAATATGAGAAGCGCATCTTTCTCATTGAGACGACTGCCCTTTAGCCACTCCGCGAAAACGTTGCTCCAGCCTTCATCGTTAGTCCGCGCCGTCAGTTCCGAAACATTGTCAGTGGGCGCGTAGCATTCAAGACCGGCGATCTTGCGAAAATCGTTAACGGCATGCGAAGCGTTGGCCGCACTCCCGCCCACGCCGAGAATAAACAGGCGACCACCTCGCTCCCGGATAGCCGCCAGTAAATCCACCGCTTGTTCGCAAAGAGCAGGATCAAGCTGGGAAACAATTTGGGCGGTCTCTTGCAGATATTGTTCGGAATAATTCATAATGTGCGAAAGGTGGCTTGATTGCGCAAAAGACTATCGAGTTCCGCCAGGCCTTCGGGTGAACCGATTTCGTAGAAGCGCTGTGTGACTTCGTATCCGGCAAGTTGTTTTTCCGCGGCGAGCTGCTGATAAACGTCCGCCAAATCGAATGGTTCATTATCACGCCATCCGCCAATTACGTCCGCGCGCAGAATTCCCAGGCCGTAGTCGATATATCGCATTTCCGGTGTGGGTTGCTTCTTGTCATAACGCAGGATTTGATTGCCATCGAACCAGACATTGCTCGTATCCCAGCGGCCGTCATTCATGAAGACGATCATAAGGGCTGACTTATCTCTGGACAAAAACGCCCGACCCGCCTTGCGGTAGTTGATTGGCAAATAGGAGTCGCCGTAGAGGACGAAAAAATTCTTCCGGAGTAATGGCAGTGCCCGCTTCAGGGCTCCGCCGGTTCCCAACAAACGCGGCCCGTCGAATGAGTAGTCTATCCGCACATCAAAGCGTGCGCCGTCTCCGAATTCGGCTTCGATCATTTCGCCAAGATAACCGGCGCAGACGACAACATGGCGCAAACCCGCGGAATGGAGCAAGCGCAGTTGATGTGCGAGGAACGGTTCGCCTGCCACGGTGACGAGGGCCTTGGGAATTTTTTCCGTGATCGGTCGCAGGCGCGTCGCCCGGCCTCCCGCGAGAATCGCGACGGGCCACTCGGCAATCTCACTTTTTGCCAGCTCCGGGCTCATTGAATCAGAATCTTGGTGCCTTCGAAGTCAAACCGAAAACGCACCTCCGTTAATCCCTTCTCTCGCATGGCGTGCCGCAGGCGAGCTTTATCATTGGCGTAGAACATGAGAAAGCCACCACCGCCGGCTCCGATGATTTTCCCGCCGAGCGCCCCGTTCGCCATCGCGTAATCGTACCAAGCATTGATATCGGGGTTGCTCATGCTCTTGGATCGTTCCTTCTTGCGTTGCCAATGGACATCCATAAGCCGCGCAAACTCATTCAGGTCATCGCTTTCGAGCGCCATCTGGCTTTGTTTGCCCAGTTCCTTCACAAAATGCAGGTTCTCCACCATTGCCTTTTCGGCGTGTTTGCTCTTGTTGTCCTGCTCCTTGAGGATCTTTGAAGCAGGCCGTGAATAGCCAGTGAAGAAGAGCAAGAGATTATCCTCCAAGTTATACAAAGTCTCTTCCGAGATTTTCAGCGGCCACGCCTCGACCTGACCGTCGGGCATGAATTTGAAACAGGTGATGCCGCCGTAGGCCGCAATGTATTGATCCTGTTTCCCAATTGGTTCGCGCAGTTTTTCCAGCTCGATCTGACAAGCCTGTTCGGCAAGTTCAGCGGGATGGACAAGATTTTTTTTGTGAGTGTGAAAGGCCTTGAGCAACGCCGTGGTAAAACTGCCGGATGATCCCAGACCAGTTCCCGCAGGGATGTCAGCCAAGCTGGTGATTTCGAGATGAGGAGCTTCTATTCCGACGAGCTTCAATGCTTCCCGGACGATAGGATGTTTGACCTCACTAACAGCCCTCACGCGCTCTAACTTCGAATACTTGATAATCAATTCCTGAACAAAGGTTCGATGCAGTGTGATGTAGACATACTTGTCAATCGCGGCCGCGATGAGAAACCCCGAATGCTCCCGGTAGTAGGACGGCAGGTCGGTGCCGCCGCCTCCCAACGAAACCCGCAAAGGAGAGCGAGTGATAATCATGCTTCCGCGAAAGAGTAGCCGCTGCTTCGGTAGATCTGATGGACTATCTCGAGAGTCCTGCGTGCCTCAAGCAATCCGGGCGTTGGCGTTCGGCCCAGGCGAATGTCATCCGCGAATTCTTGCATCTCTAGCCTCCAGGACTCATCGACCCCCGGAAATTCCCAAATCATGGTCTCGGGTGGTCCCATGGCAGCCGACATCTTGTAATAAGAAAGGCTCTCTACACCGTAGCTTCCGCCCAGTCCTTCAATGTGTAACTTGCCATTGCGGCCATAAATCTCGAACGAGAAGGTATTTTTCCACTCTGTACAGCTCACATGCAACCAGGCGGTCTTGTTATCCGCCGTCCGGAGCGAGAGAAACGCGTTATCATCCGCCGGCATGTCCCAGTAGGAGGTGGTCGCGTGGCCCTCAATTCGGGTAAACTCCCCCAGGAACCATCTAGCCAGGTCGATCAGGTGCACGCCTTGATCGATTAACTCTCCTCCGCCCGAAATCCCCGGTTCCGCTCGCCATTCACGCTCATAGCCAACCCGCCCGCCGTGGCCGTAGCGCGCACGCAGAAACATCATCGGCCCCACCGCACCTGAGTCGACAAGTTCGCGCGCCTTTCGAATGGCTGGGTGAAATCGATGATTGTAACCTACACGCACTAGCGCTTCCCACTCATGAGAAAGCGAGATTAACTCATCAACCTCTGCGACCGAGATGGCCGCAGGTTTTTCCACCAGCACGGCCTTACCCGCCCGAAGCGCCACCGCGGTGATCTTCGCCAGCGAAGCATTAGCTGTCGCGACCACGACAGCGTTAATAGCCGGATCTGCGAGCGCGTCTGCGACATTGGTGGTAGAACGAACACTTTCGCCAGCGATCTTCGCCAAGGCCTCAGCTCGGCTGCCATCAATGTCGCATGCCACCGCCAGTTGGCCCGGTTTGAGAGACGAGAGCCGCTTATGACCGATCAAGCCGCAGCCAATGATGGCAAAAGACAGCGGCATTTCTCCCTTGCCAAGCATATCGGGTCAGCTTTATGTGAAGACAGTGCGCTGGCAAGGCTTATTTTGGAAACTCGCGCGGGCGAGTTGGGTGGCTATAAGCGTTGCGGCGATAAACCTCTTTCTAGTCTGGCTCTTGGCGCATTTCCTGGGTCCCCGGACAAGTTTCTCACTGGCCTTTGTTTCGGCGCTGACCATTCATTTCCTGCTTTCTAAATTCTGGACTTTCTTTAACTACAGCCCGGATTTCAGTCGCCAAGTGCCTCGGTATCTGACAGCTGCCGGTGTGAGCTATTTGCTTCAGTTATTGATATTTCACGCCAGCCTCGTGTTGTTCACAAGCAATGTTCTTGTTGCGAGAATTGTGGCCATGCCAGTGGGCATGTTAGCGAGTTTCACAATGCTTCAGGTCTGGGTCTTCTCCCCTTCGCCGGTCCACGCTTCGCGTAGCGAAGGCGTCTACCGAGACAGAACAGTCTTGCCGATCAGAAAGTCATCCCTCGATCTCCCGGCGTAATCCGCCGCAGGGTGAAGACGTCGGATCCAGCCAGGTCCGCTTTGCGGGACTCCAGGTTCTGCCAACTATCCCAGGTTGCGCTGATCAATCTGCCGCTTATGCCATCCGATTGTGGCGATAGCAAAAAGTCGATGAGCGCACAAATTTTTTCGAAGGCTTCAGATCCAGTTGACATGGTTTTCTTAGCCATCGCATATTCTCTCGCGCCCGCGCCTTCGGGGCCAAGCGCAAGCACTTCGGCGGTCATTTGAGTTGGGAGCGCACCTGGGGCGACCGCGTTGATATCAATCTGAAAATCTCGCCATTCTTCTGCCAACGTTTCGACAAGCCGCACTACACCCGCTTTGGCTGCCGCATAGGCGGAAAAATTCGGCCGGGGCGACGTCGCTCCTCCTCCGGAAAAACAAATCACCTTGACCCGTTGCGACGAGTTCCGCAGTAATGGGAAGAATCCCGCAATGCTGTTAAGCGTTCCATCCAGGATAACGCGCACAGTCTTGCTCCACTCACCAGGATCAAGTGTAACGGCGGGACCGATAACTCCTTGTCTGGCCGCGCAAGTAATGAGCGCATCAATCGCACCCCATTCCTTGTTGATGGCTAAGACAGCTTTTCTAACCGATGCCCAGTTCGACACATCACAAACCGAGGAGCGAAAGTGGCCGCACGTTGCGTCGGCACGCTGCGGCCTTAACCTGACCTGACGCCGCCGCGCGAGCCCCCAGACCTCGTGGCCGTTCTCTATTAGCTTTCCGGCGACGGCCTTCCCTATCCCCAAGCTAGACCCTGTAATTACAACGCGCATGCTTTAGTCGATGCCATTCCGCGGTTTGATCGCGCATGGCATGGCGGACGTTCCATAAGCGAGATCGGCTAGCCGAATGATGAATGGAAAATGGGCGAGCGCCGACAACCGGCGCGCAGTTCCATGCGTCAAGCTCTTCAGAATCCGAAATCGAATCACACCATGGTACTTCATGTAAACAGGCTTTAATCCTGCCTGCCGATACAACGCCGCCAGCAATCCGGGATTTGAAAGGCTCACGTGTATTTCCGGCACGCAGTAACTAAACTGCAAACCCTGCAGTTTGGCCAACGGGCAATGCATATTGCCCGTCGTCAAAAGAAGCAAGCCGCTTGGCTTGAGAAGGCGCGCGAGGAGCTCGATAACTGCACGTGGGCTAGGTAGGTGCTCCAGTACTTCGATGCACGAGACAATGTCGAACTCACTGCCTGCGCTCTTAAGCTCTTCCTGGTCCAACACTTCAAACCCCTCAGCTCGTAACCGTCCGGCGTAACTGCCGACGTCATGACCAACTAGCCTTATCCTACGGTCTCGCCCAACGAGATCGCCAGCATGATCGCGCGCGTACTTTAGCAGACCACCGGCGCCGCATCCAAAGTCCAGCCATGCCACCGTCTCCGGCGCTGCTTGGGGTAACTTGCGAAGGTGGTCCTTTGCTAACGCGAACAAGTCCTGGAACTCAAAAACACGGGGAGTGGCGGCGTAATTCTGAAACTCTTGCTCGTAATCCACTGATGGATCGGGGCCTTTTCCCGCGTAGTAAGCGTCATTGTAGATCGTGAAATCGGTGACGGGTTCGACGAATTGAAAACTACATTCTTCGCAGACATAGAAACGGAAGTCGCGAGCGATAAACCTCCCTCGCTTTTCTCCGCGGCAGGTGAGGTTCTCCGAACCGCAGCAGCGGCAAACCAAACTGGAAGACGAAGACTGAATTGCCGCTGATGGGTCTAACGGCGATCGAGGATCCATCGATTCTGTTGAAGCCAGCATAAAGTTTTCGTCACGCCCTCCTTAATGGAATGAGTAGCTCTCCAGCCGGTTTGCTGGATCTTCGACGTGTCAAGAAAGATAAACGGATTATCGCCCACCCAACCACGCTCACCGCCCGTGAATTCCAGTTTCGGTTCAAGGCCGAGATGTTCGCAAATCCAGCCGATCGAATCGGTCACTTTGCAGTAGTCAGGCCCGCCAATATTGTAAACTTGCGACCGATGTTTCGCTTCGCGAGCAGTGCCTAGCTTCATGACATGCAGAATCGCGGAAATGCAATCCTGCACATAGAGGTAGCTTTTGCGCTGCGTGCCGTCTCCGAGAACGCGCAGTCGATCGGGATGTTCGAGGAGCTGCCGGTAAAAATCGAACACATGACCATGGCTATAACGCTCGCCCAGAATCGAGACGAAACGGAAAATATAACCCTCGAAGCCGAAGCCCTCACAATACGCCTGGATCAAGTTTTCTCCTGCGCCCTTTGATGCGCCGTAAAGTGACGTTTGGATCGGAAACGGGGCATCCTCAGGAGTCGGAATCAAGTCCGCTTCGCCATAGACTGAGCCCGTGGAAGAGAACGCAATCCTCTGAATCCCGTTGGCACGCATCGCCTCGAGCACGTTGAAGGTGGCGAGCGTATTTTGCTCCAAGTCTTTACGAGGGTGTTCCAGGCCGAAGCGCACGTCCGCGTTGGCAGCAAGGTGAAAAACTGCCTCGCAGCCTGCCATCGCCGCGGTGAGCGCTTCGCCATCGAGGTTGTCCCCGCGAATCAATCGAAAGTGGTCCTGTTCGCGAGCATTTTCCAAGAACGATTCCTGACCGGTGGAAAAGTCGTCCCAACCGATTACTTGATGTCTTTCAGCAAGAAGTCGGTCAGTCAACGAGCTGCCGATGAAGCCCGCCGCGCCGGTGACGAAAACTTTCATCGTGCCGCGACCTATCCGAGATCACTTCCCGCGAGTGTGAGCGCCGCTTGCTTCTCGCGCCGACGTTCAATTTCGGCGAGTGGATCGAGCTTGCTCAGCCGTAGCTTGATGAGGACGCGCAGCCAGGTAAGGGGATCGCGCACGATGGAAACTTTTTTTCCTTCGGTGAAGGAACGCGAGCGATAGTTCACCGGGATCTCCAGCGGCTTATAACCCTTGCGTAGGAATTTGATGACGATTTCCCAGTCAAAATCAAAGCGATTGCATTCGAACGTCAAACCGTAGAGGCAGTCGCGCCGGAAAACTTTATACATGGTGAAAGGGTCTCTGAGCCGTGCGCCAAAGCAGACGTTGATCGACGCGGTGAAGAACCAGTGCGCAAGGTTGAGCAAAGCGGCGATCAGCGGCTGGTCGTTAAATTGACGCATCTTCCATGCGCTGCCGCCGTGGCGCGCTCCGAGCACGAAGGCGGCCCGGCCTCGCCGCAGCGGTTCGAGCAACGCATCGTAATCCTCGATATCATATTCCAAGTCCGCGTCCTGGATCATCACGAAGTCTCCGGTAACATGCTGCAATCCGGCGCGTACAGCATGTCCCTTGCCGCGTGGAGCGTCCTCCAGCACGATCTTCACGCGTGGATGGTTCCGGTACTTTAGCACCTGCTCGCGGCTCCCGTCCGTGGAGTTGCTCTCCACGACGATAAGCTCGATATTGACGCCATCGATTTCCTTACTCAAAAGCCTGTCGAAGGCGATCGTAAAAGTTTGCGCCTCGTTGTAAACGGGTACCACCACTGATAGGCGGTGCGTTTCGCGCTTCTGCTGTTTACGCGCCATCAACACCATTCCACTTGCAACCACTCGTAGCGCCTTGCGCCGCAGGGATGCAGGGGTGACGCGCCGTGCCGCACTCACCGCCGGCGAGATTGCCCGCACCGGATACCGCTCAAAGTGTCCGGCTACGTAGTCAATGCTGAGTGTCTTTACGCCGGGGCGTTCGATAATCTGTTCGAAACCACAATCAATCAGGAGCGTCTGTAGTGTGGATGCCTTGAAGTAGAACAGGTGTTCAGCTTTGAATTCCATCCAGCGGTTTTTCAGGAGACGGGCGGACCAGGAATCGAGCGTTGGCGTCGCTATAAACACGATGCCGTTTGGGCGCAGTAATTTATGAACTCGCTCAAGAAAGAGGCGTGGATCTCGGACGTGCTCGATCACGTCAGAACATGCGCAAATATCGTACTGTCCCTCTTCGATCGCTGAACTAATCTCACCGCGGACGACCACGGAGCCCGGAGCGTCCCGGAGTTTCCTTCGCGCCACTTCACAGGCATGCTCGGAATATTCTATGCCTGTGACAGTAAGGCCCCGTGCCGCGGCGCGCACCAGGAAGTCTCCTTGGCCACAGCCAATCTCCAGCAGCCTTCCTTCGGGTTTTCCGCGGTAGCGTTCCAGCAAATCGAGGTAGAGATCGGCTGTGGCTTGTTTAAGCTCATCAACGTGTCTCTGGCCAACCCCGTTCTTTTCTACGAGGAAGTAATCTTCTCCATAGATGCGCGCTAGTTCGTCATCACTTGGCTGCGGGCTTGCCATGAGCAAGCCACAGTCGTCGCAGCGCACTACTCGGTGGCCTGATACGGAAAAAGAATAATGCAGCCGGGTGCTGCGGCAGACTGGGCAATTGCTTACCCGGCGTCGGTCAGAAGGGGCGTGGTCGCGCATCAGATCCAATATTCTCCGTGCCTCGTAAGGTTCGTTCTGCAACATCCATCCTAACCCAAAACGTAGTTGCTTAGGACGCAAAAACCTTTAAGCCTTTTCTTTGCCACATCAATATCACCTTAACTGAAATTACCGACATCGACAATCCATCCATTGGTGTCAAACAATCCTGCAGTACCGCCAGCCACGCAACCCAGCAAAACAGTATTCGCCAAATGACACCTCTTACTGGCTCCATTTTGTTCGGGTTTGCCAGATATAGAAACACAATGCTATCGTTCCAAATAACGAAATCCAGAGGGATAATACAAAATGACGGGGCCGATAGCTAAAAGTGATGGCGTAAATACCAGGTTTATCTACGGCGACGCCCTTAAACGCGTGGTTGACTCGGAAATAAGGCGCTGACTTGCCGTTCACGTCCACTTCGAAGTCGCCCGGGAGGTACGCTTCAGTTAAGACAATTACGCCGGCCTTAGGTGCTGTAACTTTGAACGAGGTTACGTTGTTCGTAAGTCGGTAATTGTCAGCCGCTACTACCTGGTCGTTAGTCGGGCGCCCCTCGGCGATTTGCGACAGCGAAACATCCTGACTGAAATCGGTGCGGGCTACAGCTGCGAAGGGACGCCCATCACCTGCCTTGATCATGCCGACCAACTCTGATACCGTATTATACGAGGATAGTCTGTCCGTAAAAAAAGCTCTGGGCCAGACAGATTTGCTCTCGTGAATAGTCAGATCCAGATCAGAAACAGATTCCAATCCCGCTACAGATTGCTGGGACGAAGGACCCAGGTAATACCTAACATTCAGCAAATCGCACAGCGCCTTGACGAGGGTTAGGTTGTCATTTCGGATGATAAATCGCCAATCCCACTGTTTTTCTATCCCCCAAGCCTCGGTCAGCTGCCGAAAATAAGGATTTATTAGCGCATCAGCGCCATTAATGCCTTCAATCCCCAAAGCTGCATTAAAGCCGGCGAATAAGTTGTCGCCCAGGCCCACCGCTCTCGACGGTGCTTGCTGATTTGCGCGAATAAGCTGAATAGCTGGTGAATTGGCTGCGAGGTTCACGCGCACTTGAGGATTCATGACGTATTCGTCAAATGGACTCTTTATGTACATGCCATAACGCCAATGCAAGAGAAGCAAACACAGGAAAAATACTGGTGCTAACAAAAACCCTTTGGAAGGCGCGCGCAAAACAAACCTAGTTATGAACGGCAGCGCAATGACAGCAACCAGCAATGACAAGATATAGCAATCGAAAAACCTGCTCGTCACGATGTTGTGAGAATGTAACAACGCGCTCTGGCCCGCGTCTGATGCCTGCGCGAAACCTAAATATAACGATAGAAGCAACGCTAAGAACGCAAAGGCCACGACTGTGTTTATTTTCCACTCATTAGAATCCCATCGCTGCCAGAACGCGCGTAAACCAAAGCCGCCGAGCACGATCAGGTGCACGATTAATACACACGAGAAGGTGTTGTCGATATGTATAACGTTTCTGACAAAGGGCACCCTAGTAATCACGCTGGGAGGGACAATTCCAAAAACCAGCCCGAATGGGAGCAATGCGCTAATTCCGATAGCTCTAAATACCGAGTCGGTGATCAGTATTCGAAAATGACCGATGGCTAACATAACTCCCAATAACACCAGGAAGTTCGTAGATGGAGCCAATGCTCCTTCTCTCGGCATGAATTCTCGGTAAAACATGTCATCGAAAATACCAATTAAAAGGCTCGGCTGTATTTGCCAGGCGCCAGGAATCTTGTAACCCGTATAGGCGGTGTGTAGAGTGTCCAGAAAGATCAACCAAATTGGTGCGCTGATTGCCGCGAAGAGCGATCCACCGATAGCCAGGTGAACGAGTTTGCGCAGTCGTAAGGAGGTTGGTCCTTCCGCCAACGCAAAAACCAGCAACCCGCAGCCGTTCATTCCCAAGAGCAGCATATAAGCCTCTTTGACGGTACCGCTGTTCATTTCCGCCCAGCATGCCGCCATAAGTCCAACAATCCATGGCGCAGTGCGTCTAATGTCAGGCGCCTCTCTTATCCGAAACCAACAGTAGAGAATCCAGGGTGAATAACAGAGGCTAAAGATTGCGGCATGGTCGTAGCGAAAGACAAAGAACCCGATGAATACTGAAGAAGCTGTCAGAATTACTGCAGATGGCAGGTGCCGGGCGGCAATGAGAACGGTGAGACCCATTCCCCAGGCAAAGAGTATTTTGGCCAGGATGAACTTGAAGTCCCACGCCCACGTAGCTCCGCCCGCGATTAACACAATGGTGTGTAATGGATCTCCGAGCATTGACTGCCCTTGCCCAAGTAAGGCGATGCCGCATGAATCGTATCGGTTCCAGAGTGGTAATTCGAAGTCGTGCAAAAGCGCCCGGCTTTCGACCACCGCGCACGGCAAATGAAACCACGCCGCGGCCCCCAGGTCTGCTCCTTTCGCATCGTCCTGTGTCGAGCTCGTGTAACCAGGTAAGGTCGGTAGCCGGTCGTAAAGCAAAAGGACGCCGTTATTCGGTGATACGAAACTCTTCCCAAAGAAAACGACGGGATAACAACTAACAACTGTGCTTATCGTCGCAACGATCAGTAAAGCCCTACAAGGGTGGCGGCGGACCCAGGTCGCCAACTGAAGCCAGCGTTGCTGCATCCTTTGCGACCAGAGTCGCCCTGCAAAGATCAGCCATAATGTCCCCAGCGCGCCTAACGGCAAAAAATAAAGCAGGAACGTCCGGCCGGCGAAGAGCAACCGGGCCGAAGGCGCCATATGAAGCGCCAGGGGTGTGCCTGGATTAATTATTAAATTGGAGTCATTGTCGGCAGGTCCCAAGGTCAAAAACATCCTGCCATCTTTGATTTCGGATGCAGAAATGCCATTGGCCACCCTGAGTTCTCCTAATGAAAACCTCCGGAGAGTCTGCCCAAACTTGTCAACGATCCGGGCATAGTTAATAACAAGGTCGGCGTTGCCGTGATCGAGCGGATCGAACCGAATAGTGCGATATTCACCGGCTGACAGTCGAAAACGATATATGACGTTCGATTCGCCGCCGCGCACCGGAAGCCGCACAGAGTCGTGCTCGTTGATGCCTCTACCGATGTCATAGAAGGTCTGTACCGTCCCGGCAGTAGGCGAACGCATCGAGACCTCGAAATAAAATGCTGGCTTTAGCGTCCAATGAGTCACTGCGATAGCACCCGCTGAGACAGCAGCGAGAATGAGGACCAGGGCGAGCTGGAATTTCGGGAACGAAGGCTTCACGGCGTGAACACCAGAGTCAGTCTTCCAGATTCGTTCGGGAGGTCAACATTTCCTTATTGATCAAAATTCGAAGGCAGAGATTCGTTACCAGGCAGCGCTTGCCCGCTGCGGGGGCTGTTCCCCACAGGGGTATTCTGCTCTCACGTGATCGCTGGCCAACCGGACGGAAATCGTATGCGACTGCCCATCCCGCAGCGCTTTCGGCAGAGCGTAATTGAGCGCTTGGATTCTGTCGCCCCTTCCAACGAGCGGCAAGTCTTCACGAAAGTCAGCCGCCGTCCCAGTCGACATAAACACACTAACCTAAACAATCAGCCACCAGCTTCCAAATCCGCGTATTTTCTTAACCCTTCCTCAAGAGAGGTATGGCAGCGGATTCCATAAAGTTTTCCGAACTTCTCCATGTTCAGTAACGAACAGCCGATATCTCCCAACCGGCGACTTTGCAAAAGAATTGGAACTTCAGGTAAATCAAATTGATTTTTGGCGAGACTAATCACCTCCTGAGTCGTGTGCCCGGACCCGGTCCCTACATTAAATGTGTTGTTTTGAGCCGGGGAACAAACTACACGTACAATCGATTCTGAAACGTCGTCAATGTAAATATAATCTCTCACTTCAGTCCCATCTCCGAAGAGTGTAAAAGGTTGCCTAGCTCTTGCAGAACGAATGAAATGATCAATCACACCCTGATTCGTATTGGGCCGCTTGAGTGGACCATAGGGATTGCCGAGACGCAAGATCGTGAAAGGTAACCCATGCTGATGATGAAAGCTGCGAATGAGTTGCTCGAGGAGCGCGCAAAAAGAACCGTAGGCATTTTGTGGGTTTAAGGGATGATCTTCAGTAACAGGTAACCCAGTGTAATTCTCGCCGTAGATTGTTCCACCCGAAGAGATAAAAATAGTGTGTTCGGTTTTGTATCTAAGACAGGACAATAATAATTGACCGAAAGCTGCGGTAAACCAGGGAGTCACTGTTCTTATTTCTTCTGCCGATGACGAGGGAAGAAGATGGGACACGAGCAAGATCACGCAACGACATGGCCGCACAAATTCACCTACCGCTGTTTTATCAGAGAAGTCGCCTCTAACATGTTCGATTTTACTGAGCTGCGCGTATTTGATACTCCTCGGATTCAATAAGAGCCCATGCCTCGAAAATGTCCGACAATGCACTCCCGCCTTCTGAAGATGCCATACCAAGTTGAGACCAATGAAACCCGTTCCTCCGACGACGCCGATCACAATTGAAGTGGATTTGAGCTTGAGGTTACTTTCCAAGCCAGCGATCTGAGGTAAAGAATTCTGGCTCGATTCCCAAATAGGACCTTTGCCGCCGCCCACAACCAGCCGGCGGCACTATCCGACGGTCGAAGACGACAAAGCAGAGCCAGCCAATTCTCATACAGTTCATTCTTTTATACAACCGACCGTCAGCGAATTCGCTACACTTGTAAGCCTAAATCAGTCGTGGCGCGCGACGACTTCTTTTGTGAGGTCGAGGTGTTTGCGCAGTTGACCGCGGTTGGTAAAAGACCGATTTACCTTTGCATACGCTCTGTCGCCTAATTGTTTTCGATTCTGAGGCTTTTGGACAAGCCGTAGAATCCGCTGCGCCAAGCTGCAGGCATCACCCGCAGGCACTAATAACGCCTCACCGCCGTCTGAAACTATTTCTGGAATACCAAAAACATTCGTGCTGACGATTCCCAGCTTAAATGCCATTGCTTCCAGAATGACTCGCGGAAACGATTCCTCAAAACTCGCACAGACAAAGATGTCGCTCAGGCGGTAAAAGTCATAGATATCCTCGCGCTCCTCCACCAAGCGTAAATTCGTTGCCTGGCTCGATTCAATCTGGGCGCGCAAAAAGTCTAAATAGAGTGATTCCCGCGCGCCAACCATCAAAAAGCAAACTTCCGCAAAAACACTGGGATGCTCCGATTGAAGTTTTTTAATGGCTTGAAGAAAAACATGCTGGCCTTTCCTTCGGCAAGTGGTGCCTATGAGAGAAACCACAGTTTGGTTAGTATCGATCCCGTGTTTTCGTCGAAGTAAGTCTCGCTCGTGGCGCTCACAGAATTCATCGATGGCGTCAACATCGACGGATCCAGCGATGGTAATAAAGTTTTCGCGCGAATCGTACTGGTTAAATACTTCTCGGGCTGCGTTCGCCTCGAACACAACTCGGTCGGCCGAAGCAAAACAGTCTTCAGCCACCCCAGCCAGCGCGGGAACAGACGGAAGGAAGTGTTCAAGTGTGTTGCTCTCGTGAATATTCCAAATAACCGGCCGATCGAACAATTTCGCCAGCGACACTCCCCAAATGGAAATTAGGGTGTTGCAGATGATGAGATCAAGCGAACTTGCACGTAGTCGCTCACCGATTACGCGCAACCGTTCTGTGTAATCGGCCTCATTCTCCCCAACCTGAGGGAATGGTGTCTTCACGACGTTGACGGAGATTCCGGCATCTTCAAAATGCTTCCGTAAAGGTCCGTCTAAAGGGGACACTACCGTGACCTCGTATCCACCGACTGAGGCGAAGTAGCAGGCGCGATCGAACAAAACCCTCGGAGCGCCCTCAAAATTCAGGTTATGAGAGATGACTAGCACTTTGAGCTTACCCACACGCGCTGTGTGCACAAAGTGACGGGGCTTCGCCGCTACCGGCAACCGGTCGAGATCAAGACTTTCGTTGTAGAACGGATCTTTGATACCGCGATACCGCCGCAGAAAATTGACATGCTCCTGCGGTCTAAACCCTAAACGGCCTCTCGACTTGCCGCAGTGGTGCAAAAGAACGGCCTGCGGCGTAAACACGATTCGTTTCCCTGCTTGTCCGAGCCGGAGACAGTAATCGACATCGTTCCACTCCATCGCGAAATTTGCTTCATCAAAACCGTTTACTTCATCGAAAACCGCCTTCGAAGTTAACATGCACGCTGCTGTGACCGCACTGACATTGCGCGCCGCATGCGAAAGGAAATTAAGGCCGATGATGTCTTTTCCGAGACGGTGAAATATATGTCCAGCCAAACCGAGGTGTTCCCCGACAACAACGCCGGCGTGTTGAATAGTTGAGTCGGGGTAGAGCAGTTTTGCGCCCACTGCGCCAACGCCGTCGATTGACATCCA
>Ga0070706_100001972_pt1 | contig 21152 bp, 18 predicted proteins | sample KBSK5501metaG_FD_65476 | JGI IMG/M metagenome (GOLD analysis project Ga0070706, IMG submission 65476) | Corn, switchgrass and miscanthus rhizosphere microbial communities from Kellogg Biological Station, Michigan, USA - KBS K5-50-1 metaG | ecosystem: Host-associated > Plants > Roots >... | reverse complement strand
CGGCAACGTGCCGACGCTCGTCCTGACCGGCGACCGGGATCGGCTTGTCGACCCGAGCCTGTCTGAGGGAATCGCCTCAGCGATCCGCGACGCCAAGCTGGTCAAGATCCACGAGGCCGGACATGTCGTGATTCTCGAGCGGCCCAATGAGATCAACGAGGCCATCGCGGACCTGCTCGCGCAGGCCCTGGCCACCCGCGCGGGCGATGGCTGAGTCAGCTGCCTCCGGCCGTTCGCTGGCCGCGGCGAACGGGCAGGGCGCCGAGGGCGACGCTCTCGCGGTGACGGCAAGGATCGCGGTTCCCGGCGCCGCTCAGATGCGCCTGCTCGGCAACCGGCTCGCCCGCCTGCTGCGCGCTGGCGATCTCGTCATCCTGGCTGGTTCGCTGGGCACCGGCAAGACAACGCTTGTCCAGGGGCTCGGAGCGGGCTTGGCCGTGCGGGGCCCGGTTACCTCGCCCACGTTCGTGATTGCCCGCGTTCACCCATCCTTGCGCGGCGGTCCCGACCTCGTGCACGCCGACGCCTACCGTCTCAGCAGCCGGCTCGAGGTCGACGACCTTGACCTCGATGCGGATCTCGATCACTCGGTCACGGTGGTGGAGTGGGGCGAGGGCCTGGTCGAGGGCCTGGCGGCGGGGCACCTCAGGGTGACGATCGACTGGCCGGTGCCAGCGCCTGGCGGTCCGGGGGACGGGCCTGATGATCAGGTCAGGATCGTGACGGTCTCCGGCTACGGGAACCGGTGGGATGCCGCGGCTGGACAGCTCAGGTCCGCGCTGGCCGAGCCGCTGCGATAGCGGCGCAAAAGGGCTCAGGCAACAATTGTTCCGATCTGTCGCCCATCTGCCCACCCGACACCAGTACACTGCGTGAAATCCAGGTGAGCTTGCCGTGATAACGCACGGCCGGATGCCCGTCAGGGAGGCGCGCCGTGACTGAGCAGGGCTACCCGCCTCGCCGGCCCCATCATCCCGGCCGGTCAGGTCCGGGGCGTCCAGCCTCCCGGTCCTCGCAGGAGCCGCGCAGGACCGGCTGGCAGGTGATTGACGCTTTCGATGAAGGACCTGACCCGGACTCCGGTCTGCCGCCGTGGGCGGTCCCTGGCGGCATCGAACCGGTGCGGCCGGGCCCCCGGCCCCGGCGACCGCGCGGCCCTGACCAGCTCGACGGACCTGGGCAGGCTCCGCGGCGCGACCAGGAGCGGCCAGGGCGGCTGCGCGGACTCCCTGGCCGCAGCCGCGCGGCGGCTGCTCGCCGCCGCCGGTCCAAGCGCAGGCTGACCACCTGGGGCGGGGCGGCACTCGTCGTCCTCGTCCTAGTCGGCGCGGGGCTCTACCTGACGCGGTCACGCCTAGCGCCGAGCCGGTTTGTGACGACCTTGCAGCCGGGTGAGTTCCGCGGGGTCCCTGACGCCTGCAAGATCTACGCACGCGCGGACTTGCGCCAGCTCATGAACGGCACCCCGAAGAGCATTCAGCCTCAGAATGGACAGCAGCAGAGCAGCTGCACGTACACGGTCGACGCGAAGCCCACCTTCCGGGTCCTGACCATCGTCGTGCAGGCCATGCAGGCCGGCCTGGTTCCCGTCGGGACCAGCAACGGCAGCGCGACCGCGAACGCGAAATACACCTTCGTGCAACAGCGCCAGCAGCTGGCCAAGCCGCCGAAGCGCACGCCGCAGCCGCCAGCGACGATCACGACGATCAGCGGCGCAGGTGACCAGGCGTTCAGCGCCCTGCAGACATTCCGGACCAAAGTGGCCACCGACGTCGTGATCGTGCTGGCGAGATACCGTAACGTCCTGGTGACGGTCCGCTTCGAGGGCCACGCGGGCAACGGTTTCGGCCCGGTCCCGGCCAGCGAGCTCCGCTCCGGAGCGCTCGCCGTGGCGCAGGCCGCGCTGTCGCACGTCAAGGGCGAGCCGACCGTCTGACCGGGATCGCGGCATCGGCGGCGATGAGTACGCTGAGAGATCGTGCTTATCCTCGCCTTCGACACCGCCACGCCCGCAGTGACGGTCGCGGTGCACGATGGCTCCGGCGTCGTCGCGCATGAGTCCGCGGTCGACGCACGCCGCCACGGGGAGCTGCTCGCGCCGTCGATTGCCAGGGTTCTGGCGAAGGCCAGTGCGCAGCCAGGTGACCTGACGGCGGTCGCCGTCGGAACCGGGCCCGGTCCCTACACCGGCCTGCGGGTCGGCCTGGTCACCGCGCGGGTGCTCGGCACCGCGCTGTGCATCCCGGTCGACGGCGTCTGCACCCTCGACATCATCGCCGCGCAGGCGCGGCACTCCGCCGGAGGCCGCGAGTTCATCGTGGCGACTGATGCCAGGCGACGCGAGGTGTACTGGGCCAGGTACGCGCCGTCGGCCGGGGCCGTCGTGGCGGCGGAGCGGCTATCCGGGCCGGAGGTCAGCCTGCCAGCGCTTGTTCCGGCTGGCTATCCGATGGCGGGCGAAGGACCTTGGCTGCACGCCGAGCTCGCGGGAGCCGATGAGATCATCGGACCGCGCTATCCCTCGGCCGCCACGCTGGCGGAGCTTGCGGCCGACCGCTGGGCGCGCGGCATCCCTGCCGGGCCAGCGGAGGCTCTGTACCTGCGACGGCCCGACGCAAGGGAGCCCGGCCGGCCGAAGCGGGTCACGCCATGAGCCGCGGGATAAAGGTCGCGCTTCGGCCCATGACCGAGGCGGACCTAGACCAGGTAATGGAGCTGGAGCAGGCCGTCTTCGGGGCCGAAGCATGGTCCAGGCAGATGCTCGTCGCCGAGCTGCGGCAGCAGCCGGCCAGCAGGTACTACCTGGTGGCCGACGACGGCGGCGGGATCGCAGGGTACGCGGGCCTGCTTGGCGCCGGGTGGCAGGGCGACGTCGTGACACTGGCGGTAGCGACCGACCGCTGGGGCCAGGGGATCGGCTCGGCGCTGCTGCAGGCGCTCCTCACCGAGGCCGCCAGGCGCGGCTGCACCGAGGTCTTCCTTGAGGTGCGAGCGGACAACCGGCGGGCGCAGCAGCTGTACCGCAGGCACGAATTCACCGAGATCGGAATCCGGCGGGGCTATTACCAACCGTCAGGGGCTGATGCCCTCGTGATGCGGCGCAGCCTGGCCCGTGGCGCGACAGGGGAGCACACATGACGGCACCGCTCGTGCTGGGAATCGAGTCGTCCTGTGACGAAACCGGCGTCGGCCTGGTGCGCGGTCATAATCTGCTCGCCGACGCCGTGGCCTCCAGCGTGGACGAGCACGCCAGGTTCGGCGGCGTGGTTCCCGAGGTGGCGAGCCGGGCGCATCTGGAGGCGATGGTCCCCGCGGTCCAGCGAGCGCTGCGGACGGCGGGGGTCAGCCTGGGCCAGGTGGACGCGATCGCGGTGACAGCGGGCCCCGGGCTGGCGGGAGCGCTGCTCGTCGGGGTCTGCGCCGCGAAGGCCTACGCGCTCGCCCTCGGCAAGCCGCTGTACGGAGTCAACCATCTGGCCGCCCACATCGCGGTCGACCAGGTTGAGCATGGCCCGTTGCCGACCCCCGCGATCGCCCTGCTCGTCTCGGGCGGGCACTCATCGCTGCTGCTGGTCCGCAGTCTGACCGGAGACATCACGCCGCTCGGCGCGACCATCGATGACGCCGCCGGCGAGGCCTATGACAAGGTCGCCAGGCTGCTCGGGCTGCCGTTTCCCGGCGGACCGCCGATCGACGCTGCCGCGGCGGCCGGCGACCCGAGGTCGGTTCATTTCCCGCGGTCAAAGTACCGCGACGGGACGGCGGACTTCTCCTTCTCCGGGCTGAAGACCGCGGTCGCGCGCTGGGTCGAGGCGCGGGAAGCCGCCGGGCTCGCAGTGCCCGTCGCCGATGTCGCCGCGTCCTTCCAGGAGGCGGTTGCCGACGTGCTCACCCGCAAGGCCGTAGACGCATGCCAGGCCCGTGGCGTCGATCACCTGGTGATCAGCGGCGGGGTGGCGGCGAACTCCCGGCTTCGGGCGCTCGCGCAGGAGCGGTGCGAGACGGCCGGGATCAGGCTGCGGGTACCGCGACCCGCGCTGTGCACGGACAACGGGGCCATGGTGGCCGCCCTTGGTTCCGATCTCGTCGCGATCGGCGCCGCGCCATCCGGCGCTGACTTCGCGGCAGATTCCGGGCTGCCTGTCACCCAGGTCCTTGCCGCTTAACCGACCGCAGGGCAATCGTCCAGATCGGCAGGCTGAACTCGCCTGAGCTGGTCTGCGGCGTCGCGGCGAGGTAGTCGCGCACGCTCGACAGCACAGCCTCGCGCTCGGCGGGCTCCATGATCAGGAACATGGAGTGGGTGCGCATGGTGGCGATCAGAGAGTCGGCGGTCCTGCGCTGGGTGTGTTTGAACCCGGCACCCTCCGGCGGCGAGAACAGCCCGCGGCCCGCATCGCGCAGCCAGGCCGAGATGCCGTCGTCATCCCGGAAGAAGCTGGTCCGGGCCACGACATTGCCGCTCGCGCGATGCAGCCCGGCCACCCACCCGACCCGATCGTCGTCGGCGTTCCACAGCCCCGCGAACACGCCGCCGGGGGTCAGCACTCGGAAAATCTCGGGCATCGCCAGGTCGAGATCAAACCAGTGCGCTGCCTGCCCGGCCAGAACGGCATCGACGGCCTCGTCGGGCAGCGGTATGCTCTCCGCCCGGCCGACGACCGCGGTGACCGCCGGCCGGCTGCGGTGCGGCAAGCTGCGGCGCAGTTCGGCCAGCATGTGCGGGTCCGGCTCGATGGCCACGACGTCCGGCCTGCCGCCATCGAGCGGCAGGCCGGCCAGCTGGGCGGTGAGCTTCCCTGTTCCCGCCCCGAGGTCCAGGATCCTGACTCGATGCCCGGCGCGGTCGGCGACGGGCTCAAGCGCCCAGCAGATCGCCGCCAGCGGGTAGTCGGGCCGGTGGGCGGCGTAGGCCCGCGCGGCGGCCCCGAACGACGCTGCCCGGCGGGCGTGTTTGTCGTCGGTGACCAGCGGCACGGCCTGGTCCTCGGCGGATGCGTCCATGAGCCGCACCCTAGCCCGGAACCTCGGCCCTGCCGGAGTGGGTCAGGCTGGGGAGGCCAACTTGACTGGGGCCGGACGCCCCGGCTACGCTGCGGGCTTGGCACTCGATGGTGTAGAGTGCTAACGCGACGAGGATGGTCTGGCACCCGCGACGGCAGGCCCCATGGTCGCCTCTCTAGTAATTCAGCTAGCCCTTTCCGGAGGGGGAGGTCAGATCGTGACGACCGCCACCAAGGTTGTTATCAAGCCGCTAGAGGACCGGATCGTTGTGCGTCCGCTCGACGCCGAGCAGACCACGGCATCCGGTCTTGTCATCCCAGACACCGCCAAGGAGAAGCCCCAGGAGGGCGAGGTCATCGCCGTCGGACCTGGCCGGTACGACGACGCTGGCACCAAGCGCGTCCCGATGGACGTCAAGGTTGGCGATGTCGTGCTCTACAGCAAGTACGGCGGCACCGAAGTGAAGTTCTCGGGCGAGGAGTACCTCGTGCTCTCCGCCAGGGACGTGCTCGCGATCATTCAGAAGTAAGCGAGCAGATCCAACGGCGCGGGCCCGGCTCGTGCCCGGCGCGCGCGAGCGTGCCACCCGCCGCCCCGGATCGGTCGGTGGCCGCAGGAGCCAGCCTCCCGCGGTTCCCGGCCAGACCGGGGCGGCGGCATGAAGAGTGACTGAATCATGACGATCAAAGAACGATCAGCTGAGGTGCTGAATGGCTAAGAGCCTGAATTTCAATGAGGAAGCGCGACGGTCGCTTGAACGCGGGGTGGACAAGCTCGCGGACGCCGTGAAAGTGACGCTCGGCCCGCGTGGCCGCAATGTCGTCATCGACAAGAAGTGGGGCGCTCCTACGATCACCAACGACGGCGTCACCGTCGCCAAGGAGATCGAGCTTGAGAACCCGCAGGAGAACCTCGGCGCTCAGCTCGCCAAGGAGGTCGCAACCAAGACGAACGACGTCGCCGGCGACGGCACCACGACCGCGACCGTGCTGGCGCAGGCGATGGTGCACGAGGGCCTGCGTTCGGTCACCGCCGGCGCCAGTCCCATGGGGCTTAAGCGCGGCATCGATGCGGCGGCGACCGCCGTCTCCGAGAGCCTGGTCAAGAGCGCGCGAGACGTCGAGGAGCGGAGCGAGATCGCCAACGTCGCGACGATCTCCGCGCAGGACGCGAAGGTGGGCGAGATCATCGCCGAGGCCTTCGACAAGGTCGGCAAGGACGGCGTGATCACCGTCGAGGAAGCGGCCACGATGGGCCTTGAGCTCGAGTTCACCGAGGGCATGCAGTTCGACAAGGGCTACATCTCGGCGTACTTCATCACCGACCAGGAGCGGATGGAGGCGGTGCTCGAGGACGCCTACATCCTCCTGCACAACGGCAAGATCTCGGCCATGGCCGACCTGCTGCCGCTGCTGGAGAAGATCGCCCAGACGCGCAAGCCGCTGCTGATGGTCGCCGAGGATGTCGACGGAGAGGCGTTGTCCACGCTCGTGGTCAACAAGATCCGCGGCCTGCTCAACGTCGTCGCCGTGAAGGCCCCCGGGTTCGGTGACCGCCGCAAGGCAATGCTCGAGGACATGGCGATCCTGACTGGCGGACGGGTGGTCAGCGAGGAGATCGGGCTGAAGCTCGAGCTTGCCGACCTCGACGTGCTCGGAACGGCGCGCCGGGTGGTGGTCAGCAAGGACACGACAACGATCATCGACGGCGCCGGCGACCAGGAGGCCATCAGCGAGCGCATCCGCCAGCTCAAGGCCGAAATTGAGGCGTCGACCTCGGACTGGGACAAGGAGAAGCTCCAGGAGCGGGTCGCCAAGCTCGCGGGCGGCGTTGCCGTGCTGCGGGCGGGTGCCGCGACCGAGGTCGAGCTCAAGGAGAAGAAGCACCGGCTGGAGGACGCCATCTCGGCGACCCGGGCTGCCATCGAGGAAGGCATCGTGGCCGGCGGCGGGAGCGCGCTGATCCACGCCTCGGTGGCACTGGGCGACCTCGGGCTGTCCGGCGACGAGGCCACCGGCGTCAGCGTGGTCAGGAAGGCGTTGCTTGAGCCGGGCCGCTGGATCGCGGTGAACGCGGGCGCCGAGGGCGGCGTCGTCGTGTCGGCCATCGGTGACCTGCCCGCCGGCCACGGCTACAACGCCGAGACCGGCGAGTATGGCGATCTGTTCGCACAGGGCGTTATCGACCCGGTCAAGGTAACCAGGTCGGCGGTGCTCAATGCCGCCTCAATCGCCGGCATGCTGCTCACTACCGAGGCGCTGGTGACCGACAAGCCGGAGAAGGAAGAGGCCGAGGCCGGTCACGGTCATGGCCACGGCCACGGCCACATGCACTGACCGGTTAACTTATCCGTCGGCTGGAGCGGGCCGGGAGTCCTCGCGAGTCCCGGCCCGCTCCAGCTTGCTGACCAGCCGGGGCGCCGCCCGGCAGGCAGATCGGCCCATCCGCCCGAACCGTCATGATCTCGGTCGAATCTCTGGGCTTGGACGGCTTTCTGCCGATAGGACCAATGATTGTGCACATTCTGATAAACCGCCACGATCGCGCCAATGATTTGTAGCTTTTGCGTGGACCAAAAGTCGTGCCGTTAATTTGATACGTGCTCCGATGATTAGACCGGCCCTTTGCGTGGGCATCATGCGATCATGACCGCTTGATGGGTGACGGCATATCGGCGAAGGGGGACGGCATGACTCAGCAGGCCGTAAGCGATCCGGACGCGGTCGTCGCGCTCACGGACCTGACGGCGCTTGCCGCCCGCGGCCATCCTGCCGCCGTCGACTCGCTGATCAGGCAGATCCGGCCAATGGTCATCAGGTATTGCCGGGCCAGGCTCGGGAACCTGGCCGGTCATTACCATGTCGCCGAGGATGTGGCACAGGAGGTCTGCCTGGCCGTCCTTACCGCTTTGCCGCGGTACCGGGACATGGGCAAGCCGTTTGCCTCCTTTGTCTTCGGCATTGCGTCCCACAAGGTCGCCGACGCCAGGCGCTTGGCCGCCCGCCTGGCGATTCCCACCGATGATCTTCCCGACAGCGCGGACGACCAGCCAGGCCCGGAGGAGGCAGCGGTCTCGAGCCTGGAGGCCCAGCGGGCCAGGGCGCTGCTCGCCCGGCTGCCAGGGAACCAGCGCCAGCTGCTCGTCTTGCGGGTGCTCACCGGCCTGTCGGCCGAGGAGACCGGAGCGGCGCTCGGCATGTCTGCGGGCGCGGTTCGGGTTTCGCAGCACCGGGCGCTGGCGCGGCTGCGCGCCATCGCCGTCGAAGAGTTCTGCAGCACCAGCGCGTAGCGTTCCCACCATTGATTGGCCAGGCAAGGGCCCGTTCAGCCGGCCGGCCGATCGAGCCGGAGCGACTCCGGCGCAGCCCGGAATCCCAGGCCTGCCGCCAGGACGGCGACCGAGCCGATCAGCAAGCGTCGCCGCGGGCCCTGAATGCAGGAAGGCGGAGGCTCCGGCGAATGCGCCGCCGAGCATCGCGATGACCGCCGCGGTCCGGCGGGCTGCCAGCCGGTTGTCGCCGCCAGCGAGCGCGGAGTCGGCAGCCAGCCCAGTCAGCGTCATGGTCAGCACAGTGGTGGTGAGGTCGGGTAGAGCGAGGCGCCTGATGGTTGCGTTGCGCACCCCCATGCCGAACGAAACGGCCTCGGTCGTCATGGCGATTGCGAGCAGATCACGCCGGGATCCGAGCCGCCTCGCCATCCGGCCGGTGGCAGCGGCCCCGAGCACGAACGCGCCGAGCGATGTCAGGCAGGCCGGTGCCGAGAACCCGGACGCACCAGCGGCGGCGAAGCCTAGCAGCACCACGTTGCCGGTCATGTTCGCGGTAAAGACGTGACCAAGTCCCAGCTAGCTGACGGCATCGACCAGGCCGCTGATGATGGTCAGCACGATCAATGTGGCGAGGAGGAGCCTGCCGGGCTCGCCGTCCGCTATCACCTGATGTCAGGCGGGAAGGCAGATGCTGCCGTCGTCGAGCAGCGTCCAGCTGGGATTGTGCGCAACCTCCCACGGGTGCCCGTCCGGGTCAATGAACAGCCCGGAGTAGCCACCCCAGAACGTCTGAGACGGCTCCCGCCCAATCACGCCGCCGGCCGCCCGGGCTTCCTCAATGGCGGTATCCACCTCAGCGGGGGACCGGACGTTGTAGGCGAGCGTGACCCCGCCCCAGCCGCCCGGGTCCTGCACAGCGCTGTCGTGGGCCAGCTTTGCCCGATCCCAGAGACCAAGGACCATCCCGCCCGCCTGGAAGAACACCACGTCATCCGCGGGCGACGTGGCCGGCCTCCAACCCAGCGACGTGTAAAACTGCCGCGCCCTAGCGAGATCGGTGACGCCCAGCGTGACCAGACTCACCCGCTGCTCCATGACAATCCCTCCCTGACCCTCCCTGACCGCTGCACCCGACCCGGGCAGACTAGACCGTGAGCGTGGCCCGCCGAAGCAGATCGCGCGGCTCGATGACCTGAGCTGCGTGGCGAAGCCCGCAGACTTGTAGCGTGCCCGCTCTCGACGATCCGGCCGCGGCCGCCGACCCGCGTTCGTACGCGATGCGGCTGGCCGGCGATCTGGACACGCTGCTCGGCGGCGCGCTCGCGGCCGCGTATCTGCACGGGTCCGCCGCTCTGGGCGGCTGGCTGGCCGACCGCTCCGATGTGGACATCCTGTTCGTGGTGTCTGACGACCTGCCTGGCGAGGCGGCGCGAGCCGGCGGCCTGCTGACACGCTCCGGACTGCGCTGCCCGGGACGGGGTCTGGAAGCCAGCATCGTGACGATGAGTCAGGCCGCCCGGCCAGCGCCACCGTGGCCGTTCGTCTTGCATGTCGGCCTCGGTGACGGCGGCAAGACGCTCGTGCGGGGCGATGCCATGCCCGGAGATCCTGACCTGCTCATGCATTACGCGGTTTGCCGAGTCGCCGGAATCGCCGTGGCCGGGCCGTCGCCGACGGCGCTGATCGGCGCGGTGCAACGGTCGCAAATCCTCGCTTATCTGGCCGGCGAGCTGGCCTGGGGCCTGGCCAACGCGCCCGAGAACTATGCGGTGCTCAATGCTTGCCGGGCCCTGGTGTACCTCGATGATGGCCGGATCGTCTCCAAGATCGAGGGCGGCCTGATCGCGCTGAACCGCGGAATCGGGCCTCCTGGCGTCGTGCGGCGTGCACTTGACCAGCAGCAGGCCAGAGGCCCAGCGCGGGCGGCAGGCAAGGACGCGATCCTGTTCGTCAGGGAATCGGCGGCCGCGCTCAGCGCCGCGGCTGAGGCCGCAGGACGGACATGATCGCGGCCAGCGTGTGTCCGTCCAGCCGACCGGCGATAATTAGGATGGATGAAACCGGCCGACCAGCATCGCTAGGCGGCCAGCATCTGGGAGTGACATGACTGACGAAGCCAAGTTCGGTTCTCCCGCGCTGACCTTTGACGACGTGCTGCTGTTGCCCGCACACTCGCAGCTCATGCCGAGCGAGGCGGACACAACCTCGAGGTTGACCAGGCGGATCTCGCTGCGGGTGCCCTTGCTGTCCTCCGCCATGGATACGGTCACCGAGGCGCCCATGGCCGTCGCCATGGCCAGGCAAGGCGGTGTCGGGGTCTTGCACCGGAACATGTCGATCGAGGACCAGGCGCACCAGGTCGACATCGTCAAGCGCTCCGAGGCGGGGATGATCACCAATCCGGTCACCTGCGGGCCCGACGATACGATCGCCGACGTCGAGGAGCTGTGTGCCAGGTACCGGATTTCCGGCCTGCCGGTCGTCTCGGCGGACGGCGTGTTGCTCGGGATCATCACCAACCGGGACATCAGGTTCGAGCAGGATCACAGCCGCCGGGCGGGCGAGTTGATGACCCGGATGCCGCTTGTCACGGCGCCTGTCGGGGTGGCTCGCGAGCAGGCTCTGCGCCTGCTCTCCGAGAACAAGGTCGAGAAGCTGCCGCTGGTCGATTCGCAGGGGCTGCTGCGCGGGCTGATCACCGTCAAGGACTTCGCCAAGAGCGAAAAATTTCCCGACGCGACCAAGGATCCGCAAGGCCGCCTGACTGTCGGCGCCGCAGTCGGTGTCGGGGAGGACGCCAAGCGACGGGCCCAGGCGCTCATCGACGCGGGCGTCGACTTCCTGGTGGTGGACACCGCGCACGGCCATGCTCAGTCGGTGCTCACCATGATCGCCCAGCTCAAGGCCAACGTGCGGATCGAAGTGATCGGTGGCAACGTGGCGACCAGACCGGGCACCCAGGCACTGATCGACGCCGGATCTGATGCGGTGAAGGTCGGAGTGGGTCCTGGCTCCATTTGCACGACCAGGGTGGTGGCGGGCGTTGGCGTGCCGCAGATCACCGCGATCTACGAGGCAGCCAAGGCCGCCGGGCCCGCGGGAGTTCCGGTGATCGGCGACGGCGGGGTTCAGTACTCCGGTGACGTTGCCAAGGCGATTGCCGCTGGCGCCGACACTGTGATGCTCGGCAGCCTGCTCGCTGGCACCGAGGAAGCGCCAGGCGAGATGGTGATGATCGGCGGCGAGCAGTACAAGCTGTACCGGGGCATGGGCTCGCTAGGCGCCATGCGGAACCGGGAACGGGGCCGGTCCTACTCCAAGGACAGGTACTTCCAGGACGACGCGCTGCGCGAAGACAAGCTCGTGCCCCAGGGCATCGAGGGCAGGGTGCCGTACCGGGGTTCGGTGGCCTCCGTGACCGGCCAGCTCGCTGGCGGGCTCCGAGCAGCGATGGGTTATTGCGGCGCGCTGACCATCGAGGATCTGCAGGATGCCCGTTTCATCCAGATCACTGGCGCCGGCCTGACCGAGAGCCATCCGCATCACGTTCACATGGTGGCCGAGGCCCCGAACTACAGTGGTCCGCGCGACGGAGGGTGACCACACGGGTTTGGTTCGTCGCTATGTGCGCAGATCGCGTGATCACCGGGTCTGCGGCCCGCCGGCCGCCCAGCCTGGCAGACTGTCGGGGTGACCGTGATGGAGATCGGCCGCGGTAAAAGCGGCCGCCGCGCGTACGCGCTCGACGAGATCGGCATCGTGCCGTCCCGCCGGACCAGGCGTCCGGAGGACGTATCGATCGCATGGCAGATCGACGCCTACCGGTTCGAGCTGCCTCTCGTGACCGCGCCCATGGACAGCGTGGTATCGCCGGCCACTGCCATCGCCATCGGCAAGCTGGGCGGCCTGGCCGTGCTCGATGTCGAGGGCGTCTGGACCAGGTACGACGACCCTGAGCCGCTGCTGGCTGAGGTTGCTGCGCTGGACGACGAGGCAGCCACGGCGCGATTGCAGCAGATCTACGCCGAGCCGATCAAAGAAGACCTGATTGGCCAGCGGATCTCGGAGATCAGGACGGCCGGGGTGACCATCGCCGCCAGGCTATCGCCGCAGCGCACGCTGAAGTATCACAAGGCCGTGATCGACGCGGGCACGGACTTCGTGGTCATCAGGGGCACGACGGTCTCCGCCGAGCACGTATCAAGCCAGGCGGAGCCGCTGAACCTCAAGCACTTCATCTACGAGCTTGACGTTCCTGTGATCGTGGGCGGGTGCGCTACCTACACGGCCGCGCTGCACCTCATGCGGACCGGTGCCGCCGGCGTCCTTGTCGGCTTCGGTGGCGGATCCGGCCAGACGACCGCTGCTGTCCTTGGGGTCAAGGTGCCGATGGCGACGGCGATCGCTGACGTAGCTGCGTCGCGGCGCGACTACCTTGACGAGTCGGGCGGCCGCTACGTGCACGTCATCGCCGACGGCGGAATGACCAGGAGCGGCGACATCGCCAAGGCGCTCGCCCTCGGCGCCGACGCCGTCATGGTCGGCTCGCCGATTGCCAGGGCCGCCGAAGCGCCGGGCAAGGGCTATCACTGGGGCGCCGAGGCGCACCATCCTGACCTGCCGCGAGGCGGTCGGCTGCGAGTCGGCACGATCGGGACGCTTGAGCAGATCCTGCAGGGCCCTTCCACGGTCGCCGATGGCTCGATGAACCTGATGGGAGCGCTGCGGCGGACGATGGCTACGTCGGGGTACTCGGACCTGAAGGAATTTCAGCGGGTCGAGGTCACCGTCGCTCCCGGATCACCGGCTGCGCCGGGAATGCCCGCCGCGCCGGGATCGTCGGCCGCGCCGGGAATGCCAGCTGCGCCCGGATCACTCGCAGCACCGGCCCGGTGAACTTTCCCCGCCACCCGCCTGGGTAGCGTTCTGCACTGTGACGACGCATGCGCTCGGAGCGGCCAAGCTCGGGCCTGCCGAGCGGGCTGCGGCCATCTCCGCGATGGCCAGCACAGAGCTGCAGGTCCTCGTGGTGGGCGGCGGTGTGGTCGGGGCCGGGGTGGCGCTCGACGCCGCGACCAGGGGCCTGTCGGTTGGCCTGGTCGAGGCCAGGGACTTCGCCTCGGGCACCTCATCGAGGTCGAGCAAGCTCATTCACGGCGGCCTCCGTTACCTGGAGCAGTTCAACTTCGGGCTGGTCCGCGAGGCGCTCACGGAGCGGGCGCTGCTCATGCAGCGGATCGCGCCGCACCTGATCAGGCCGGTGTCTTTTCTGTTTCCTTTCAACCACTATGGCTGGGAACGTGCCTACATCGGTGCCGGTGTGAGCATCTACGATGCCCTCGGAGTTGCTCGCGGTCAGGTCAGGGGCCTGCCCTTGCACCGCCAGCTGACCAGGCGGCACGCGCTGCGGCTGGCGCCCGCGCTGCGCAAATCGGCGCTGACCGGCGCCCTGATCTACTGGGACGCGCAGGTCGACGATGCCAGGTACGTGGTTGACCTGCTCAGGACCGCGGCCGGGTACGGGGCGCTGGTCGCGTCACGGACCCAGGTCACCGGCTTCCTGCGCGAGGGTGAGCGCGTTACCGGGGTGCGCGCCGTCGACCTGGAGACCGGCGCTGGGCTGGAGATAAGGGCGCAGCAGGTGGTCAACGCCACCGGCGTGTGGACGGACGCGATTCAGGCCATGGTGGGCGGCCGAGGCTCGATCAACGTGCGCGCGTCGAAGGGCGTGCACCTGGTCGTGCCGCGGGATCGGATCCAGTCGAGCACAGGCATCATTCTGCGGACCGCGGTCAGCGTGCTGTTCGTCATCCCCTGGGGACGGCACTGGATCATCGGCACCACCGATACCGACTGGACGCTGTCGAAGGACCATCCGGCCGCCAGCAGGGCGGATATCGACTACGTCCTTGACCAGGTCAACCGCGTGCTCGCGGTGCCGCTGACCCGTGATGACGTGGAGGGCGTCTACGCGGGCCTCCGGCCGCTGCTGGCCGGCGAGTCTGACACCACGTCCAAGTTGTCCAGGGAGCACACGGTTGCCCATCCGGTGCCAGGCCTGGTGATGATCGCGGGCGGCAAGTACACGACGTACCGGCTGATGGCGCGCGATGCCGTCGATGCCGTGGCCCATGGCCTCGACGGCAAGGTCGCGTCGTCCTGCACCGATCAGATTCCGCTGGCCGGTGCCGACGGATTCCAGGCGCTGTGGAATTCGCGGCAGACGATAGCCAGGTCCTCCGGGCTGCACGTGGCGCGGATTGAGCACCTGCTCCGCAGGTACGGCGGCCTGACCGGGGAGCTACTCGAGATGATTGCCGCCGATCCGAGCCTCGGCAAGCCGCTCGCGGGCGCCGAGGACTACCTGCGGGTCGAGGCGGTCTACGCGGTCACCCACGAGGGCGCCCGGCACCTGGAGGACGTGATGACCAGGCGCACGCACATCTCGATCGAGACCTGGGATCGCGGCCTGTCGGCGGCACAGGAAGTTGCGACGCTGATGACGGGACCCATGAAGTGGCGCGGCAGGCAGGTCAGCAAGGAGCTCGACAGCTACCGCGCCCGGATCGAGGCCGAGCGGAAGTCGCAGGAAGCTGACACGGATACTGATGCGGACGCGATCAGGCTCGGCGCGCCGGAGATCGTTCCCGTGATAGTGAGCGAGCAGGGATCAAGCGCAGCCAACGGCAGCCCGGCTCGTACTGCAGCCACGGCCACGGGCGCTGGCGCGGGCATCGGCGGAGGCGGGCGCCCGGCGAGCGCACAGGGCGACTAGCGGGTGCCGGCCGGCAACTAGAATTCGGCCATGCCTGCCAACCGCGTGCTGTCCGGCATTCAGCCGACTGCCGACTCGTTCCACCTCGGCAACTACCTGGGCGCGATCCGCCAGTGGGTGGCGCTGCAGGACAGCCACGACGCGTTCTACTGCGTCGTGGACTTGCACGCGATCACGGTGCCGCAAGACCCTACGCTGCTACGTCGCCGGTCGAGGGTGGCAGCCGCCCAGCTATTCGCAGCCGGCCTTGACCCGAAGCGATGCACCGTCTTCGTGCAGAGCCACATTCCCGAGCACGCCGAGCTCTCCTGGGTGCTCAGCTGCCTGACCGGATTCGGCGAAGCGAGCAGGATGATCCAGTTCAAGGACAAGTCGCTGAAGTCGGGCGCCGATCAGGCCAGCGTCGGCCTGTTCACCTACCCGATCCTGCAGGCCGCCGACATCCTGCTCTACCAGACCAACCAGGTGCCGGTCGGCGAGGACCAGCGGCAGCATCTCGAGCTGACCAGGGACCTGGCTCAGCGGTTCAACCACAGGTTCGGCAAGACCTTCGTGGTGCCCGGACCCTACATCATCTCCGATGTCGCCAAGATCGCTGACCTGCAGGATCCGACTCTCAAGATGAGCAAGTCGTCCTCGTCGCCGCAGGGCATCGTGGACGTGCTCGAAGATCCCGCGTCGATCACGAAGAAGATCGCCCGGGCCGTCACCGACATGGGCACGGAGATCAGGGCGGACGACGAGGCCAAGCCGGGCATCACCAACCTGCTCCGGATCTACGCCGCGCTAACCGGCTCCAGCCTCGACGAGCTTGAGCGGCGGTATGCGGGGACAGGTTACGGCGCGTTTAAGAAAGATCTCGCTGAGGTCGTCATCGACGCTCTCGCGCCGATCAGGGAGCGCACCGAGAAGATGCTCGCCGACGAGGCCGAGCTCGACCGGCTTCTCGCCGACGGCGCCGACCGGGCCAGGGACGTAGCCAGTCAGACGATGGCCCTGGTCAGGGACCGGGTCGGGTTCCTGCCTGCCCGCTAACGCCAGCCGGAGCGGGACACGTGCCGGGCCTCGCCGCGGCGGTCCGGCCCGGTCCGTTGGCCTGCGGGATGGCGTGAGCTAGCCGGAGGGGCGCCTGCGGAGCAGGGCGCGCCGCCTGAGCCACGCGAGCACGCCGATCGCGCAGGCGCACAGTCCGGCCGCGATGCCGGCTCCGATCGCGGCCGACCGTCCTGGTCCTGACCTGATGGCCGTCGCGTGGGCCAGCGAGTTCCCGGTCGCGGTCCGTGTGTGGTGCTTGCCTGTGGCCACTGATCGGACGACGGGCAGCGGCGGCACGAGCACGCCGACCGGGCGGACAGTTCTCGACATGGCGAAGCCCCAGTCGAGCAGCTGCTCGGCGGACGTGACCTCGGTCTGCGGCGTGGCATGCAAGATCGTGACGATCAGGGTTACGCCGTGCCGCCTGGCCAGCCCGATGTACGTCGCGCCTGCCGTCGTGGTCCAGCCGATCTTGCCGCCAAGCCCCCCGTGGTACTGGGTGAGCAGGTAATTCTGATTGACCAAAAGCACCCGCTCATGCCGCTCAATCGGAAACCAGGCCGTCCGCGTCGAGTCGTATTTCATGAAGGCGGGCATCGACAGCGCCTGCCTGGCAATCAGAGCGAGGTCGTAGGCGGAGACATTCTGCCCAGGCGCGGGCAGTCCGTTCGGGTGCTTGGCAACCACGTCGTAGGCCTGCAGCTGATGTGCCTCGGCGTTCAGCAGTGACATCCCCTTACTGAACGACCCGCTCGCCTCCACTAGGGCGACCGCCGCGTCGTTGGCCGAGATCAGCAGCAGCGCGCGGAACAGATCGGCGACCTTGTACCGGTGTCCTGCGATCAGGCCGACGATATTCGGCTCGACCGTCGCCGCACGCTTCGTCGCGATCACGGTGGCGTCGGGCCGCAGCCTGGGCAGCATGGTAATGGCGGTGAGCACCTTCAGCGTGCTGGCCGGCTGGAAGAGGCCGTGCGCGTCCTTGGCCGCGAGCACGGCGCCGGTACGGGCGTCGGCGATCAGGTAGGCCGAAGCTGGCACGTCCGGCAGGCGCGGCGCACCGTTCCCCGGATAGTTCACGACGATGCCGTGCCTGGCCAGCAGCGGTCCGCCGATAACGTCGGTGGCCGCGGCCGGACGATGGTTGATGATCCCGGGAGCCTCGCTGGCCGCTGAGCTCGGCTGCGCGGCTGGCACCGTCGCTGCAACACGCGCGCTCGCGGTCCCGGTTGTCGCGATGGTCGTGCCCACGATGCCCGGCGCGGCGAGGGCGACCGCCGCGAACACCAGGCCGTTCCGTCGAGTGCTTGGCTGCATTCCGGCTGTGCTCCGGTCCTTCATCCGCAGGCGACCTGCGGGTCGGCGCAGGCCTGCTGCCAGCTACCGCGGGAGGAGCCTGGGAGCCAGAGAGGTGCCGCCTGACTACGGGTACGCGCGGGACTGTTCCCGCGCGAGTTAGCGCTACCCCTAGTGCAAATACGGCCGATGCCGATTCAATCGGTGCGATCAGCGCAGATACACAGCAAAGTTTCGCCCGCCGGAACCTCACGCAAGAGCCTGCCGATTTGGCGAGAGTTCAAAATCGGCGCCTTCCATGACCACGGACATTTTTCGGTAATACTGCGGAAAAGTGTCCGGGATCACGGACGACAGTCGAGGCGGGGTTCTGGGCTCGCCACGCCGCGCCTGATGCCCGGCCGGAATCGGGCGGTAAGAGCTCCGCCCCGCCGTGCCGGGATCGGGCCGTGAAGCTCCGTGCGGCCGGGCCGTAATCTTGTCTCATGGCGCGCAATTCGGAATCGGGACAGCCCATCGACCCGGTCTACGGGCCGAAGGCGCTGCAGGACTTCGATCCCGAGCGTGACCTGGGCGAGCCCGGAGAGTTCCCGTTCACCAGGGGTGTCTATCCGACCATGTATGTGGGCCGGCCATGGACGATGCGGCAGTACGCAGGGTTCTCGACCGCGGCCGACTCGAACCGCCGGTATCAGCAGCTGATCGCGGCCGGCACCACGGGCCTGTCGGTCGCCTTCGACCTGCCGACGCAGATGGGATACGACTCGGACGCCTCCCAGGCGCGCGGCGAGGTCGGCAAAGTCGGCGTCGCGATCGACTCGATCGAGGACATGCAGACGCTGTTTCGAGACATCCCGCTCGACGCGGTGTCGACATCCATGACGATCAATGCGCCGGCAGCCGTCCTGCTGCTGCTGTACGAGCTGGTTGCCAGCGAGCAGGGAATCGCGCCGAGCAGGCTCACGGGCACTATCCAGAACGACATTCTCAAGGAATACATCGCCAGGGGAACTTACATCTATCCGCCCGGGCCGTCACTCCGCCTGGTCGCGGACACCTTCGCGTACTGCGGCGCCCGCATCCCGCGCTGGAACACCATCTCGATCTCCGGCTATCACATGGCCGAGGCAGGCGCCACGCCCGTGCAGGAGATCGCGTTCACGCTCTCCAACGCGAAGGAGTACGTTCGCGCCGCCATCGCAGTCGGCCTGGCCGTGGACGACTTCGCCCCGAGGCTTTCGTTCTTCTTCGTGGCCAGGACGACGCTGCTCGAGGAGGTCGCCAAGTTCCGCGCCGCGCGCTGGCTGTGGGCGCACATCATGGCCGACGAGTTCGGCGCGGCCGACCCGCGGTCGCAGATGCTGCGCTTCCATACCCAGACCGCCGGCGTCCAGCTGACCGCGCAGCAGCCCGAGGTGAACCTGGCTCGGGTAACCGTGCAGGCGCTCGCGGCTGTCCTAGGCGGCACCCAGTCGCTGCACACGAACGCCTATGACGAGGCGATCGCGCTGCCGACCGAGAAGGCGGCCAGGCTGGCCCTGCGGACCCAGCAGGTGCTGGCGTACGAGACCGACCTGACCGCCACCGCCGATCCGCTGGCTGGCTCGTATGCGATCGAGTCGATGACCAGCGACATCAGGGATGAGGCCGGCGAGCTGATCAAGCGGGTCGATGAGATGGGCGGTGCCGTTGCCGCGATCGAGAAGGGTTTCCAGAAGGCAGAGATCGAGCGCTCCGCCTACCAGGTAGCACGTCAGATCGACGCGGGTGAGCGAGTAGTGGTCGGCGTGAACAAGTTCACCACGGCGGCTGATGAGAGCTACGCTCCGCTGCGGGTCGATCCACGTATCGAGCAGCAGCAGTCCGAACGGCTCGCCGAGCTGCGGCGGCAGCGCGACGCGGCCGACGTGCGCCGTGCCCTAGCCGAGGTAAAGCGCGCTGCGGCCGGGCAGGACAACGTGCTCCACCCGCTGCGTTCTGCGCTGGCCGCCCGGGCGACGGTGGGCGAGGTATGCGACGCGCTGCGCGAGGTATGGGGTCTGTACCAGCCGGCCGATGTCTACTAGGTAGGTGGAATGGCTGACTTGGCGGTGACTATCTGGCAACGTCAGCGCTCCCGTGTGGCGAGCGCTACCATGCTTAGTAATACCGGGCCGCATCTCATCTGATCACCGAGATGCGGCCAGAGCACCTCGCCAGTGCCATGCCGTGCAGTTGGACTAATCGTCGGCACGAGGGCCTGATCAGGGCTCATGGCGCAAAGGCCTGCTGACGATGCCGGATAAACCGGCGACAGGAAGCGACACGCCTCATCACTAAGCGTGCTGCGGAGGGGCAGCGATTCCTGTCGCCACCCATCGGTTCCGCCACGTGCGCGGATACGAGAGCTGAAGGACCGAATGGACACGTGTTTCGCCGTTCCGATCCGGGTGAGCTACCCGGTGCGGCGGCGGTGCGCCGTGCTCGAACAAAGTCGGCCCGCCAGGACGACTCTCCGGATAGTCGCAAACATTGATGTTCGTGGTGCTGGTGGTGTCATAGTGACCCCAGTGAGCGGTCACTCCGGCCAAGGAGTCATCCTTAGCCAGAGGACCCTGCATGCCTGTGGGAGCACCAGTGGCGCCCGCAGCGCAAGCAACAAGTTCCGGTGCGCTCCTGACCTAAACCTGTCCCCAAAGGAGAGGGCGGATGGCTGAGAGTGATCTGGTAGGCGAGCTAGAGGCGTTTCTTGATTGTCACCAGCCCGAGCTGGTCGAGTTCCGCAGGGACTTGCATGCCCATCCGGAGATCGGCTACGCCGAGCACCGCACGACCCGCCGGATCGCGCGGCGGCTTCAGGCCACCGGACTCCGGCCTGCTGTCCTGCCCAAAGGCACCGGCTTGCTGTGCGACATCGGCGGCAGCGGCGACGACGCGCCGGCAATCGCCCTCCGGGCCGACATCGACGCCCTTCCGATCGTTGACGAAAAGAACGTGCCCTACCGGTCGCTGAATGCCGGTGCCTGCCATGCCTGCGGTCACGACGTGCACACGTCGATTCTGCTCGGAACCGGCCTGTTCCTTGCGCGGGCTGCCGCAGCCGGAGCGCTGCCCGGCAAGGTGAGGCTGATCTTCCAGCCCGCCGAGGAGGTGCCCGGCGGGGCGCTTGACGTGCTGGCGGCGGGCGGCATCTCCTCAGTCGATCGCATCTTCGCGCTGCACTGTGATCCCCGGCTCGAGGTCGGAAAGATCGGGACCAGGATTGGCCCGATCACCGCGGCCTGCGACAGGGTCAAGGTTCAGCTGAGCGGTCCCGGCGGTCACACGGCCAGGCCGCACCTCACGGCGGACCTCGTATTCGCGCTCGGCAAGATCATCACCGAGTTGCCCGCTGCGCTGTCCCGCCGGATCGACCCGAGGTCGGCCCTGAGCCTGGTCTGGGGCCGGGTCAGCGGGGGATCGGCATCGAACGCGATCCCGGACTCCGGGGTTGTGGAGGGCACGCTGCGGTGCCTGGACGACACTGCCTGGCATGCGGCCCCGGAACTGATGAAGGACATCGTCGAGTCGGTCGCCACCGCGTACGGCGTGACCGCGGACCTGACCTACGAGCGGAGCGTGCCGCCTGCCGTGAACGATGCGGCCAGCACCGGGATGATCGCGGCCGCGGCCGACCGCATGCTCGGCCCTGAGGCAATCACCGCAGCTCCCCAGAGCCTAGGCGGCGAGGACTTTGCCTGGTATCTGGAGTCGATCCCGGGTAGTTTGTTCCGGCTCGGCACGAGGGAGCCC
>Ga0070706_100001969_pt1 | contig 21170 bp, 18 predicted proteins | sample KBSK5501metaG_FD_65476 | JGI IMG/M metagenome (GOLD analysis project Ga0070706, IMG submission 65476) | Corn, switchgrass and miscanthus rhizosphere microbial communities from Kellogg Biological Station, Michigan, USA - KBS K5-50-1 metaG | ecosystem: Host-associated > Plants > Roots >... | reverse complement strand
TCCGAAGGATGCCATGTTGCATATCTAATGTGCGTTGGTACTCGAGAATTTTGCCATGGTCCAGGCGAAAGCGTTCGCCATTCACAAACAGCTTCATCGTTAGCCAATCGGGAACGTTTGCTAACTCCTCTTTACCTACAGCAATTTTATCGAAAACACCAAACAGCAGCGTCGCTGGAGTTGCTTTAGGATAACCTTCCTCAAATGCACCTCGTGTACCGAAATAGCCATTGCCGATAGTGTATACCGTTTCGCGACTATGGAGTTTTTTCGGATCAAACTCACTTTCTTCAATTAACCAGGGATTCACAACTTGCCCTTTCTTATCTATCATCAAGGGACACCTCCCATGATGTCTGGTTTAGCTAAGTACGTCTTCTAAATGTAGATTAGCGAGCGATGGTAGGACTTTGTCTGCCCTGTGGAAACGCTCTTTTGGACCAATTCCCAGGGCCTGCATTCCAGCGGTCTTGATGCCTTCGATGCCCGCATCAGCATCTTCTACTCCCAAGCAATCTGGAGTAGGGACTTGCACAGTTCCCGCCGCATAGACGAAAATATCCGGTGCAGGTTTGCTATTCACCACACTATAGCCGTCTGCTATTCCGTCGAGGTAGCTCATAATATCCAGGAGTTCAAGTACTAAACGAGCGTTTCTGCTGCCGGAAGCGATAGCCACTTTGATGCCTGCAGCTCGAATCTCGTTCAACAGGTCTCTACCACCTGCTACCAGGTCTTGCGGCGTCATCGACTTAATCATCTCATTATAATAACGATTCTTGCGGTCCATCATCTCTTGAATTTGTGCTTCAGAGTAATTGCGACCTCGAATGATATACATCAATGACTCGCGGCGGCTGATACCACGCAGGTGCTCATCATTTTCCTCTTGCGTAAATGGAATGCCCTCTTCGTCAGCGAGCTGTTTCCAGGCCTTATAATGGTATTCTGAAGTATCGGTTAACACTCCATCTAGATCAAAAATTATGGCTTTTGGTCTTTGCATAGCAGAATTTCTCCCTTTTTATCTCAACTAGTATTTCAGAAAATCCATTGCTGCACGTGTCAGCACCTCTACCCCAATAGGTAGAGCATCTTCATCAATATTAAAACGAGGATGATGGTGAGGATAGTTTGCCCCCTTCTCCTCATTTTTTGCACCCACAATGAAGTAGCAGCCAGGCACAGCTTCAAGGAAACAAGCCATGTCATCGCTGCCTGCAGTCATGACGTCCTCACTCTCATCAACCTCTTTCTCTCCTACCGCAGCAATAGCTGCATGGCGTACTATCTCAGTCATGCTTGAATCATTCACGCAAGGCGGGCAGCCATCGATTACCTCTACCTCGCAAGATCCGCCCATTGCGATCGCTATGCCCTGTGCAATCTCGCCAATACGAAGTAGTAATTTACTTCGATGTTCCACATTGAATGCGCGCATAGTACCATGCATCTCAGCGCTTTCAGGTATGATGTTGAAAGCAGTTCCAGCTTGAATCTTGCCAATGGTGATGACAGCAGGGCTTAATGGTGAAGTCTCACGACTGATCAGTGTTTGTAACGCAGTAACAATGTATGCCGAGATGACAATCGGGTCGACAGTTGTCTCCGGCATAGCGGCATGCCCGCCTTTGCCTTTGACGGTCAGGATAAATCTATCAGCACTGGCAAAAACAGGGCCAGCTCGCACACCAACTCGACCGATAGGGTAATCACTAATCAGGTGCAAGCCGATGATACCATCAACATTGTGCATTGCCCCTTCTTCGATCATTGGTTCAGCTCCCCCAATGCGCTCTTCGGCTGGCTGGAAGACAAATTTCACATTGCCAGTGAGTTCTGCGCGGCGCTTATGTAAGAGATCGGCCACAGCGAGCAAAATAGAGGTATGTCCATCATGCCCGCAGGCATGCATTTTGCCATCGATTGTGGAACGATAGTTAATTTCATTCATCTCGTAAATAGGGAGGGCATCCATGTCTGCGCGGATGGCAATGGTTTTCGCTCCCGGTTTGCTTGCGCCTCCATGCAGCAGACCAACAACACCTGTTTTAGCGACGCCGGTTTGCACTTCTAGCCCCATGGTTCGCAGGCGTTGTGCTACGATGCCAGAGGTACGGACCTCTTCAAACGCCAATTCAGGGTGCTCGTGCAAGTCGCGACGCATTGCTATCATATCAGGCACAAGCTCATCAATATCAGATTTTAAACGATCAGTTTCGTACATGGAATCTCCTGGTTGCTCATGAACAAGCTTTGGAACAATACAAGTTTAAACGCAAGAATCAGATAGATTCTTATCCAATCTTATCCTATCATACACATTGAAGGTTGTGTGCACAATATTAGGAGTACAACGTGGCCATGGGAAGACAAATGTGAGGTCTTCTCGAACATGCCTACGCTCGTATAAGCCAATTTACGATCTTTGTATCTATTTTGGCTGTACAAAGATACATTTTAACCTGTTACAATTGATAGTGTGGTCAAGCGTAGATATTGCATTTAGGTAGGAAAGTGAAGAAGAGGTACAAATATCGTCTATAAGCCCGAAGGGGGGCACGATGGAGATTACACTCATCATCCTTATGCTGATTGTCTTAGGTATCGCCGCTAATCAATGGGGTAGTAACAGTATCGATGGACCCGATAGCCCCGAGTGGGAGCGTCGACAGCGTTGGTATGGCTTTCACTCAAGTTAGTCCTTCTTAGCGATCGTATCTCAAATGGACAGCCTTTTGTTCATCCGTAAGTGGGGCAAGTAGGCCAGGGGCTTATTCTCCCCACTTTGCTTTTATCCTCAAATTCAGCCGAAAAATAGAGCATCTCTTTGTAATTTGAAGAATTAAGAGATAACAATTGTAATTCATCTGAGATAGAATTGGTCTTGTAATGAGAGATATCGACTCAACTGTAACAAAACAAGAGCAAACCGAGAATGAAAATAACGAAGAGAAAACCTCTCTGGATGTTCCAGCAGCTCCTTCAGCCATGCGTAAACGTCTGCTTATCATTCTGTCCTTACTCTCACTCTACTTTATCTGGGGTGGAACATACCTGGGAATGCGGATTGCCTTACAAGGATTTCCTCCTTTTATTCTGGCTGGTGTGCGTCAACTAACAGCAGGTATCATACTCTTTCTCTTTTTACGGCTTCGCAAACATGAGCCACCTACACGTAAGCAATGGTTGACAGCAATCGTGGTGGGTGGGCTTTTACTTGTGGTTGGTAACGGTGGAGTAGTTTTTGCTGAGCAATGGGTCTCCTCAGGGCTGGCGGCACTTGCATTGGGAGCGATCCCTCTCTGGGCGGCTGTCTTCTCAGGACTTTTTGGACGCTGGCCAAGGCGTATAGAATGGTTCGGGTTAGGGCTAGGATTTTTGGGATTAGTGCTCTTAAATCTGGAAAATGGTCTGCATGCCAATCCTTTAGGCGCGATTGTGTTGCTTATCGCACCGATGAGCTGGGGGCTTGGTTCCATATTGAGCCAGCATCTTCCCAGCCCTAAAGGTCTGATGGCGAGCGCATCTCAAATGCTTGCTGGCGGGGTGATGTTATTTATGATGGAGTGTCTGAGTTGCCATCAGACGACACCCACCACGTGAGCTTGTCAGTCCAGGTCTCCTCGTATTCCACCCCGAGCAACTGCAGAATGTCGTTGTCAGTCTGGGAAACGTCGATGTGCAGTGAGGAGCTATTGCCGCACGAAAAACGAGGGCGGGACAGCCCAAGTTCTCGTGTTGCCTGAATCCTGATGGCTGCCCAGTTCCGATCCGGCAGGCGGTCGAGAATGGTTGCTCGATTCGCAACCGGGTAGAGTTCCCGGATGACCGCGTTCTCCTCATCACTCCAGCGACCGCCAGTGCCCCGCCGGCGCCAGATGTAGCCCACGTCGGTACGGGCATACGGCCCCTTCCACACGATCGCGAATTTCAGAAAGTGGGTGGATGCGCCTGTCAGCGTGATCGAGCGCGTGCTGAGCCGGATGAACCGCTGCTTCTTGGCGAAGGTGAGATCGGACCAGCCGACCGACGCGCCGAATAACAGATCCACAAGCTCCAAAAGCTCGGCGTCCTCGACATCAGCCTCGGTCTGTTTCAACTCCAACGCCCGGAGCACCGCATGCTTCCCCTTCAGTTCCCGGACCGCCTCCCGCTCGCCCACTTCGTATCCCTCCTCCTGCGCGATGCGCTTGCTTCGCTCCCATTTCGCGATCTGCTGCCTCGCCTCTACGATCTGCTCGGCCACGCTGACCAGTTGTTGATCGCGCTCGCTCCGCAGTGACGTGAGGTGTTGCTGGAGGGTCGCTCCGTACTCGGTGAACTCGATGACGTGGAGAAGCCGCTGCACGAAGATGGCGTCCAGCGCGAGAACCGCAATCGTTTGCTTGTAGTGGGCAGAGTGCTTCCGGTTTGGATCGAGGATCGCGTATGCGGGAGGATCGTCTGTCCGGGACACGTAGACGGGGAGCGTGTCGGCGGTCACGATCCCATCGAGCAGCGCTTCCAGCGGTGGCGTGCCGTCATGGGTGTACCGATGCGACTGGCTGGTCTCGCGGATGTTGGGCTCACCTTCGAGGGTGTAGGGGCTGAGACGGTGGAACGCGTACCAGAAGTCCTCCTCGGGCACGATCGGCTCGTGGTTGGTCTTGCTCACAATCTGCCCCTTGAAGTACCACCACCCGATGTAGACGGGATTGCTCATCAGGTAGGTCAGGCCCATCTTGGTGATCGTATACCCATGGGCGTTCTTGTTCGGGAGCCCGATGTACTGAGCATGCGCCGGGTCCTCGAAGAGCGGGAACACGGCCGGCCACGCGTCGATCTCCAGGTACAGGCGCCAGAGGTTACCGCCCAACTCGCGGTAGCGGCGGAAGAGCCATCGCACCACGCGGGCATGCGGCTCGTAGACCACCAAGCGACGGAAGTTCGGGTTGTCGCTGCCATCCGCGAGGTAGCGCTGGCGGTCGGTCACGATATAGCCGACTGCGAGCCTGCGGCCCTCCGCCAACCCGCGAAGTGACAGTTGTGCCCGCGCCGGCATCATGCGGCCTCTCACGTGCTTGGTCACGTAGTCCGCCGCTGTCTGGGCCGCGTCAAGGAACCGCTTCCGGGCATCGTCGCGGGGGTTATCGAAGACGAACTGGTCGTCCGTGGTGATGACCATGCAATGGTGGTCCTTGCACAACTTGGCGAACACTGCGGGCTGGATCATGTCCTCATCGCGAAATAACCGATCAACCGCCCATACCAGGACGGTCTTGACCTCGTCGCGCTCGATGCGCTCACAGAGTGCCTGCAGTCCTGCTCTCTGGTCGATCCGCAGCCGCCCGCTGGCGTTGACCCATTTCCCGTCTTTGCGCTTGTTTTCAATGTAGACAAGGATCCGGTCTCGGATCCAGCCGAGTGAGGTGGCCTGATGGATCAGACCGATGGTTTGTTGGTCATATGCCTCGCGGTTTTTCAGCACCTGTTCCTTCGTCGACTGCCTCGCGTAGATTGCCAGTAACTGTTCGATCTCCAAAGTCGGCCGCGCGAATGGCAGCGGCGTAACCTGCGTTGATGGTTGGTACGTCCTCATGGTTGGCTTCTTTCTGGGACGGTGTCCCGCTATGTCGACAACAAGATATGAATGCGGCTCGGGTCGCCTGGCAGCAGATCTCGGCTGCTCTGGAGTCGGGCCGTGGTTACCCCGACCAGGCGCGCCAGCACGACCGTGGCCCGGTCCCTGCTCATCCCGGCAAGCTGAGTGCGGAGTTGTGCAAGCCGCCGCTCGCTGAATCGGTAGACGTATACCCCGCTCAGTTGCAGGTGCAACGTCACACGATCGCCAGTCACTATTGCGCCAGTGATCTCGGTCTGGACCAAGTTCACCAGGCTGTATGCCGTCCCGAACTGGCGGGATGCAAGCGTTCCCAGCCTTGCGAGCGCTGCTTGGTGCAGTTCGCTTTGGTTGTACGCGGCGGCGGTGCAGGTCTCCCGCACGGTGACGGTCACGTGGTCCGCCTCTGCTCCCGGCCGGGCGCTGCTGCTCGTGCGGGCGGCGCATGTCGGCGGCAGGAGCACCTCGCGAGGCTGGAGCCAAGCACGGATCGCGCTCTGCACGCGGCCGTCAATGGTATTACGCAGTGGAGCGATGACGGTTGCAATGTCATGTGCGGTCGGTGTGCGGTAAGTCCGAGCATCCGTCCCGCCGGAGAACGCACCGTTGTAGGCCAGGACATACGCTCTGCAGCATGGGCCGCCGATGGACCCCGCGGCGATGTTCCCACCCGGGCCGGTGTTCTCCGCCTGGGCGCTGACCGTGGTCGCCCCCTCCGTCGGCGGAGACGCGGCCGGGATGTACGCGGACTCCTGGGTCAGCACGGGCACGCCACCGGCACTCATGACCAGCGTCCCCGCTGCGACCGTCTGAGGGGCTGGGAGTGCGTTGTAGAACGTGATGACCCCGTGCGCCGCCGTCGCCGGCCGGGTTGCGGTGCCGGTCGTGGCGACTGTCCGGCTCAGGCTGTCGTGATCTGCGGGGAACAATCGAACCGTCAGCGGGATCGAGGCCGCAGTGCCGAGCGCATGCGTCTCTGGCGTCAGGGTGATCGTGGCGGTGGCCAAGAACACGGGTGAGAGCCAGAGCGCGAGCCCAGAGCCCAGCGCAAGGCTGAGGACCGCGATGAGTGCGGCCAGGGGCAACGACACGCGCTTCCTATGTGCGGGCAACGGCGCGAAGGGCTCGTAGTCGTCCCAGATGCAGGTGACCTCGCCCTCGACGACGGCCGGGGTGAGCGGTGCGGTGCTGCGCTGAGACACGGCTGTCGAGCACAGGCGCCGCCGCTGGCGTCGGTAGCGCGAGGCGAGATGTCTTCGGCTGTGATTGCGAACCGGTGCAAGGGAGGACATGCGCTCCCCTCCTTCCTCAGAGCTTGGGGACGAACGACTTGCCGTCGTTGAACAGGATCACCTCGCTCCCGCTGTAGCTGGCGAGCAGATCGGGCTTGCCGTCGCCGTTGATGTCACCGACGGCCAGGGTGAGCACGACCAGATCGGAACCTGAACCGGTGAGCGTGGCAATCCGGTAGAGCTTCGGCGGGTAGGTCGCCGGATCCCCGCCGGGGATCTCGATGATGGACAGGACCCCGTTGTTGTTGAGCGCGATGAAGTGGCTGGTCCGGTGGTTGGGGTCACCGTGTCCGACGTCGGCATTCAGTTGAAACGTCCTGGGGTACCCATAGGTACTGCTGTCGCGCCAGTTCTGCCAGGCCGGCGGGATTATGGTGGCAAGGGCGATCCCCATGAAGACGCAGGAGAGCACGACGGCGGTGAGCCCGCGCATTCCCAACCCGTGGCGTTGCGGGGGTTCGATGACTGGTGGGGGCTGGTTGTAGCGACGTACTGAGGTCGGCATCCGTTGCGGCCACTCGTCATCGTACTCATCATCGTCAGGTTGCACTCGGACTGCGCGTTGGTTGGCCGTGGTGTGTCGCTGGGGCGCGCTGGCACGTCGCGTGATGGTCTGCTGTTGAGGCATGACAAATACTCCTCTGTAGGCCAGCACTTGCCACACATGAGATAATTACGTGTAGCCAGCGCGGGCGGACGATCGCTCACGTTGGTCAGTCGAGCGGCGGTGTTGACCGCGCCACCGCTCGGCGCACATCGACTACATGGGACGCGCTACGAAGACTTTGCTAAAGGATGTTCAATCCGGCAATGTCGGTGGGCCTGATCTCGCGGCCGTATGCCTTGCTCAGTGCATCGGCGATGGCTTTCGCCGTCTTCGGTTGAATCGGCTTGCCGTCCTCGGCGCGCTTCGCGATGCCTGGAGATATCCCCGCCTCTTGCGCCAATTGGTTCTGGGTCCAGCCCAGATTGACCCGTAACTCTCTCAATGTCATCGGGTGACACCTTTCGTTCACGAAATGGGGTGCCACTCACAGATTACCACAGATTTGTATATGTTGCAAGAGGTTGCTAGGGATTCGTAAGTTCCGGTCCGCGCAATTTCCCTCGCGTTGCAACCACCTCAGGATCACGCAGCACCTTCTCCGCTGTCCGCCGCGCGTACTTGACCTCCTGCCCGCGCTTGCGCTCGTGGAGTGCTGGGCTACCGCCGAGTATTGCCGCCTCGAGGTACGCCTGGTCCACCGCCAGGCTCGAGCACGCCAGCCGCCGGCACACCGTCCAATCCAGCCTGCTGGCGTCGGTGGGAATGCCGTAGCGAGCCCTGAGCTGTTCGGCGATCGCCCGGTAGGCGTCCGCCGGTGAGCGGTCATCCTCGAACGCGCCGGGGTGAGGATGACGGTGAGGAAGATGCTGGGCATGCACCGCGGTGAGGCGTTCCCCGGCCTCCTGAAGCAACCGGGCGCCGTGCTCACAGAGCAGTCCTCGCGCCTCGCGCAGAAGCACGTAGGGCTGCCGGCCATCCCGCGTGTGCTCCGGCTTGCGGTTGGTGAAGCCAGCCAGACGGCCGAAGTGCCGCCAGTCCGCGGAGTTGGGATCGGCGTGATATCGCTCTGCTATCAGCCGCGCTGCCGCGGTCGCCAGTTCCTTTGCGATGGGCGTCTCCGACACACGCAGCCACGCCTGGAGGTTGCCGGGGCTGGTCTCAACCACCACGGCCGGCTCCAGTCCGTCCCGCGTCAGCTGCTCGACCGCCGTCCCCGTGAGGTCATCGGCGAGGATCAGCCCGACACTGCCGAGGGGCCGAATGTAGACGTCATGGTCGTGCGCATTCAAGTACTTCAGCCACCGCATCGCTAGTGGATGCGTGACCTCCTCCGCGGTCCATTCCCGGAGGATCATCGTCCCGCGTTGTATGTTGCGGAGGCCGATTTCGTAGCGGTCGCAGGCCATCGCCTGGAGTTGCGCTACGACGGCGAGGGTGGTCCGGTCCTGCATCTGTCCCCTCCCACCTGGCTCCCCAAAATGGGGAGTGAGTTCCCCATTTTGGCGCGCTCGGTCATATTGCGAGCGCCATCTGCCCGGCCGTGCTCCCGCTGGCCACGCGCCACACATGCCCCCAGGGGATGACCCCGGAGCGGGAGTCCGCCACCATCGCGTACAGGCCGACCTTACCGACGGTGTAACTGTCCCACCACCAGACGGCAGTCCCCTCGCCGATGTGGTGATCGCCGGCCGTCTCGGCCTTGAGGAACCGCACCGCATCCGGCTCGGTAGCGATCTCGGCCAGACGACGGGAGAGTGGGCGCAGTTCCCCGTCAGGATCCCGTCGCACCCACAACACCAAGAACCGGGCGATGATCCTCGATCGGTCGTCATCGGTGAGGGTGTCGGTGCCCGCCTTCGCGGCAGCCGCGTCACGCTTGTCGTTCCGCGCCTGCCAGATTTCGGCGCACTCCGGGTGCCGGGACGGTGCGGTGATGTGTGCACCGTAGTCCGTCGCGTCGTACGCGGGGAGTGGCTTGCGGCACTCGGCGCATCCGCGTGTGGTCACGACACGTCTGTGATCGCTGATCGGGCGGCCATGGGCGCTACCCATGCCTTGACCCCCAGCCGCCCCCTGGGCTTTCTGCAAGCGTCAAGCTTGGCCGCCATCTCTCCCTTGGCCCGGATCAGCCGGGTGACCTCGGTGCGATCAACGGTCATCTCGATCGGGTCGCGCTCGATCTGCGGGCACTCCTCCTCGACAAGGGACACCGCGCGCAGGATGTCCTCGACGCTCCCCTCCATCGTCACCCTGGCGGAGGAGATGAGCTCGGGGTTGAGCGCGGCCACGGCATCGGCGTCGATGTCGTACCCGTCCGGGATTTCCGTCACCGTGCCACAGGCGGTGACGATGGGTCCGTGGTCTCGGTAGTAGGCGCGCAGACGGCGCTCGACGAGGTACTTCGCCGAGCCGATCGCCTTGAGCGCGGAGAAGTTCTGCGCGTACCACGCGGCGACCGCCTCGATGGAGCCGTCAGGTGGCTCAGCGATGGAGTGGAGCCGGCCGGTCATGACTGCGCACCCGCAGGCGCGGGCCAGACGTTCTCGCGGTACCTGCACTCCCGCCAGTTGGTGCAGGCGATCTTCTCCCCGCCGTTGTCCCAGCGGACATGCTCCAGGTCGCCCTTGCCGCACTCGGGGCAGCCGCGCCCCGTCGGCGTCTTGGCAACGACCTTTGGCTTCGAGCCGTTCGTGTGCCGCTGCTTGGTGGTCACGGTGGCGGCGGCAGGGTGATCGACCTTCGCATCCTCGCCATTGCGCTCGGCGTCGTCTGCGCCGCCGAGCATGAAGAGCTTGAGGAGCAGGTACTTCGATCCGCTCGTCGCCGCCTTCTGAATGGCCTTGTCGCCCGAATCGTCGCCCGAGCCCACCCAGGTCATGGTTGTGCGCTCGCTCGGCTCGTCCGCGTTGACAAACTCGTAGACGAGCGTGACCGTCGCCCGGTAGATCGGCTTGCCAGTGGCGGTTGAACCCGCCTGGACGACCTCACACGCAGTCATTGAGGGCAGCGTCACGATGCCGTTCTCTGCCAGGAGCGTGCCGACCCTCGCGCCGACATCGTCCCAGGTCACGAAGGTGAAGCCCCCCATCACCTGCGGGGCCTGGCCGTTCTTGGAGATCGTTCCGCCGAGCGCGCGGCGGACGGCGTTGATGCGCTGGTAGAGGTTGCGGCCCGTCGCTGCGGGCTCGGGGGCCGCGACGGTCTGCACCGTCTCTCCCGGCTCCCCGCTATCGGAAACTGCGGTCGGAGCAGCGGCGAGCGGGCTCACCGTCATCACCGGCCCTCCACGGCGATCCGATCAGCGATCGTGCGGGTGATCTGCAGGTCATACGCGTCCGCCTCGGCGAGCGACGCCTCCTCATCCAGACGGAGGTAGGTCTGCCCGACCCTGCGAAGCAGGGCCATCCGCGTCCGGCCGCGCAGGCCATCCTCGGCGGAGCGGTCGGCGGCGATCCGGGCCGACAATTCGGTGTGGTGCTCGATCGCCCGGTACAGTCGGTCGGGGTCGGTCTCGAGGTTCTGCGCCGCGCTCAGCAACTCCTGGTAGGCGGACGCCTCGAACATCTCCGAGCTGTTGAGGTCGCGCCGTGCCTGCTTCCACCCATCGAACAGTCCCGCAAGCTCCGTCTCGGGCGTCCGGTACAGAACGGGATATCCCACCACGCCGACGGCGTTAGACTCCGTCATGTCAGTGCCTCCACAACAGGTACTGGCCGTGCCCCCGGCTGTTATCAGCAGCGCGGGGGTTTCTTTGTGCCGTGCAGTCTAGCAGTTACCGCATCTGCTTGTCAACTCGCAACTGCCCGTGATATGCTGCCTGGGTATGAACCAAATTCGCCAGGTCCGCCAATCCCGACACTTGACCCAGGCGCAGCTTGGAATGCTGCTGGGGGTCCAGCCCGCGACGGTCGGCGCCTGGGAAAGCGGGACGATCCCCCGCCAGCGGATGCGGCGGAAGCTGGCGCGTCAGCTCGGGGTCACGGAGGAAGAACTGGGGTTCGACCAGCTTCCGGAGGAGAGCGAGGCCGACTGAGCAGCGCCACTCGGTAGCACGCTTTCTCCCTCCCTCGGGGTGCCGTGTGTAGTCCGCGCCCAGGGCACACCCACTCGGTGGCGTGATCCTGTCCTCGAGAGCTTGATCATGCCGTCATCGAAGACAACGACCCGATACCCCCTTGCTGAACTGGGCCAGGTGTTGCCATGTCCGGCCGACATGGAGCAGCGCAAGGCAGTGACCACGCGCCTCTTGTCGCCCGCAGGCGACTGCTGAACGTCAGCGCCGAACGGGAGCGGTGCCTCGCCGACGGCGGACACGTCAGGTGTGCGGACGTGGTCCCGCTGTTACACGCGCGGCCCTCGTCGCTGCCAAGTTATCGCTAACTCTGGCGCCAACATTCCACGCCCACCGAATAATGCAGCAATTCTACATGCAAATGATGTATACTAGAAGTATAGGTTGCTTTGCGTGACAAGGCACACGCGGGGTCTCGCCATTGAGGGCGTGCCTGTACCGCTCACTTAGCAGCAGCCTGGCCATGCGAGCCAGCGTCCGACGACGGTCTACCTGTTCCCCACCGCGCGTGTGGAGCTGCTCGAGAAGATGCGCACGCGGGGCTGGAGTCTGTAGCTACAGTCTTACTCGAAAGACATGGCTGGCTCATGAACGATGCACATGCCCCGTAGCACGAGGCAGTTACTAGAGAACGGCACGTACGTCGTAGTTGGCATAAAGACATTTCGCTATGGGAGGGAAGCCATCACGCCACACATTCCATGCAGAGATTGGAGCCGACATGACCCTTGATCTCGATGCCACCGCTACCGAGCCCGACGTCTCCACCGTCGGGGGGCTGGTGCAGGAACTTGAAAACCAGGCGGCGCTCCTGATCGCCGTCGCGACCGGCGGTGCACGCATCGAGACAGTTCAGGCTATGCATCAGTACCGCCGCCTCGGCCGCGTCGATGCCTTCGCGACGGCGCAGAAGGGGGTGCTGTAGATGCAGCGCAGCGATGTCGATCTGCTTCTGGAGGTGCTGGAACAAGCGCCGCACGGTCTGTCGCGGCCGGAGCTCCTCTCCCAGTTACGCCAACGCGTTCCTCATTTGCAGCCGGCGGACGTCGAGCGGGTCGTGCAAGCAGCACGGCATCGGCTCAGGATTGATGGCAATCGGATCTTTGCTGCCGCACCTCGCGCGGAGGAGCCCGCCCCCCAGCGAGGCTTCACGGCCAGGCGCTTCGTGGCCTTCGATCTGGAATCGATCGTGCGGCCGATCGTCAAGGAGCCCTATCGCGAACAGCACGTCTTCCAAATCGGTGGCGTGCGCTTCGGTCCGGACGAGCAGTGGTGCGCTGAGCGGCGTGAGTTCTGCACTTTTACCGCGTTGCCTCCCGAGTACGAGCTACTGATCTATCGCGATGAGTTGCGTGAGCGCTATCTCGCAGCAAGGCGCCCATTACCTGAGGTGCTCGAGGAGTTTCGTGACTTCTGCGCCGGCGCCGACATGGTGGTCGCCTACAACGGGGTCGGACACGACTTCCGCCTGATAGAAGAGGAGTACATACGCTGTGGACTCGAGCCGCTCCTAAAGGGTGCACGCGCGCCACGCCTCGTCGATGGGCTCTATCTGGCGCAGGCGCTCTGGCCAATTCCACCACGTCAACACCGGCTGCTCCAATTGCTGCAGCGGCTGGAGATCGACGTTGAGGAGATGCACTGGCACGACGCGCTCGACGACTCGAAGATGGTGATCGAACTGCTCGAGTACGGCGCCCGCGAGTTTCTGCCGGCGCTCGGACCTAACCTCGTTGACCTCCTGTCGGTGGCAAGCACAGGCTCAGACGCTTGGGACCTGCTGTTTGCCCTCACCGACCGGGCCAATCGCAACGGCGGCTCGTTCGACCACGCCGAGACCTCGCAGATAATTCTGCACGCGCTTGAGGCAAGGACGAAGGAGCCGTTGCGTCCTGAGCCTCCGCCCCTGCCTAACGAGGGCATGGAGCCCCTCGGACAGGCTCTGCTCGAGCCAGTCCCAGTCAAGATCCCGAACGATCTGCGCGCCGCGGACGGACGTGTATCGCTGGAGAAGCTGCTGGTTGCGGTCAAGGGCGAGGGAGCCGAGGCGCGCGAGGCGCAACATCTCATGGTCGCGAGGCTGCGTGACTGGATGGATCAGGGCGCGCCGGCGCTGGTCGAAGCCCCAACTGGGACCGGCAAGAGCTACGCGCTTTTGGCGGCAGCGCTGGACTGGCTTGACGCTGACGATCGCCACAAGGTAGTGATCTCGACCTACACCAAGCAGCTGCAGTCGCAGCTTGCCGCCGATATTGAGGCGCTGACGGAGCAAGCGATACCGGAGCTCGCCAAGGCAGCCGACATGGTGAAGGGCTCGGCGAACCGGTTGAGCTTGCGCGCACTGATGCTCGCGCTGTCGGAACTCACTGAACCTGACAAGCGCCAGCATCGCAGAGGCCGCCACGACTTCTCGGATGACCAGCATTATCGCGACCTGGTCATCTACCTAGCATTGCGCTTCGTGGCCGAGGCCAAGCCGACCGAGGAGTGGGAAGCTCGCTCGGTCGATCGCGTCGACGTCCCACCGTTCTTTGACGAATACTGCCCGAGGCGCCTATCACTCTACCTCGCGACCCTCTCCCAAGCAGAGAGTGAGGACTACCGCACCGATCGCGGCGGGATCGGGCGTTACACCCAGAATGTGCGCGAGGCCCTCGAATCGCGTCGACTGGTTGTGGCGAACCATGCGTTGTTAATGACTCACCTTGACGACTTTGATGGCATCGGTGAGCAAACGCTGTTGTTCGTCGATGAGGCACACGAGCTTGAAGGCGCCGCGACTGGAGCCCTTTCGCCCGAACTTGATTCAGGCGCCCTGGCCGAGTTAGCCGCACAGGTTGCCGAGTGGGCCCAGGACCAGATTGGGCTGCCAGGTGTTGGCCAGCTGGCCGACGCCGCCATGAATCTTGACCGCTACCTCGACGACGAACGTCTTGCCCGGGCCGCGATGTTGGCGTTCGACATCGCTCAACGCGACGCACTTGGGCGCGCTGGGCTGCGGACGGTTGCTGTGGCCAGCCCGCTGCAAGGTGACGCGTTCGTCCGGCCGATGCTGAACCTAGCCGCCGAACTCCGCACGGGTCGGTTCATCGTCGGTCTAATAAGTCAGGCGTTTCGACGCGTAGCCCAGAACCCGCCCGCAGACCCATACGCGTTCGATCGCTTTGAGGGACTCTTCAGCCGCACGGCGGTGATCGACAAGGCCCTAGTGGCGATCGTGCGCGACGTCGACGCCGTCCTCGCGCCGTCGACAGGCTCGGTTCCCACGGCCAGTACGCAGGCTGCGGCGCTCGAAGCCGAAACCGAGTCCCGCGCAAGCGCGGCCGACGCGGCTGACCAGACGAGCTTCGAGGATATCGACGAGGGAGTCGAAGACGGCGCGCCCGTCGGCGAGCAGGTTGTTGCCCTTGAGGCGATTGAGGAAGGTGAGCTCCTCGACGACGAGGCGGAAACGCTCGACGACGGGCGGGGCGTAACCCTCGAGCGATCAAATCGCGTGGTCTTTGCCGAGGAACTCGACGAGTTCCAGCCCGGCCGCGCGCGCTCGTACCGCTTTCGCCTGGTCTCTTCCCCGATTGAACTGGGCCGGGAGGACGTTTGGCGCACGTTCAAGAGGCGCTTCGCCCGCGCGTATTACGTCTCAGCGACTCTGCGCGTTGCCGACCGCTGGGATTTTATCCGCCGTCGGCTCGACTTCGCAGAAGACGAGGTGGCAGCGATCGCGCTTGGCTCGCCCTTCGATGCCCTGACGCAGGCGGAGCTGATCTGCTTCGATGACTTCCCCTCCTGGTCTGAGCACGCTGAGGCGGCGATGCACACTGTCGCGCACCAACTAGCCGGCTACGCCTCGGAGGTCGTCGACGAGAACGGGCACAACGGTGCGATGGTGCTGACGACCTCGCGTGCCTCGTCGGCGGGCATCTTTGATTGGCTCGCGCGGTTACGGGTCCAGCATGGCGAGACGTACCCGTTGATCTCGGCAGGCATCGAAGGCAACCAGCGCGCTGTCGAAACCTTTAAGAAGGTAGGCGGAGTGCTCGTGGGAACTCGCGGCCTGTGGCAAGGGGTGGACATAGCCGAACCGAGTCGCCTGCGCATGGTCTGGATCAACAAGTTGCCGTTCGCACCGTTCGGGGAGCCTGTGATCGCTGCACGCCTAGCGCTCGAAGTCGAACAGGCCGAGCTGCGCGGCGAGGAAGACCCGGAGGCCTTCGGCAACGAGCATTACTACCTTCCCCTGGCTGCGCTCTCGCTTCGCCAAGCAGTTGGTCGCATGATCCGCTCGCAGGCGCATCGCGGCGTGATCATCATCAGCGATCGCAAGCTCTCGGGTCCAAGCCGTCTGCGCCGCCTGTATCGGCAGGTATTCCTCGGCTCACTCGACCCCGGGTTGATGCGCGAAGACCCGGAGACTGGCGAGCCGTGGCTGGGTAACGTCGGTACGATGCGAGAGGGCTGGAAGCGCATCTTTGATTTCTTGGCTCGGGAGGGAATCATCACCGCGCAACGTGCCGCCGAGTTGTCGAACCCCGAGCGTCTCACCGAGTTCACCGAGCTGCCGGAGACGCGTGCGATCCTCGAGCAGGAGCTATCCGAGGACGAAGAACGCGCACATCGCGAAGCCGGAACACTCGAAGATGAACTGCTTCGCCGGGCATCGGAGATCGCTGGACAGCTGAGATCGGCGGGGCATGCGATCCCCCTGAAGGCCAAACAGCTCGAGGCATTACGAGCGATCGCCGCCGGCAAGGACCTCCTCGCCGTATTGCCCACGGGCTACGGGAAGTCCTACGTCTTCCAGTTGCCAGCGCTGGCCCTGCCAGGCGTAACGATCGTCATCACTCCGCTCGTGTCGCTGATGACCGACCAGGCGCTCGAGCTCAATCGAACGATCGCCGGACGCGTACGTGCCCTCGTAGCGCCGATGCGCGAGTCGAACAGTCGTACCGGCAAGAGTGAGGTTGAGGACGAGCTCAAGGGGCGCCGATCGCATGGCATCAAGATTGTCTATCTGTCGCCCGAACGACTCTGCCAGCGCCACTTTCAACAGTGGATCCGGACCGGAGTGGAACGGGGCATCATTCGACGGATCGCACTTGACGAGGCGCACACGTTCGTGCAGTGGGGTGACGATTTCCGGCCGAGCGTCCGGCGCGCCGAAGACTTCCTCCGTCGGCTCAAGCGTGACCAACCTCGGCTGCAACTCCTCGCTCTGACGGCGACAGCCAACAACACCGTAAGGGAGGGACTCCGTGAGGCGATCTTCGGACTGCACCGCGACGAGGACCGCGAAGACTTCGCATTCGTGCGCGCGAACCCGTTGCGTCCCGAGCTCGCGATCTATCGCCGCGTGTTACCACAACGCCTGGGCGGTCCGACGTCGGTCGCCGGACTTGTCGAACATGTCGTCGCCGCGCTCGACGGGCACGCTATCTTCTACTGCTTGACCGTAGGCCAGGTCGAGGCGCTCTACGCGCATCTCTCCGACTACTTGCAGGGCCATCCCATCGATGTCCTGAGGTATCACGGGCGCCTGACTGACGCCGAGAAGACGGGCACAGCAAACTACTTCAAGCAGGCACCGACGAAGGACGACGACGGCTATCGGCGCATGGTGGTGGTAGCCACCGCGGCGTTTGGCCTCGGTGTCGACCGGCCAGACATTCGCGCTGTCTTCTGCGTCTCACCTCCTACCGATCTGGCGGCGCTCTACCAGCAGCTCGGCCGAGCCGGACGCGACCGTGCCGCGCACCCGGGCGAGCCGGGACCCTACACAGCCGGGCTTGCCATCAGCTATCCACGAGCGCAGCGCACGATTTCGTTTATGACCCAGCGGCGCGTCAGCGACGACCTCCTCGCACGGATCGCGGGGACGCTGCTTCAGTCCGAGCCGGTGTTCTCCGCGCACTCCCTGGCCCTCGACCTGATCGACGAGGATCTCACCGCGGGCCGGCAGACACCTGAGGAGGCCGCGAAGGAGGAGACGATCGATACATACGAGACCGGGGTGCTTCGGGTCCTTGCCGAATTGTCCCTCCGAGGGATTGTGTCCGACCTCGGAGACTTTCCGCAGACGGTCGAGATTCGGCGCGGCGACTACAGTGCCGACACCCACGATATGCACGAACTCGTCGAAGCGATCGTCGAGCAAGTGCCAGCCGCTCACAAGATTGAGACCACCACACTCCACGCCCGGCTCGTCCCGCGCTTCGGGGAGGAATATCCCGATCCCGGGGCGCTGTGGCACGGGCTACTCGAACTGCACACCCTCGGCTATCTCGACGTCTCGCAGCGTCCAAACCGCGCTCAGCTCACATGCGTCGAGTTCCATTCGCGCGAGCTGCCCGAGAGCCTCGTGCGTGATCTCTCAGACCGCAAGCGGCATGTCGCGAGCGAGGTCGCTCTACTTCGCCGGTGGTTCGACGACCATGGCGTATGCTGCAACGAGGGCTTCCGCCGGTACTTCGCTGCAGAGGAATTGCCGGAAGGTACGTGCGCGAGCGACGACACGCGCTGCTCCGCGCACTGGAACCGCGCAGGTTTGCCATCGGACGCGGTCGAACCCAAGCTGTATGAGGCGTTTACGAGCGAGAACCTGCGACCGGCGTCGGCAACGTCCCGTGGGCGCAAGCGCAGCGAGGACCAACTTGACAAGCTCGTCTGGCAGCTGCTGTGGCACAACTACCGTGGCCTGGTCGAGAACATCATGTGGGCGGTGCTCCGTGGCGAGGATCATTATTACTCTCGCGCCGAGCGGAAACGCAAACGCCTGTGGCCAAAGCTGCTGCTCTCGCGAGTGCGCGGCCGCAAGCCGGCCATCCACAAGGACGAGCTGCACGCCTCGCTGCAGCGCCTGATCGAGCGCGGAGACGTGACGCAGATCGGCTCTTGCCGCTACCGGCTAACGCGCTACGTCGCGCAAGACGCTGCACGCGGCGGTGCGACCGGAGCTGCGCCCACCGCTGACGCAGAAAGCGAGACGCCCTTGCCCGTCTAGCGAATGGCGAGCACCGGGGACCAGCCGAATGAAAGGGGCATAGGTTGCAAAGAGCAATGTTCTATCCGGAGCTGACACTCGGCGCGCGTGCGCTGAGCGCAAACCGCGACTCCGAACTCCAGCAGTTCCTCGTCGAGGTTATTCGCCAGCGCGGCTGTCCATTGCATCTCGCCAACCTGTGGAACGCGATCTACTTCAACTATGACCTGGGGACTCGTGGTTTCATCGCCGCCGAGCTCGCGCCGGAGCGGATTTCGACGCGAACTGCACGGGCACGCGACGACGGGCTATCGGTTGGTGGCTTCGTCCGCGTTCACACCGAGGCCGCTTGCGGCGACCTGCTCGGCGAGGTCATATACAAGGAAGGCGCACATCCCGAAGTCGGCGACGGGTGGATCGCACCCGAGCTCTCCGGAGCGCCAGCCACCGTCATCGAGGAAATCGCAGGACAACGGACCGCGATCGTGCGCGAGCGGTTCGTGCTCGACCTAAACGCGTTTGGCCCTAGCGCCAACCACATCACCCCCAAGCAGTACGAGCGCATCTGTCGGCGCGCCCACTGGCTCGACGACCACGGCCATCTGCTGATGGAGGCGATGTACGCGCTTGACGAAGCCGAACTGGAAGACGTCGACTACTACGCCGCCTACCTCCTCAGGGAGCACCGCGAGGGTCTCTTGGCGTTCTGCTTCAGCGAAGAACTAACAGACGATGAGCTGCGCGAGGCCCTGTTTCGCAGCTTCGACGCCGTTCGTGATCTGGCACTCACCGCGCGTGAATTGCGGAACTGGCGCGGCAAGTACTTCTTTCTTGCCGCCGACTACGACCAGCGCCTCAACGACGACGGCCCGCTGGGCGGCGGGGACCTGGCCTCGCTCTATCGAGGGCTTGCGACCGTGCCCGTCCGCGAGCGATGCTGCTACTCTGCGATTGGACCGCGGATTCTTGAGTTACTCGATGGTGCCTGGCACGACCCAATTGAACGGACGCTCGTGCGCGGGTCGTCCTATGTGAGCGCTATTTGCCACGCGAACTCCTATACCGCCGACCGGCTTACGGGTGAACAGCAGTTGGATGGCGTGCTTGCGAGCGGCGTGCACTTGCGCCTAGACGACGATTGGCAGGGAGGGGGCATTTGGCGCGCTGAGCGTGTTGTCGATCGCGATCGATACTCGCTCAGAACTGTGCCGCCCATCCTCCCGCTCGGGCTCGGGTATGCAGAGGTCGGCGTCGCTGAGGAGGCTGCCGAGCCGACATCGGCTGACGAGCAGCCGATCGCGTCGAGCCAAACTGGCTTCCGGGTCGCGCTGACCCTCCGCGACCGCGCATTGGGTCGGTTGCGCCTCCCGGCTGCCGCCGTCCAAGCGTTGGCACTAGGCGACATTGACGTTGCCATCAGGCACGGTGAGACCCACAACCGCAGCCAGGTCGAGCGGGATGGTTCGACGCTGCACGGCGTCGAGTACCCGTGGGATCTCCATCCGGGGATCGTCCTCCACGGCAACGTCGAGGCGAGCGGGAGCGTGGTACGGATTCGCACTGAGCCGGCCACCCCCCCGCTCCGAGCGTCAGATGGAAAGAGTTTCGATTACGACACGAACATCGCGGTCTACGAGCGCGAGATGAAGCTCACGGAGCTATCGCGCGAGGAAAAGCGCGGCGCTCTGACGTTGACCGAGCTGATCAACCACGCTTTCCGGCTGCGCGGCCAAGTGCGTGACGGCTGGCGTGTACTGTCGTTCGTTGAACTTGCCGCCATCCTGTTGGGGCCTGGTTGGAGGGCAGTCGACACGCGTCCGATCGCCTACGCCTTGGATAAAATGGATGTCGATCGCGAGGGTGCCCACTACCTGTGGCGGGCGCGGGTCACCCAGCGAACACGAGCGTCCGATCGTTCACTGCTGGCAGCCTATGGTGAGGCAAAACCGCGCGGACGTCTCGACCGTGCCGTGCGTCGACATTGGGTACCAATGCACCTGCGCCGCTACACCACGCGCACGCCATCTGCCGAGAAGCGTCGCACCTACGCCAAGGCACGCCTTACGTACGGGATGCATGGCGTCCTGCCCGAGGAGCTACCAGCTGACTGCTCCTGGGTCGAACCATATGACTGGGGTGACGACGTCGAGTTAACGACCAGCGGTATCCAATTCGACGATGACACAGATGAGAGCAGAAGGCGGCCGGGCGTCTTCGACCCGCCGGCTGATTGGCGAACTCGCCCCCGAGGGTCTTAGTCTTAGAGGCTGTGTGTAAAGCGGTTTGAGTGCGCCTGACAAGGGCGCTGAGCTCAAACGGTGCATATCCTGGCCAGCCCCTCTCTGAGCGGATCGAGACGACCTTTACACACAGCCTCTTATTATTAGGCACCGGAGGCTGGCGCAGAGCGAGGCGTGCCACGTCCGCGCCAGAATGGGCGGAAAACTGCCGTCACAAGCAGTCACTCATGGGCACATCGAACGACCCCTGAACTGCACTTTCCCAAGTCGACCCCAAGCGCAAAACGAACTCCTAAGCAACTGGTCACGGGGACCGTGTGAAGAGCCGCCTTGTTGAGCCATCGGCCCAGGCCCGATGACAGGAAATAGGCTCCGATGGCGATGACCAAGACGCCGACCAGGCGGCGGATCAGCACATCAGGCATCCGTGACTGGAAGCGG
>Ga0070706_100001967_pt1 | contig 21173 bp, 17 predicted proteins | sample KBSK5501metaG_FD_65476 | JGI IMG/M metagenome (GOLD analysis project Ga0070706, IMG submission 65476) | Corn, switchgrass and miscanthus rhizosphere microbial communities from Kellogg Biological Station, Michigan, USA - KBS K5-50-1 metaG | ecosystem: Host-associated > Plants > Roots >... | reverse complement strand
CGCCGCCCGGCCCCGTGAGCTCGGCGAGGACGGGGTCCTCGAACCGGGTGGTGACCTTGTTGACGGTCATCGAGGGTCGGCGGTCCTCGCTGGCGCGTCCTCGTGCTGTATCACGTCGAAGGACCAGAGCTCGCTCCCGGTGCCGACCGGCCCTCCGCTGCTGTGGGCCTTGTGCCCGTGTTGGAACGCGGGGCTGTTGGCCCACGCTTGGAACTCGTCCTCGGACCGCCAGCGCGTGTAGACGAGATAGACGTCTCGCCCGTCGGTCGGGCGCATCAGCTCGAACGTCTCGAAGCCGGGGGCCTTCGACACCTCCCCGGCGCGGGCGGCGAACCGGCGCTCGAACTCCTCGACCCTCTCGGCCGGCACGGTGATGGCATTGATTCGGACGACGCTCATGCTGTCTTTCTACCGTCTCCGGGTCCTCGGCGGATCCGCCCCTGCCTCGCCGCCGGCGGCGGGCCCGGAGGGCGGGCGGGTGAAAATATGCTGATGGAAGGGTCTGGTAGGACCGTCCGGTTCGTGGTTTACTCGTCCCTAGCGAGGGGAAACATCCGATGCGCAACCCCTTCGGGGGGTGCGCGAAGATCGCGGTGATCCCGGTCTCGTCCGGGAGCCCAGTTTGGTGAGTCGGCGGGCCGTCCCTGCCCCGGTCCGTCGACTCGCCTTTTTTTGTCCCCTTTCTTTCGGCGCCTCAGCCCTGTTCGCGGAGGAACCGTTCGATCTCCGACGCGAGCTCGTCGCCGCTGGGGATCTCGCCCGTGTCTTCGGAAGCTTCGATGTTGCGCACCATCTCGGCGACGTCGGGCCGCTCTGACAAGCCCTCCTCGACTCGCCGGAGGTACTCGTCGACCTGGCTGTCGAGCGCGGTGAGGTCGGTCTCCACGCCGGAAAGCTCGCGCACCCGCGACAGCAACCCGCTGATCGCGGGCGGCGACGGGGTCGCCGACACGTAATGAGGCACCTGGGCCCACAGTCCGAGCGCGGGAATCCCCGCGTCCCCGAGAGCGACTTGGAGCGCGGTCTGCGCGCCGGTCGGACCGGTGTAGTCGGCGCGCCACGCGCCGACCTCCTGCGCGAGTGAGCGGCTCGTCGCCGTCGTGAGCACGGACACGGGGCGTCGGTGCGACACGAGCGTCGGCATGCCCCCGAGGCCGACCATCATGCTCACGCCGAGCCGCTGCGACATCTGCACGAGCTCCTCGGTGAACGCGCGCCACCGCAGCGACGGCTCCGGCCCGTGGCAGAGCACGACGTCGCGCCCCGCTCTTCCCGCGACCAAGTCGATCGCGGGCCACTTGATCTCTCGGGTCGCGCCGTCGACGAGATGGACGGAAGGCCGTGTCTGCTGGAGATCGACGAGATCCGTGAGGTCGACGCGGCCGAACGCGGCTGCCGAGTCGAGCTGGTCGCTCAAGACGGCCGCGGCGCCGGCGCCGGCCAGTCCGGCGTCGACCCAACCCGACAACGCGACGAGGAGCACCGGATCGCGTAGATCAGGCCATCGATCGATATCCAACACACCAACACCTTACGGGCGTTCGCTCGCGGGCGCGAGCGGCTCGCCCGATAGATTCTCGGCGGCGACGGCGTCAGGAGGAATTGATGCGCTTGCGCATCTTCACGGAACCGCAGCAAGGCGCGACGTACGACGACCTGCTCGCAGTGGCCCGCACCGCAGAGGAGCTCGGCTTCGACGCGTTCTTCCGCTCGGACCACTACCTGCGCATGGGCGACGGTCACGCCGGGCCCGGCCCCACCGACGCGTGGATCACCCTCGCGGGCCTGGCGCGGGAGACGTCGCGACTGCGTCTCGGAACGCTTGTCACCGCGAGCACGTTCCGGTTGCCCGGGCCGCTCGCGATCTCCGTGGCGCAGGTCGACGCCATGAGTTGCGGGCGCGTCGAGCTCGGGATCGGCGCCGGCTGGTTCGAGGACGAGCATCGCGCGCACGGCATCCCGTTCCCGTCGACGCGGGAGCGGTTCGACCGGCTCGAGGAGCAGCTGGCGATCATCACCGGCATGTGGACCACGCCGGTCAGTGAGCGGTTCTCGTACCACGGCCGGTACTACGAGCTCACGGATACCCCCGCACTTCCGAAGCCGGTACAGCAGCCGCATCCGCCGATCATCATCGGCGGCTACGGCACGAAGCGGACGCCGGCGCTCGCGGCCCGGTACGCGCAGGAGTTCAACCTGCCCTTTCCGCCCCTCGAGGTGTACGGCGAGTACGTCGAGCGGGTGAGGCACGCCTGCACCGACGCGGGACGCGATCCCGCGACGCTGCGCACCACGGTCGCGCTCGTCGTGTGCTGCGGGCGCGACGAAGCCGAGTTCCGGCGGCGCGCCGGCACCATCGGCCGCGAGCCCGACGAGCTGCGCGCGAACGGCGCCGGCGGCCTGCCAGGCGAGGTCGTCGACAAGCTGCGGGCGTTCGCGGCGGCGGGCGCCGAGGTGGCGTACCTCCAGGTGCTCGATGTGTCCGACCTCGAGCACCTCAGGCTCGTCGCAGCCGAGGTCATGCCCGAGGTCGGCGCACAGTTGGGGGCGGCGTGAAGTTCGGCGTCCACGCCGGGCTGCAGAACACGACGACCGACGAGCTACGCGCGCTGTGGCGGCGGATCGAAGGGCACGGCTTCGACTGGATCTCGGTCTGGGACCACTTCTACGCCGCCGACGCGACCGGCGGCGCGGTGTGCCTCGAGGCGGTCGCCACGCACGCCGCCCTCGCGCTCGAGACCGAGCGGGTGCGGTGCGGAAGCCTCGTGTACTCGGTCGGCTACCGCCATCCGGCTGTGCTCGCGAACGCTATGGCCACCCTCGACCACCTGGCCGGTGGGCGCATCGTGCTCGGCCTCGGCGGCGGCTGGCACCAGGGCGAGTACGACGCGTACGGCATCCCGTTCCCGCCGGTCCCTGTTCGGCTCCGCATGCTCGACGAGGGGATCCAATGCATCCGTGCGCTGCTCACCGAAGATGTCGCCAACTTCGACGGCGAGTTCTTCCATTTGCGTGACGCCCGCTGCGAGCCGAAGCCCGTGCAGGAGCGGCTGCCGTTATGGATCGGCGGCGCAGGCGAGAAGCTCACGCTACGCACGGCGGCCCGCCACGCCGACGGTTGGAACGTGCCGTTCCTCGCACCTGATACCTATCGCCACAAGGTTCAGGTGCTCCACGATCACTGCGACGCCATCGGTCGCGATCCGGCGACGATCACGAAGTCGGTGAACCTCGGGCTGGCGTGGCGGCAAGGCGACCTCGAAGCGCAGTTCGGGAACATCGCCGAGTTCGTGAAGCCGGGTGTGTTGATGGGCAGCGTCCAGGAGGTCGTCGACCGGATCGGCGAGTACACGGACGCCGGCGCCGAGTGGGTGATCCTGGCGATGCGGGCACCGTTCGACGTCGACGGCCTCGACCGGTTCGCGGCCGAGGTGCTACCCGCGCTGGGCTGACGTGGAACCGCGCGCCGCCGCCATCACGGACCGGCTCGGCGGCGCTACCCGACTGCGCTGGTTCCGCGCGCCGGGGCGCGTGAACCTGATCGGCGACCACACCGACTACCACGACGGCTTCGTCCTGCCGCTGGCCGTGGACCGTGATTGCGTCGTTGCTGCCCAACCGCGCGACGACGGGCGCGTCATTGTCCGCTCGGTCGAGGTCGCGGGCGCAGTCAACGTCGCCGCCGACGGTGCCGACGAGCCGGCGGTGGTCGAGCCGGTGTGGGCGCGGTACGCAGCCGGTGTGGTGCGGGCGCTCGCCGACGCCGGACGCGCGCCGGCGGGCATCGACGCCGCCCTGTCGTCGACCGTGCCGGTGGGCTCGGGCTTGTCGTCCAGCGCCGCGCTGGAGGTGGCGATCGCGCTCGCACTGGCGGATGCGGCGGGGTTCAGGCTCCCGACGGCGGAGCTGGCGCGGGCGTGCCAGCACGGCGAGCACCTCGCCACCGGCGTGCCGAGCGGCGTGATGGACCAGCTCGTCGCGCTCCTCGGGCGAGCCGACCACGCGTTGCTCATCGATTGCCGGACGCTCGCTGCCGAGCGGATCGCGCTTCCCGACGAGCTCGCGGTGCTCGTGCTGCATTCAGGACTCCCCCGCACGCTGGCGGGGAGTGCCTACGCAGAACGGCGCGCCGACGGCGAACGCGTCGCTGCCCGGCTCGGCGTGCCCGCTCTTCGGGACGCGTCGCTCGACGCGGTGCGCGACGAGCCGAGAGCCCGTCACGTCGTCACCGAGAACCAGCGCGTCCTCCAGTTCGCCGACGCTCTGCGCGCCGGAGACACCGCCGCGCTCGGCTCACTGATGCTCGCCAGCCACGCCAGCCTGCGCGACGACTACGCCGTCTCGACACCCGAGCTCGACCTGGCAGTCGATCTGCTCGTCGAGCATGGCGCGGCCGGCGCCCGGCTGACCGGCGCCGGGTTCGGCGGGTGCGTCGTCGCCCTGGTCCCGCGCGCACAGGTCCGTGCCGTCGCGAGCAAGACGGTCGCGAGGTACCGGGCCGAGACCGGCCTCGACGCCGACGCCTTCGAGGTGCAGGCGGTCGACGGCGCCGGCCGCCTCACCGCTCCGGTCGGCGCATGACACTCCGGCTGTCGGCGGCGGACCGCCCCCGTCCCGGTGCCGCGCCGGTCGCACTCCACTCGGAGTTCGAACCGGTCGCGGCCGCGCGCCCGCTCCCCTGGTCGGCGGTCCAGCCGGGCGACGCGCCCGTGGGGAGCGGCCGCATCGAGGTGTCGCAGTCGGGCCGGTGGGAGCGGTGGGCGGACGTCGACGGTGACCCCTCGTTCCCGGAGGCGGGGGCACGCGCCGCGGCGGGACCACCCACCGACGTGACGTGGCGCAAGGTTGTGGTCCCCGAGAACTACGGCTTCGACGAGGAGCTCTCGCGCCAGTTCGCGCCGGTCTGGTACCGGCGCATGTTCGCCGACCCCCGACACGGCGGGCTGCCCGAGTCTCCGTCGCGCGTCCGACTCCGCTTCGGCGCCGTCGACTACCTCGCCGACGTATGGCTGAACGGCGAGCACCTCGGTCATCACGAGGGCGCGTTCGCGCCGTTCGGGTTCGACGTGACCGACCGGCTGGCGAAGAACAACACCCTCCTGGTCGCGGTGCAGGATCCGCTCGAGCCGCTGGACCCGTCGGCGCTGTTCTTCGACCACCGCAAGCGCGTCATCAAGGGCACGCTGAAGTACCACGACAGCCGGCCCGGCGGCCTGCCGGGCCGCATGGTCGGCCCGCTCGTCGAGGGCGGCGACCCGTGGGTGTGGACGCCCGAGTGGGGTCAGTCGATGACGACGGCGGGCATCGTCGGGCCGGTCACACTCGAGCGAACCGGCGACGCGTCGCTCGACGCGCTGTTCGTGACGCCGCTCGGCGAACGCACCGTGCAGGTCGCGGTAGTGGCGACGAACCACTTGGGCCACGACGCAGCGACGCGCGTCGATCTCGAGCTGGCCGGCGAGCGGGCACATCTCGACGTGACCCTGCCTCCCGGGCCGGGACGTATCGACGTGGTGATCGAGCTCGACGGCGCGGACCTCGCGCCGTGGGAGCCGGCGGGCGAAGAATCCGGCGATCCGGCCGTGCACGAGCTCCGGGCCGCGCTGGCGACGCCGGACGGGCACGCGCTCGACCGGCGCCGGACGCGCTTCGGCCTGCGCGCCGCCCGCATCGTGACCGACGACGCCGGTCATGCTCGACATCTCGAGGTGAATGGGCGGCCGGTGTTCGTGAAAGCCGTGAACTACGTCCCGTGGCAACACTTCGCCGAGGTCGGCCGCAGCTTCTACGACCGCGACATGCGCATGCTGCTCGACGCGCACGGCAACTCGGTTGGCGTGCACGCGCACGTCCAGTCGCCGCACTGCTACGACGCGGCCGACGACGCAGGCGTGCTCGTGTTCCAGGACTTCGCGTTGCAGTGGTCCTACGACTCGGGCACCCGGACCAACCCGGGGTTCGTCGACACCGCCCGCCGCCAGATCGCGGAGATGGCGTACCTGCTGCACAACCACCCGAGCGTCGTCTACTACGCGTGCCACAACGAGCCCGCCCGGATGTTCGACCCGCGGCGGGCCGACGACGAGCCCGAGACCGACCGGGGCGAGACGCACCTCGACGCCGAGCTCGACGCGACGCTGCAGGCCGTCGACACCGGCCGGCACGTGCACCGGGCGTCGGGCATCGGCGACGACGCCCACAACTACGCGGGATCGCTCACCGGCGGGAGCCTCTACCGGGTGCGCGAGCGGCCGGCGTGGTTCGTCTCCGAGTACGGGTTCTGGACGGTCGGGCCGCAAGCCGACAAGTTCGGCGATCGCGGATGGCCGCCCGATCCGGAGCAGATGCGCGAGTGGGTCAGCCGCCTGTCGTTCATCGGTTCGACGTGCGCGTTCGCGGGACTGCCGTCACGGTACGGGTCGCGGGACGAGTGGGCCGGCGCGACGCAGGCGTACGGCGCGGCCCTGGCGAAGTACCAGACCGAGTGGTTCCGGGCCCACCGCGGCGATCCGTTCATGGGCTACCGGTGGCACTTCTGGGCCGACTGGTGGGGTTACGCCGGCGGCGGCCTCGTCGACGTCGAACGCGTACCCAAGGCGACGTACGCCGCGTTCCGGGATGCGAGCCGGCCCCGGCTGCTCGTCGGACTGCACGACGCCTCGGTCGTCCCGGCCGGAGCGCACGTCGTTCCCATCGTGGCAGTGAACGACCGGCGCGACGCATGGCGCGGCACGGCCACGTGGGAAGTCGTCGACGCGACGTCAGCCGTGTTCGCGCCCGACTTCGACGGGGCCCGCATCGGCCTTCCCATGCCTCCCGACGCCGACGCCCGCGTCGCCGTGCCGCGATCCCGCGGCGCTTCGATCTCGCGCGGCGACCTGCACTTCGACGCGGCCGCGTCCTCCGCCACCCCGGTCGGCGGAGTCACCGTGACGCTCGAGCCGGGCGAGGCACGCACGTTGCTCCTGCGATGGGACAACCCGGAGCTCGACGCAGCGAGTGCGCAGGAGAACTTCGTGCACCTCCACTGCCCGGCGCCCGGCGAGGAGCACGGTCCGGGCCTCACCGACGTCTGAGCGCGTCCCGCAGTCGCGACGCCGCCGCCGGCGTACGGACACCCCACCAGAACAGGTCGCGACCGTCGACGACGCGCACGTCGGCATCGGCGACGGCGGCAGCGACCTCCTGGACGTGCCGCTCGCCGAACGCGTACGGCTCGTCGGGGAGGAGCACGAGATCGGGCCGGCGCTCGGCGATCTCATCGAGCGCCAACTCCGGATAGCGCTCGTTCGAGTCGGCGAAGACGTTGTCGACGCCGAGCAGGTCCAGGAGCGACGAGCCGTACGTGTCCGCGTTCGTCGTCATCCACGGCCGTCGCCAGATGAGGACGGCGGTCCGGCGTCGCTCGCTCGGCGCGGCGGCGCGCTGCTCGTCCAGCCATCGGTCCCATTGCGGCGACTCGAGCGATGCCGGCACATCGGCACCGATCGCGTCACCCAACGCGACGACCGCCGGGCCGACGTCGGCGACCGAGCGGGGCGACATCGAATGCAAGCGCAGCCCGGCGGCGGTGAGCGCGTCGGCATCCTCGACACGGTTCTCCTCGTCGTTCACGATCACGAGCTCGGGCGCGAGCTCGACGATCGCCTCGACGTCCGGGTTCTTCGTCCCGCCGACGGCGGGCAGGTCGGGTTGCTCGCAGAACCGGGTGCACGCCACCGGATCCACGCCGATGGCGCGCAGCGTCTCGGTTGCGGACGGGACGAGCGAGACGACGCGCAGAGCCGTGGCTACATCCGCTCGAGGAGCGCGGCCTTCTTGGTCTCGAACTCCTCGGCGGTGATGTGCCCCTTGTCGCGCAGGGCAGCGAGCTGCTCGATCTGGTCGGGGATGTTGGCGCTACCGCCGGTCGGCGCCCGCGGGGCCGACCAGCTCGCTGTCTCCTTGGCGTTGATCTCCATCTGGCGGTAGATCTCCTGCTGCACCCCGTCGGGGTGGCGGACGTCCTCGAAGTGCGACTGGCCCTCCCGGCCCGCCGACTCGATGTCGAGGTCGCCGGCGCCGATCAGTCGCTCGAAGATCCGCTGGTCGAAGTTGATGTTGTTGATCCGCTCGAGCGGGATCTCGACACCGTGCTTCGAGAGCATGCCGGTGCGGAAGATCACGCGGTCGTCGGTCACCACGAAGTGGGTGTACTGCCACTGGACGTACTTGATCGCGAGCCAACCGGCCCAGATGACGGCGAGGATCGCCCACGCCCACCCGGCGACCGTCTGCACGCTGCCCGAGAGCATGAGCACGCCGATGAGCGCGAGGAAGAGTGGGATCCCGGTGAGGATGTGCTTCGAGAAGTACCACCAGTGCGGATGGAGATCGAGCGCGACCGTCTCGCCCTCGTTGATCAGATGCCGCGGATAGGGCATGGCCCGAGACTACGGCGACGCGACCGGGCCGAGCACGCGATCCAGGTACGGGTTCCGGAACCGGCCGTCGGGGTCGAGGCGGGCGCGGACGGCCTGGAAGCGCGCCCAGTCGGGATACCTCGGCGCGAGCGTCCCGGCCGTCTGGTAGTGCATCTTCCCCCAGTGGGGTCGGCCGCCGACGTCGTCCATGATCGCCTCGACGCCCCGGAAGTACTGATCGAACGGCGTTCCCGCCGACAGGTGCACCGCGAGATAGCCCGTCTCGCGCCCGCTCGCCGTGCTCAGCGGGATGTCGTCGGCCGCCGCGACTCGCAGCTCGATCGGGAAGTTCACCGCCAAGCCCTCGCGCTCGATGAGATCGCGCACGCGGAGCAGCGTCTTGCCGAGCTCGGCGCGCGGGATGGCGTACTCCATCTCGACGAACCGGACGAGCCGCCGGCTGCACAGCACCCGGTGGCTCACGTCGACGACCTCGGTCTTGCCGATCCCGCCGGCGACGAGGTTCATGAGCTTCGGGACCGCATCGGGGCGCCGGCGTCCGAGCGCGGCCGCGGCGCCGAACGCGAAGTTGGCGAGCAGGATGTCGTCGCGCCACGCCTTCCACGACGACTTGGTACGGAGTGGCTCGTCGGTCCGGTTGGCGACCTTGACGGTGGCGACGTCGGTGTGCGGGAACCAGTAGCAGTCGATGTGCTCGTTGTGGTCGACGATGTCGTCGAGGTCGTCGATGAGCGAATCGAGAGGCCGGGGCTTCTCGGTCGAGTGCAGACGGAACGACGGCTGGCACTGGAGCGTCACTTTCGTCACGACGCCGAGCGCGCCGAGGCCGACGCGTGCGCTCGCGAACACCTCGGGCTCTTCGTCGCGCGAGCAGCGCAGCACTTCGCCGTCGGCCGTGACGAGCTCGAGCGCGGTCACGAACGTGGCCAGGCCGCCGAAGCCCTTCCCGCCGCCGTGGGTGGCGGTCGCGATCGCGCCCGAGATCGACTGCCGGTCGATGTCGCCCAGGTTTGCGAGCGCCAGGTCACGCGTCTCCAGCTCGTCGTTGAGCTGCCACAGCGGGATGCCGCCCTCGACGGTGACCGTGCCCGCGTCGCGGTCCATCGCGACGATCCGGTTGAGCCCGCCCAGACGCAACATCCGGCCGTCGGTGCAGGCGATGCCGGTGAACGAGTGTCCGGCGCCCACGACCTTGACCGTCTGTCCCGCTCGCTTCGCCCGCTGCACCGCCTCGACGACCTCGAGCTCGCTCGTGGGCGTCTCGACGGCCGCGGGGCTGCACTGCTGGTTGCGACCCCAGTTGCGCCAGCGGGCCCCGTCGCGCATCGGCCGAGAGCCTAGGTGGTCGGCGAAGCCCTAGCTCCAGCCCAGCTCGCGGAGGCGGGCGTCGTCGATGCCGAAGTGGTGCCCGATCTCGTGGACCACGGTGACCCGGATCTGGTGGGCGAGGTGCGCTTCGTCTTGTGACCGCTCGCACAATGGTCCCCGGAAGATCGTGACGCGGTCCGGCATGACCCCCGCGTAGTTGAGGGGCGAGCGGTTGGTGAGCTGTACGCCCTCGTACAGACCGAGGAGCGTGCCCGGTCGACCGCCGAGCTGCTCGCGCGTCGGCCAGTCCTCGACGACGACCACGACATTGTCCATGTGCGCGGCCAGATCGGGGGGAATGGAGTCGAGCGCGTCGGCGACGAGCTCTTCGAAGCGGGCGCGCGACACGTGCATGAAAATGAAAGTACCCGAGGTCGCGAAGTCCCTTGACGGCGCGCGGTCGCGGTCGTATGTTCCCTGGCACCGGTGACAAGGGCACGGCACTGGTGATGTCTGCAAGGGCAGCAGCCGGAATACGGGTCCGAGGAATCGGTCGGCGACCGAACGTCGGAGCGATCCGGCGCCAGGGGCCGGGACAAAGTCGATGGGGACGCCCCGCCCGCCGGGGAGCCGCCAAAGGCAGTCGTCCGAACGGAAGGCCCCGAGGAGATCGGAGCTGCGACGCAGCGAAGACTACTCGGGGCCTTTCCCATTTCCGCGTGTGCAGCTCAAGGGACGGTCCGCGGTTCCTGTCGTACCCGATCGGTATGGTCCACGAGTGCGCCCTGACCGATTGCTCGAGGACCCGTTGCTCGAGGGCCTCGACGACGCGCAGCGTGAGGCCGTCACCACGCGTGCCGTCCCGCTCGCGATCCTGGCCGGCGCCGGCGCGGGCAAGACGCGCGTCCTGACCCGTCGCATCGCCTGGCAGGCTCGCCACGCGCATATCGACCCTGGGCACACGCTCGCGGTCACGTTCACGCGCAAGGCCGCCGGCGAGCTCGGCGATCGCCTCACCCGGCTCGGGGTCCGCCGCCAGGTCGCCGCCGGCACGTTTCACGCCATCGCGTTGGCGCAGCTCCGGCGCCGCTGCGAGGACCACGACCGGCCGATGCCGAAGCTGCTCGACCGCAAGGCGCGCCTCCTCGTGCCGATGCTGCCGGGCCGGGGCGGTGAGCGCGCGCTGCTCGCCGCCGAGGTCGCCACCGAGATCGAATGGGCCAAGGCGCGCCTCGTCCGCGCCGACGGCTACCAGGCCGCCGCCGAGGCGGCACGGCGGGACCCGCCGCGGCCCCCGGCCGAGATCGCCGTCTTCTTCGAGCGGTACGAACGCGAACGTCGCCGGCGGGGCCTCGTCGATTTCGACGACCTCATCACGTGGTGCGCACACGCGCTCGAGACCGACGCCGAGTTCCAGGCCGCGCAGCGGTGGCGGTTCCAGCACGTCTTCGTCGACGAGTTCCAGGACGCAAACCCCGCCCAGTTCCGCCTCGTCCGCGCCTGGCTCGGCGACCGCTCCGACCTGTGCGTCGTCGGCGACGGCGACCAGGCGATCTACGGGTTCGCCGGCGCCGACGCGTCGTATCTCACCTCGTTCGGTGACCATTTCCCCGGCGCGTCCGTGGTCCGGCTCGGCACGAACTACCGCTCCTCGCCGCAGGTGGTATCGGCCGCGGCGGCGGTGTTGGAGACGAGCGGCGACCGAGCCGACGTCCGCAGCTCCCGACCCGAAGGCCCGCTCCCCGTCGTCCGTTCGTACCCGAGCGACGAGGCCGAAGCCGAGGGCGTCGCCCGCTCGTTGCGCCGCGACCACCCGCCGGGGACCCCTTGGTCGTCGGCGGCGGTGCTGTACCGGACGAACGCGCAGTCGGCGCTCTTCGAGGAGGCGCTGCGGCGCGAAGGCGTTCCGTTCCGCGTGCGGGGCGGCGGACGGTTCCTCGACCGACCGGAGGTCCAGGTCGCGCTGGAGACGCTCCGCGAACGCACCCGCGAACAGCCCGGCGTCCCATTCGCGGGCCACCTGGAAGCCCTCACCGAGAGCACCGCCGACGCGTCCGAGGAACGGCGCGAGCACGTCGAGGCGATCGGCCGCCTCGGCCGCGACTACATCGTCGCCGACGGCGGGAACGGGTCACTCGCCGGGTTCCTCGAGTTCCTGCAGACCGCGTTGCGGGCCGGCGACGACACCGGGGCCTCGAGCGCGAATGCCGTGGAGCTGCTCAGCTTCCATCGGGCCAAGGGGCTCGAGTTCGACACCGTGTTCGTCGCCGGCTTGGAGACGGGGCTCGTGCCGATCGTGCACGCCGAAACACCGTCCGAGAAGACCGAGGAGCTGCGCCTCCTGTACGTGGCGTTGTCGCGCGCCGAACGCGCGCTGCACGTGAGCTGGGCCCAGAAGCGCACCGTGGGGATGCGCACCTACCGCCGTACGCCCAGCCCGTGGCTGGCTCCGATCGAGGCGACGGTGTCGGCGGCGCGCGCGCCGGAACGCGGCAGCGGGGCGCGCGACCAGCAGGGTCACGGGCTCGCCGCCGCCCGTGAGCAGGTCGCCGGGGCGCGACGGCAGTCCGGAGCCACGCGCGAGCGCCCGCTCGACGACGAGGCAACCGAGCTCCTGGGCGCGCTCCTCGAATGGCGTCGCAACCTCGCGCGCGCTTCAGGCGTGCCGGCATACGTGATCTTCCACGACACGACCCTCGAGGCCGTCGCCCGCGACCGGCCCCAGTCGAGGGGCGAACTGATGACGATCCCGGGCATCGGGCCGGTCAAGCTCCAGCGGCACGGCCAGGCGCTGCTCGAGTTGGTCGGCCAGCACCCAGGCTGAGTCCCCGTTGACGGGCCGGGCTCGCTCGGCCACCATGCGGGCACGGCACCGGCAGCGGAGTGACGCGATGGCGTGGTCGAGCTTCCCGGTCTTCCCCTCCGACGACGGCTGGCCGTACCCCGACCTCCCTTCCGGGTTCGACGATCCCGCCGCCGACGACGAGGTCGACCTCGACGCGCTCGAGCTCCGCGCCGACCCGCACGCGTTCGAGTGCCTCGACCCCACCGAGTACGAGCTCGTGGCTCGCCGGTTCGGGTTCAACGGTTCCGCCACGTCGATGAAGGACCTCGCCCACGAGCTCGGCTGGTCGCACACCCAGACTCGCGACGTGCTGGGCGGTGCCATCGACAAGCTCCGCACCCGGCTCACCACCGACACCCTCTGAATCACGCGCGCCCGCCTTCGTCCCGGCGCGCTCAGCATTCGCTCCAGAGGCCACGGCCGGCGCGCTTGGCGTCGAGCTCTTCGCTCAGCATCGTGCGGGCGTGCGCGTGATTCGGCTCGATGACTAGGAGGCGGGCATATCCGCGGCGCAACAGCTCGTCGTTGAACCGCTCGCCGTCGACGACGACGTACGCGAGGCGGCGGCCGTACCGATCGCGTCCCTCGATGTCGTCCTCGAGCTGCACCGACCGTCCCGTGAGGCGCTCCTCGGTGAACGCGGCCGCCTCGGGCCCGAAGCATTCGACCGGCTTGGTCGGATGATGGGTCTCGGGCGTGTTGATGCCCAGCAGCCGGACCGTGTCGGTGTCGTTGCCGCCGCGGGCGACTTCGATCGTGTCGCCGTCGACCACGCGGACGACGGTCCATTCGGCGGTCGCGGCGTGGCGTACCTGTCCGAGCCGCCAGCCCCCGAGTGAGGCGGCGGCGATGATCGCCACGACCACGACCCGGGAGCGGGTCATGGACGGATCGTACCGGGGCGGTGTGACGGCCTCCGGGGTCAGTACTGCGCGAAGTACGGCTTCTCGGGCTCGCGCTTCTCCAGCAGGATGAACACCAGCCCGTGCGGATCGGCGAACCACGTAGTGCGCAGGCCGACGATCTCAGCGGTCCCCCGCGTGAGGAAGCGCACACCCTTGCCTTCGAGCTCGGCGCGCGTCTCGGCGATGTCGTCGCACACGAGCCCGACGTGGGTGAACCCGTGGTCCGTCACCGACGCGTCCTGCGGCGGGGGGCGGCCCGGTGCACGCGGGTACTCGATGACCTCGAGCACGCGGTCGCCGCCGTCCGGGAACCCGAGGATGGCGGCCTTCACCGCCACCGGGCTCGGCACCAGCTCGCCCATGTCGTGCTCGATGGCGTCCCCCTCCACGAGGTACGGCGGCGAGAGGACGGTGAGGCCGAGCACAGACCGGTACCACTCGACGGCCGCCTCGACGTCCGGCACGCACACCGCCGTGTGGGCGATCCCGGTGATCACCCGACGGACGTTAGGGGATGAGCGATCAGCGGCAAGCCCGCAGCTAGCTTTCCCCGATGATGGCTCGTCGGGTCCGGCGTCTCGCGGTCGTCGTGCTCGTGCTGCTCGTGGTCGGGGCGATCGCGCTCGTGCTGACGACCCGCCCGAAGCTCGAGGACGCGCGAGACGGCGTCGACCGCGCGTGGACGCCGCTGCGGGGGCCGCTGTCACAGAGGTACGCCAAGCTCGCGGAAGCGAACACGCAACTCGTTGCGGCCGGGGGCGGCGAACGAAATGTCTCCCGGGCTCTCGGGCTCCGGCTGGGGCGTTGGGACGAGCTGCGGCGCGCCAAGGACGGCGATGCCGACGCCGACGCCGAGGCCCAGACCGCCAACCAGCTCGAGGGGCTCGCCAGCCGGCTCCAAGCCGTCGTGTCGAGCTCCGACCGGCTGCGGGCGTCCGAACCCTTGAACCAGGCGATCGCCGCCTTCCAGGGCACCGTGCCGCCCCCGCCGGCGGTCACGGCGTACAACCGCGCCGTCCGCGGCTACGAGGACGAACGCAACGGTCTCCTGCGCGGCCCGGTCGCGAGCCTGTTCGGGTACGACTCGCGACCGCAGCTCGTGCTGGCGGGATAGGTGTTCAGCGCGCGGCGCCGATGACGTTCTGGTTGGCGCGCTCGATCCGGGCTACCTCCCCGACGGGAGCAACGCGCCAGAAGCTCCTCAGCGTCGTGTCCCAGTCGTCGAGCATCGCGGCTGCACGCGTCGATCCGGTGAGCTCACGGTGTCGCTCGAGCAGGAACCGCAGCTCCGCTGCCTGCGGATCGTCGAGCTTCGACGCTTCCACCAGCTGCGGGTTCAGCCGCGCCGCCAGCAGTCCGTCGGGATCGAACACGAACGCCTGCCCGCCGGTCATGCCGGCGCCGAGGTTGTAGCCGAACGGGCCCAGGACGACGCACGTGCCGCCGGTCATGTACTCGCACGTGTGGTCGCCCGTGCCCTCGACGACCGCGGTTGCGCCGCTGTTGCGCACCATGAAGCGTTCGCCGACCCGGCCGGCGACGAACACTTGCCCGCCGGTCGCGCCGTACAGGACCGTGTTGCCGGCGAGGACGGCGTCGCCGGCGTCGCCTTCGGGCGGGCGCACGGTGACGCGTCCGCCGCCCATGCCCTTACCGAGGTAGTCGTTCGCCTCGCCCACCAGCTCGAGCGCGACGCCGTCGGCGAGGAACGCGCCGAAGCTCTGACCGGCCGAGCCGGTGAGCCGCGCCGTCACCGAGCCGGGCGGGAGGCCCTCGCCCCACTCGAGCCCGATCGCTCCGCCGAGCGACGCGCCGACGGTGCGGTCGGCGTTGGTGATCTCGTACTCGAGCACGACGTCGCCGCCATCCCACAACGCGGAGAACGCATCGGCAAGGAGCCGCTCGTCCAATGCCGAGCGCGGCTGCTGGATCGGCACCGTTGCCACGAAATGCCGCGGTCCTTCCGACGAGGGCGTGGAGAGCAGAGGTGACAAGTCGAGCGCATCGGCGCGCGCGTCGCCCGTCGAGCGCTGACGGAGCAAGTCGACGCGCCCGATGGCTTCGTCGATGCTTCGCACCCCCAGCGAGGCGAGTGTGCGACGAACCTCTTCGGCGACAAAGATCATGTACGTCGCAACGCCTTCCGGCGTGCCGGTGAACTTGGCCCGCAGATTCGGCCGCTGCGTCGCGATGCCGGTTGGGCACGTGTCGCGGTGGCAGGCGCGCACCATGATGCAGCCCTCGGCGAGCATCGCCGCCGTGCCGAACGAGTACTCGTCGGCGCCCAGGAGCGCCGCCATGACGACGTCGCGTCCCGTCTTGAACCCGCCGTCCACGCGGACGCGCACCCGGTCTCGCAGGTCGTTCTCGATGAGCGCCTGCTGCGTGTCGGCGAGACCCAGCTCCCACGGCATGCCCGCGTTCTTGATCGACGACAGCGGCGACGCGCCGGTGCCTCCGTTGTTGCCCGAGATCTGCACCACGTCGGCGAGCGCCTTCACGACGCCGGCCGAGATCGTGCCGACGCCGTCCTCGGCGACGAGCTTCACCGACACCTCGGCCAGTGGATTGACCTGCTTGAGGTCGTAGATGAGCTGGGCGAGGTCCTCGATCGAGTAGATGTCGTGGTGCGGAGGCGGCGAGATCAGCCCGACGCCCGGCTGCGTGTGGCGCAGGCGCGCGATCTCGCCGCTCACCTTGTGGCCCGGCAGCTGGCCGCCTTCCCCGGGCTTCGATCCCTGGGCGATCTTGATGTTGAACTCGTCCGCGAAGGCGCAGTACTCGGGCGTCACCCCGAACCGTCCCGACGCGATCTGCTTGATGCGCGAGTTGCGGTCGCGCTCGGTCCCGCGAGTGCGGTAGCGGGCCGGGTCCTCGCCGCCCTCGCCGCAGTTGCTCTTGCCTCCGAGCATGTTCATCGCGATCGCGAGCGTCTCGTGCGCTTCCGCTGACAGCGCGCCGTGGGACATGGCCCCGGTCGAGAACCGCGCCGTGATCGCCTCGACCGGCTCAACCTCCTCGATCGGGATCGGCTCACCGCCGGGAACGAGATCGAGCAGGTCCCGCAGCTCGGTCGTGGGTCGTGACTCGACGAGCTCGCGGAACCTCTCGTACAGGTCGGCGCGTCCGCCCTTGATCGCTCCCTGCAGGAGGTGGGCCGCACGCAGGTCGGTCGGGTCCGGCTCGGGCAACGGCTCGGCGTCCGGGCCCTGCAGCACGATGACCTTGCCCTGGTCCTCGCTCGGCGCCGGCTCGACGCCGGCGAGCTTCCCGCTGACTTCGCTCTTCTTCTTGGGCTTGCGGTCGCCGTTCTCGTCGTCGCCCTCGGGCGTGAGCCCGAGCGAGTCGTGCAGGGCGTCGACCACGTCGGGGTTGTTGCCGTGGTACTCGCCGCCGCGCTTGCGGTAGCGGAAGAACCCGGGCTCGTCGAGCGACGCCTTCTCGCCCGCGAACGCGGCTTCGTGCCGCCCGAGGATGTCGGCTCCGAGCGTGTCGAAGCCCACGCCGCCGACCTCGGACACCGTGAACCGGAGGCACGTCTCGATGACCTCGGGACCGAGCCCGATGGCCTCGAAGATCTGGGCGGCCCGGTAGCCGTCGACGGTCGAGATGCCCATCTTCGAGAAGATCTTCAGGACGCCGTCCTCGAGCGCGGCCTGGAGCTTCGCCTGCGCCTCCGACGAATGGAGCTCCCCGAGCTGGTCGTCGTCGGCCATGCTCGCCACCGTCTCGAGCGCGAGCCGCGGGCACACCGCGTCGGCGCCGAACCCGAGCAGGCACGCGATGCCGTGGACATCGCGGGCGTCGCCCGAGGCGACGACGATCGACGCCTGCTGACGGGTGTGCTCGGCGACGAGCCGGTGTTGCACCGCACCCAACGCGAGGAGCGACGGGATCGGCGCCCGGTCGGCACTGACGCTGCGATCCGAGATCACGAGCACCGCGGCGCCGGCGGCGACGGCCTCGACGGCGGCGTCCGCCAGCGCCCGGATTGCGGGCTCGAGCCCGTCCGGTCCGTCCGCCACCGGGAACGTGGCGCTGAGACGGACCGCCTTGAACACGGAGCGGTCGGAGTCGAGCAGCGACTCGACCGCCTCCGGGTACAGGAAGAAGGAGGGCAGCTCGAGCAGGCGGGCGGCGCCGGGCTCCTCGGTGAGCAGTGGGCGCCGCGGCCCGAGGCACGTGCGCAGCGACATCACCAACCGCTCGCGCAGGTGGTCGATCGGGGGGTTCGTGACCTGCGCGAAGCGCTGCTTGAGGTAGTTGAACATCGGTCGGGGCCGGGTGGCGACGGCCGCGAACGGCACGTCGTCACCCATGGAGAAGGTCGGCTCCTTGGCGTCGGTGGCCATGGGCTTGAGCACCATCGCCACCTCTTCCCGGGTGAGACCGAACGCGACCTGCTGCCGCAGGAGGTCCTCCGGGGCGGGCGGCATCTCGACGGGTCCCCCGATGTCGGCCGGGAGCAGGCCGTCGCGCGCCCACTGGGAGTACGGCTGGAGCCGCGCCAGCCACGTCTTCACGTCGGTGTCGTCCTGCACCGCGCCCGTCGCCGCCGCGTCGCCGTTGCCGGGAGCGCGGTCGGGGTCGACGCAGATCATGTCGCCGGGACCGAGTCGGCCGCGCCGCACCGAGCCGTGTCCCGAGACCGGTACGGCACCGACCTCCGACGCGCAGACGACCAGGCCGTCCTCGCACACCTGCCACCGCAGCGGACGCAGCCCGTTGCGGTCGAGCGCGGCGCCGACGCGCCGGCCGTCACTGAACACGAGCCCGGCGGGCCCGTCCCACGGGTCGGTGAGGCACGCGTGGTAGCGGAAGAAGCTGCGCACCCCGCGCGGGAGGTCGCGCTGGCCCTCCCACGCCTCGGGCACGAGCATGGCGACGGCGTGGCGAATGTCGCGGCCGCCCCGCACGAGCAGCTCGACGGCGGAGTCGAGCTTCCCGGAGTCGGAGTCCTCGGGATCGAGCACCGGACGGAACAGCTCTTCGGGGCCGAGACCTAGTTCTTCGGTGCCGAGGCGGCCGCGGGCGATCATGCGCAGCTCGTTGCCGCGCACGGTGTTGATCTCGCCGTTGTGGCACAGGTGCCGGAAGGGCTGGGCGCGCTCCCACGCCGGGGTCGTGTTCGTCGAGAAGCGGCTGTGGAAGATCGCCAGCGACGCGCCGAACTCGTCGTCGGCGAGATCGGGATAGAAGGCGGCGAGCCGGTCGCTCAGAACGAGCGCCTTGTACGTCACGGTGACGAACGAGAAGCTCGCGAAGTAGTGGCGTACGCGCGCCTCGCGGCAGGTGGCCTCCGCGCGCCGGCGGGCGCGATACGCGCGCCGTTCGGCGTCGACGTCGTCGACGTCAGCAGACCGCTGCAGGATCCCGTGCCAGAGCGACGGCTGGTCGACCCGCGCCGCCGCGCCGAGGTGCGTCTCGTCGACAGGGACCTGACGCCATCCCGCCAGCTCGATCCCCTCGGCGGCGCAGGCGTCGGCCACGGCCGTCTGCGCGACGCGCACGGGGTCGTCGTCGGCGACGTCGAGGAACGCGGACACGACACCCAGGCGATCGGCGTCGAGCGTGCGACCGAGCTCTTTGCCGCCGACGCGGGCGAAGAAGGAGCGTGGGATCGGGACCAGGAGGCCGGCGCCGTCGCCGGAGATGCCGTCGGCGGCGATGGCCTGACGGTGGCGGACGCACGCCAGCCCGGTCAGGGCGAGGTCGACGATCTCGCGGCTGGCGCCGCCGGATGCGTGCGCGACGAAGCCAATGCCGCAGGCATCGAGCTCAGTGCGTTGGCGCGCATGCTGCCGCGCCGCGCGATCGAAGTCGGACAACCGAGGGGCTCCTCGCTCCCGGGACGGTGCTGTCATTTCGGGGATCCAGCAGGAGCGACGACGCTGTCGCGGAAAGGCTCACGATAGCGGACGGACAATGGGGCGCCGCCCGCTTTGCGGCGGCGACGGCGGCTTTGGGCGTGCCAGCATGCAGCGTGCCCGAAGCCCATGGCGGCCGGCCCGCACCGCTCGTCGCCGTGCTCGGTGGCGGGCAGCTCGGCCGGATGCTCGCGCTGGCCGGGATCCCCCTCGGCGTGGGATTCAGGTTCCTCGATCCCAGCCCGGACGCCACGGCCGGCGCGCTCGGCCTCCTCGTCGTCGGCGCTCTCGGCGACGAGACCGCGCTCACGCACGTGACCGAGGGCGCCGCCGTCGTCACGTACGAATGGGAGGGCGTGCCGGCGGCGGGGGCACGCTTCGTCGCCGCGACCGGCACGGCGGTGCTGCCGCCCCCCGTGGCGCTCGACGTGACGCAGGACCGCCTGCGAGAGAAGGAGTTGTGCCGCCGGCTCGGGATCGGTACCCCCGAGTTCGCGGTAGTCGACGACCGCGCCGATCTCGAGCGCGCCGTGAAGGAGGTCGGTCTGCCTGCGGTGCTCAAGACCCGCCGCGGCGGGTACGACGGCAGAGGGCAGGCGGCTCTGCGCGAACGGCACGACGTTGAGCGCGCCTGGTCGGCGCTCGGCGGCGTGCCGCTCGTCCTCGAATCGCTCGTGCCGTTCGACCGGGAGCTGTCGGTCCTCGCCGTGCGCGGCGCCGACGGCGCGACTGCGTGCTGGCCGCTCGTCGAGAATCACCACGACGGCGGGATCCTCCGTCGCAGCTACGCCCCTGCGCCCGCCCTGACCGAGCAGCTCCAAGACGCGGCCGAGCGCCTCGCCGGGAAGCTCCTCGACGAGCTCGAGTACGTGGGCGTCCTCGCCGTCGAGCTCTTCGACCTGCACGGGGAGCTGCTCGTCAACGAACTCGCGCCGCGCGTGCACAACTCCGGCCACTGGTCCATCGAGGGCGCGGACACGAGCCAGTTCGAGAACCATCTGCGGGCGATCCTCGGCTGGCCGCTCGGCTCGACCGCCGCGATCGGCGTGAACGCCATGGTCAACTGCATCGGCGCCGTGCCCGACCCGGCCGCGGTGCTCGCGATCCCGGGCGCGCACCTCCACGACTACTCGAAGGCGCCGCGCCCCGGCCGCAAGGTCGGCCACGTCTCGGTCACCGCGCCGGACGCCGGCGAGTTGCACGAGCGCGTCGCCCGGCTCGCGGGTCTGCCCGGCCTGGACGTCCCCGCGTGACGCCCGAGCCGCTGTCTCCCTACGTTCGGTTCACCCGTGACGAATGGGCGCGGCTGCGGGCGGCGACGCCGCTCACGCTCACCGAGGGAGACCTCGAGGACCTGCGTGGCATCAACGAGCGCATCGCGCTCGACGAGGTCGCCGACATCTATCTCGCGCTGTCGCGACTGCTGAACCTGTACGTCGCGGCCAGTCAGAACCTGCACCGGGTCAGCGACACGTTCCTCGGCAGCCCGGCAGCGAAGGTCCCTTACGTCATCGCCGTCGCCGGGAGCGTGGCCGTGGGCAAGAGCACGACGGCGCGCATCCTGCAGGCGTTGCTCGCCCGCTGGCCCGACCATCCGCAGGTCGACCTCGTGACGACGGACGGCTTCCTCTTCCCGAACCGGTTGCTCGAAGAGCGCGGGCTCATGGAGCGGAAGGGCTTCCCCGAGAGCTACGACCTCCGCCGCCTGGTGCGGTTCCTCGCCGACGTGAAGTCGGGCCGGCCCGAGGTGAGCGCGCCCGTCTACTCGCACCTGACGTACGACATCGTCCCGGACGAGGAGCAGGTCGTGCGGCAGCCCGACATC
>Ga0070706_100001964_pt1 | contig 21181 bp, 14 predicted proteins | sample KBSK5501metaG_FD_65476 | JGI IMG/M metagenome (GOLD analysis project Ga0070706, IMG submission 65476) | Corn, switchgrass and miscanthus rhizosphere microbial communities from Kellogg Biological Station, Michigan, USA - KBS K5-50-1 metaG | ecosystem: Host-associated > Plants > Roots >... | reverse complement strand
GGCACAGTATAACCCGGGACAACAGTTGCTATTCGTGTCGCAGCCCAGCCCAGCGCTGTGGCACTTGGCAAAGGCGGTGCCGATGCCAGCCAGACCGAGGATGCTGCCAATGGTGGTGGCGGCGATGGCTTTGAGGGCCTGGCGGCGTGAGGTACTGGTCGCCAGGGCTTTGGTCAATTCGTCAAAGCGGGAAGGTTCCATCTCCTTCCGTCCTTTCTGGATGCATCCACTTCATGCATGGTGGTACGCAGAGCATCCACTCATCAGAAAAAATAACGCAAAGGGTCAGAACGATGCAGATTAACGAGACGTAATAAGGATTGGCGTACAGATAGGTTTCTTCAAGAAGTATACCTAGGAAAAAGGCAAAAGACAAGGGAGATGACCACCACGGGTGCGTTTCATTTTTTGCGCCGTCTGCTTGCTTGAGCATCAGAAGAGCAAGTAATTTCATCACTTGCAAGCTCGACTCAAGCTTATAACTGCTGAGCTGCGCAAAAAAATGCATCGCACCCGACCACCACCTGTGGAAACCAGAAGGTGGGAAGGATTATATTAGCAGTTGGCAGTATGTTCATGAGCATTTTGAGAGAACACTAGGAGGGGCCGTTTTTGATGATCATTTCTAGAGGATGGTGCAGTACGTGGCTCCCTTTTGATGATCAAGCTGGTGCCCATCCTGATGATCAAAAACAAACACCATCCTTTTCCTGTCTTCCTTGTTGTTCGAAGATTGGTGTCAAAATTATTGACACAGATGTTCGAACAGCGAGCTTTTTCGTGCCTGGCTCTGTTCGAGGATTGGTGCAAATTACCAGTAAGATTTTATGCGAATTCAGGAAATCCAGGTGCCTCTTTATTATCCGGATTTCCCGTGACTTTCCTGCTGGCGTGTGTTATACTCATCCTTAGCGTTTGCAAAGCGACCATCAACGCGTTAAACTCGCTTGAAAAGTCCTTATGAGCCAGTTGTTCCGTTCGAGCGGGAAGGAAGTTCAATGGAATCTTCGGAATCTGTACCGGCAACTCTTCCAGAACGTGTAGGAACTGCGGGAATTGATATTTTCAAGATCTCGGGAAAGTCAATCTCGGGGTGGGTTCCAAGCCGAAGGACGGGTGATCCTGATAGAATTAAGATGCCGTTCGCTTCGAAAGTGGAGCAGCGACTTAGCGTCTACCTGGAGTACCATCCTCATGTTCGCACCTACCAGCGTGGTGATGTTAGCAAGGCCTTCGCCGAAGCGTATAACCTCGCAACGCCCCTTGAGACGCCCAACAAGATCAAGTATGTTTACGATGGGACAGGGCACGAATATTTACCCGATTATATCGGCACTCTTGTCGACGGAAAATTACTGATCGCCGAAGCAGGTCTCGAAGATGAAAAGAGCAAGGGGAAGCCGCTGGCGAAGGCTGAGGCCGCACGGAACATCGCGAAAGAAAGAGGCGGCGTCTACTGGATCGGCACGGAGAAAAACCTCCCTTTGAGTCGTCACCACAATCTATTGTACCTGCATAGTCGTCGTGAATTTTTTAAGACTTTTCATGAGATAGCCTCGGTAATCCTCGCCAACTGGCCGTGGGGTGAATTTCGCACCGTGAAGGAGTTTGTGAAACTGCTGGGCAGCCGCTGGTCTGAGGATGAGGTCGAGGCCGCTGTCTGGAAAATAGTGGGAGATGCTACGGCAGAGGGACGCCTCCTGGTTAATCTCACCGAGGTCGAGCTCTCGCTCTCGTCACCCCTCGCGCTCCTCGACCCCACTGCGCCTCCCATTCTGCCGGACCCCCTCCCCTCGTCGCTGGAGACGGACGAGCAGGATGAACGTCCTCCCTCAGCCAATGATGGCAGCGATACCCTTCTCGAAGTAGGGAGCAATTTTCCGGGGCCTACCATCGATACTTCCGATATGGAAGAGGGAGAGAGAAAGAAATTCGAAAATAAGCTCACAGCGGCCTCCAGGGTACTGAACGGAGAGTCGCTCCGGCAAGTCTCAGAGGATTCCTCAATGAGTGCGCCAACGCTCTCTCGCCTGGCAAAACGCGTCGCAGAGGTAGGACAGATTGCCTGTGTTTCTTACGGAACATACCAACGTAGGGTACCGCTGCCGCTGCATCCAGAGGTCCAGGAATTCATCCGTAAACTGTATACTCAACCGTTGCGTCCAACCATCAAGGCGATACAGGAAAGCATAGAACTCAAAGACCTCGTAGATAAGCTGACCGAACGCAGCGGAAAACTGGTCTTTGTACCCAGCTATCGACAAGTTACGTACTACATCGAGTCGATCTCCAAAGAGAAAGGAGTTACTGAGGCCCGCTCCGGGCTCAAACACCAACCCAGGGATCGGATGTCCCCAATCTCCTATATGCTCTCCATTCCTTTCCCCGCAGAGGAATGCCAGGTTGATGAACACACCCTGGACTTGTTCATCGTTGCACAGGATGGCACGCCCATTACGCGCCGCATTCACGCTGCTGTCATGGTGTGTGTCAAAACTGGAGCAATCCTCGCTGGCGTTCTCTCACTCGATAGCCTGAAGGAAGAGGATTATATGCGGCTGGTCAAACAGGCAATGGAGAGGAAAGACGACCTGGTCAAGCGCTTTGATTGCAAGCATTCCTGGCCTTGCTTTGGCAAGCCTTCGGCCATCTTCCACGACCGAGGCAAAATTTTCACCTCGGAGCGCGCCAGAAGCGTCCTGGTCGATCGCTTTAAAATAATCACCGAGCAGGCCCCTCCCTACGCGCCCTCTGCAAAGGGGACAGTAGAAGCCATTTTTAGCTGGATGACAGATAGGTTCGAACATCGCTTAGCGGGGACGACAAAGGCTTCGCCTGATGACCGTGGAGCATACGATAGTCTCCGGGAGGCTGAAAAAGCTGGGATCACATTTGATCTGCTGGAGCAGTGTTTTTTTCAGGCAATCGTGGACGATTACATGCAGAATTGGAATGAGACGCGGCGACAGAAGCCTATTGTGCTCTGGGAGCATGCGGTAAAGGAGAAAGGCGTTCCGAAGTGGCTGGGGTCGAAAGACGACCTTAAGCTCCTGCTCATGAAGGCTGTGAACCGCAAGAATAAGACAACTGGGCGCTATAAGCTGAAACCGTACCAGGGCTTTTCCTTTCTCGGTCGTAGGTACGTCAATGAGCCTCTATTGAACATGCTGGTAGGCAAGGAAATTACGATTTATTATGATCGGCGCGATATCAGAGTTATCTATCTCTTCTTAGAGGGAAAATTGGTCGGTGAAGCCTATTGCCCTGAGTTTATGGGTCAGAGGGTTAGCATCTGGGAAGCAGATGCGTTACGTAAAGCTGATGCCCCTCTCAAGAAGGAAGCTGAATCAGAAGCGCGGGCAGGGCGCCAGCGGACTCAAAGACAGGCAAGAAGAGGTGGTCATGCACACCGGCGTGAAGTGTTGCGGTTAGAAAGACAAAGGCTAATTGACCGACAGCATGAGGATATTCACCCCGAACACGTTCAGGCAAAGTTGAACGATCTTGGTCAGCTAAAGCCTTCGGTATCATCGCCTGTTCCAACATCGTTAGAGCCTTCAACTCTTCCTGAACCTGACGATGAGTTAGAAAAATCTACAGTAATTCATTTGCCGATGCGGAGGTGGAATAAGTAACATGGACACTTCTATTTCAGAACAGTCACGTCCCCCATTTGTCCTCCAGAGGGCTTTTATCGAAACGCCTTTTGAAAGGCGCTATCTAGCACTCATGCAACATGCATGGAAAGAGCGGAGCTGGCACGTCATCTCAGCCGTTCCCGGAAGCGGTAAATCACTCGGTATTGATGAACTGGTTCGTAAGAGTGGTTCTTATAAAGATAAGACAGGTGTGACGTATTGTCCTGTTATAGCTATTCGCTCGCCAAAGAATAATGCGCGAGCACAGGATCTTGGTTTGGAACTGTCTTCAGCTATGGGAGTGATCCCTAAAATGCAGTGGAATAGACTTCGTCCATGGCTGGTGCAAGAAATGGCTTCAGAGCAGGTCGAATGTATTTTTGTCGATGACGCTCATGATTTAAATAGGTTTACTCTCAGTTACCTCAAGGAACTGACAGATAATTTGGTGGCTTCACCGTATAAGCGTTTGGTTGGTCTCTGTCTTGTTACTGCGCATAGTGGCGATGTAATTCCCCTTAAAGAAATCATTAAGCAACCAGATGAAATTTGGCGACAATTTTACCGACGGATGGACAAAGAGCATCCTTTCTGTATCGTAGATGGGCATACGCTGGATGAAATAATAGAGATTCTGCCAGCTTTTGAGAATCTTTATCAGGACCAACTCCCAAATCTGCGGTTGCGTCGCTGGGCTCGTTATATTTACGAACAGCTTACCAACCCAATTCTTGACCTTGATTCATCAAGGCGTGTGACGATGGACAACTTAACAAAATTTGTGACGAGTGCGTTACGGCGTGCCTATGACCGGGGAGAGACAGATGTGAATGGTCAAATCCTTAAAGAGACAGCTGAACTAATAATCCAGCGCCGTGATGATCTCTTCCATATTGGCGGTGATTCTGATATCTTCCGCATTGACGGAAATTCCACTGACGAAAAACCTCCATCTGAGCAGTCAGCTGGCTGATGCAGCCTATTTACACCACTAATCATGCCTGGCGGACGACCTTTCCTCACCTGGTTGCACCCTTCCAAGACGAATGGCTTGCCGGACTGCTATTACGCTGCGATGAGGTCAATCGCTGGGATAGCGGGACAACATTACGCTACCTGCTTCGTGTTACAAAGCATCCAGGCTTTGGTCCTGGTTCTTCATTGGTAGTAGTCCCCTCATCGATTCTTGAGCGACTGGCTCAGCTACTTTGGCTACCCCTTGAGGATATCCTGGCCGCAACTTATTCCACGGAACTTGCGCGTCTCTATCCTCCAGATGAGCCACAGCCAAGACGATTGATCGGAAGTCAAACAGAAACAAGAGTCTATCCATTCTTTTCGACTGAGAGAGAGGTGGCTGAGAGAAGGGTGACCGGGAGAGGAGTGACCGGGAGAGGGATGCCTGGGAGAGGGGGCATACTTGGCATAAACACGTTTGACTTTCATGTTTGTCCGGCATGTATCGCCCAAAACCGCTTGCTACAACGGAGCCTGATGCTCCCACATATGAAATACTGTCCACTCCACCACATTGCATTTTGCTTTGATTGTGAGTGCAGCCAGCCACTGGTACCTTTTCTAGCAGATGAGCGACCGTTTACCTGCTATGTCTGTGGTTTGGATTGGGCTCATTTGCCTCAGTATAAGATCCCTTTCGAGCAGATGACTCTAGAAAATAACCTCTATGCGCTGTATCAATTTTTCCTGCTTGAAGGAACATATGAGCGGAAAATTCGCGCTTTGCAACTGGTCCGTCCTGCTATGAAGCGACAGAACCTTGTGGACTTGAGGCTCATCTATAGAAAGTCGAAGTATAATAAAAGCTTTAATATGGACTCAATCTCGCTGGCCTATGTGGTTGATCTGCTGGTGAGCATCGAAATCTCCCCTGACGACATTCGTAACGATGAAATTTTGCATCCTTGAGAAATTACAACACCTGTGGCTGTATCGACCGGTAAATTGACCTTCGCTCTCTCACGAAGAGGCATTGAGGGAGAGGTGCTCAACACTTGAGGCAAGCTGTCTTGTTGAAGGTTGGCTAGAAAGCCTCGTTGTGTCGAGTGAACTATGTCCAAGCAGTGTCGCGAGACCTACCACGTCACCGGGATACTGCCCCAGGTAGCTGCGAGCAGCCCTGTGCCACGACTTACCCAGCTGTCTGAGCTCGGCGCGTCCCCTGCAGCCCCCACACCGCAGATGAATGTCTTTGCGCCAGACTTGCAGACACCGATCCCGATGCCGCGAACAAGGCGCAGACAACGCCGGCAGTGTGCGAGGCAGACAACTGCGGTGTCCTCGCGGAGGGTCGTTGCGTCTTCTATGGCCACCCCTTCTGCAAGACGCACCAGGCACGCTTCTTAAGGGTGTATCTATACCGACACATACGCACCTTGTTTCCCTAAAACCGAAGAAGACAAGCAACAGTGCGAAGTAGACAACTGCGGTAACTCCGCAGTTGATCATTGCGGTACCTGCAAGCGAGCTATCTGAGACACACACAGGGTATTCGAGCGACTCCCTACAACGACTTATCAACCGGAATTCTATGTTCCTAGATGTAGACGTAGGAGGACTAAGATCCTGACGAAAATGTGCAGTAAAGCAATTTGCGGTATTAGAGAAGAGGCAACAGGAACTTTCTTTTATTACCCCCAGAGCTGAACTGTGAGTTGGGGGGCTGACTCATGTTTATTGCGTCGTACTACGACTGGCAAGCGCAGCCCACGCACTTCGACATTGGCTAGCAGGTCAAGGGCCGCTTGCCCGACAGCCATCCCCTTGGGCACCTTGACAAGTAGATATATCCACTTGCTCCTCTGGACACTTGAGCCTGTCACTTCCGATATAAATCATTAACATTCTCTACTCACGATGCTGCTCTGATCCAGGCTTTTCACTGCTGACGTTGTATATTTCGGTCACGAGCCAAATAGGCTAGAAACTGGATTACTGCAACGCTGGTTCTTGGCTTTTACAAACACCACATGCCCTGTTATGATGAGGGTGAGACGATTCTTTCCTCACGATGCCACTTTAATAAGATGGAATCATCTACTAATACTGCCGAGTCTATGATTATTATAAGAAGTATAGTAAAATAACCAGCATAAAGTTAGGATGCTACTTTCCAGGTTGCAGAAACTACATGACAAGAGTTAGAATCCGTCTATCATGAACAAAAACGGTTTACGGGTAGAGTTCTTCGTTAGTGCAAGTGAGGAGTGAGGTGCTACACTAAACATCACTTTCGAACTTACAATCTCGGAAACTCACCTCTGAGGGCAGCAAACTTACACCGAGGACTAGTCGATGTAGTGGATTTTAATATATTTCTCCACCACTCTCGATCAGCAAACCTCGTCTCCAATGCTGTAGAAATAACATTTTTGGAGTAAGCTGATGTCATAAGTAGAAAAGCGCATTGTTTCCTGAGAACCTTCACTTCCAGACACAAGAACGATACAATTGGTGTGCAATTCGTGTTCACAACCTTACATCAGATTTGAGCAGAAGAGAGGCATCGTAGAAATTATTTGCCCTGTAGCCACTTTTTGCTTAAGGAAGAGCTAATGTCAATACAGATTCCAGCGCTATCAAATCAGTATGGCTTTGTAAATGACCCTGGGGGAGCACATAGTAGCCGTACTATGATGCTGGCAGATCTGCGCCTGCTTCTAGCAGCATGCCCACAATCCGCCAGTTTGGAGGAATACAGGTCTGCAATTGTTGATGAGAATGTACTGCTCAAAAAGACGGTTGCTACACGCAAAGCTTCTTTCAAATGGATGCGAGAGCTCTATGGCATTGATAGAAAAACACTTTTGTTTCGAGCCCTGCGAGATCTTTGGGATGAGGACATACAGGCACAGTCACTTCTTGCATTGCTGATTGCTGTTGCCAGAGATCCTCTTTTAAAGAGTACTGCTGATACAATTCTAGCTCTATCAGTGGGTGAGCCTATCATGCCATTTATGCTTGCTGATGCAGTGAACAGGAGTTTTCCTAACGGTTACAACTCGAAGACGATTGCTAGTATCGGGAGGAATACAATCTCATCCTGGCAACAGGCTGGATTACTGAGCGGAAAGTTGCATAAAGTGCGAATAAATGCACAAAGTCATCCTGCCTCTGTTGCATATGCGCTTCTACTGGGTTACCTCTCAGATGCGCGTGGTGATGCGCTGTTTCGGACACTCTGGTGTCGTTTATTAGATGCTTCCATACATGTGCTTCATGCGCAGGCACTTCTAGCTTCACAACGTGGCTGGATTGAGTATCGTCATATGGGAGACATAACCGAGGTTGGTTTTCGGCATTTGTTGAGGAAGTGATGAAAAGAAAGGGGTACAAGCCGTGAACGAGATTGAGGGATTGCTGAAAGCATACGAGCGATTTTTGCAACTTCCCTGGGACAGGAGTTTAGCGGGGCCACAAAAAGTCTGGTTTGCCATCTACGAACCTGCTCAGGAACGCCGTTTACGTCTTCGCTTCGCAGAATTTGAGATGGCAACAAAAAATGCTGGTCACTCCTGGTCCCATCTGGACCTGACAGACCTCTTTGCTACCTGGATGGCAGAGCATGAATACCGCGAAGCATACTTTGAGCAACCAGAAGATATGGATCTTGCCTTACAGGATTTCGCGAGCTTTGTGTCTCAACGGATTGCTGACAAGCTTACGGCGGCTGAGATCAATGCTAATACAGTGGTAGCAGTCTCAGGATTAGCGTCTCTTTTTGGATTAACCTATGCATCAGCTATTTTCGAAACAGTAGCTCCTTCTGTTCAGGGCAGGCTGCTCGTCTTTTTCCCTGGTCAACATAACGGCTCAAACTATCGTTTTTTGGATGCCCGGGATGGCTGGAACTATCTTGCTGTACCAATAACTGGGATGGAGGGGTAATACGTCTATGATGAAGAACCGCGATGTTTTTATCGATGATCCCACCGCTTATACGATTCCTAATAATGGTGTCACGAAGGTCATTGACCCAAAAACTCCCGAAGAATGGAGTGTCTTACGCTACGAACTAGAGCATTTTGTCTGTGAGGGTGAATATCGACGTGGGCTCGCTCATATCCTTTCGACATATATTGATAACTTGCTGAAGGCAGAACAACCCGCAGTGTGGGTGAGTGGTTTTTATGGTAGTGGGAAATCCCACCTGGTGCGTGTCCTCGAGTATCTCTGGCGCGATACACAATTCCCCGATGGCGCGAGTGCTCGAGGAATAACGAAGCTTCCGAACGACATTACTGATCTCCTGAGGGAACTTTCAACTGCGGGTAAGCGTGAGGGCGGTTTATGGTCAGCAGCTGGGACACTGGGGTCAGGTGCAGGAAAGAGCGTCCGGCTGGCTCTGCTTGGTATTATGTTCCGTCGCGCAGACTTTCCCGAGCAGTATGCACCAGCTCGCTTCGTTCTCTGGCTCATGCAGAATGGGTATTACGTAGGTGTGAAAGCTGGCGTCGAAAGAAGTGGACGGGATTTTGAAAAAGAGCTGCAAAATATGTACGTGTCGCCCGTGTTGGCGCAAAGTCTCCTTGACGTTTATCCAGAATTTGCTACAAGTGCTGCTGAGGCACGCAATTTGTTTAAGGCACAATATCCAAACAGAGAGGATATCTCTAATGATGAACTCCTCCGTACCATGGAAGACCTGCTTGAATTGCAATCAACAACTCCTGGAAAAATACCCTGTACGTTGCTCGTGTTTGACGAGTTACAACAGTTTATTGGTGAGGACTCTCAGCGTACCAACCAGGTACAGGAGATGGTAGAGGCATGTTCCTCGAAGTTTGGAAGTCGCCTGCTCTTCATCGCTACAGGACAGGCAGCAATGCAAGCGACACCTCAATTACAAAAACTGCAAGGTCGCTTTACTGTGAGGATAACGCTTGCCGACACCGATGTTGAACGAGTGGTGCGTGAAGTGGTGCTGCGAAAAAATCCTACGAAGACAGGTATCTTACAGGACGTGCTGAATACTGCGAGCGGAGAGATCAACCGTCAACTGGCCGGAACCAAAATTGCCCCAAGGCCAACCGATACTACTATACTTATCTCCGATTATCCTCTACTTCCTGTCAGAAGCCGCTTCTGGGAAAGTGTCCTGCGTAGTGTCGATAGTCTTGGGATGGCAGGTCAACTCCGCACCCAACTCCGCATCGTCCACGACGCGATTAAGGAGGTTGCGGATAGACCTATAGGGACGGTTGTCGCTGGAGATGTCATCTACACTCATCTGAAAGTGGATATGCTTCAGAGTAGTGTGTTACTGCGGGATGTAGCTACCACTATCGAAAAACTTGCTGATGGTTCACCTGAAGGAAACATGTGCTCGCGCCTGTGTGCAGCTATCTTTCTTATCGGAAAGCTTCCAGTGGATGGCATTGCCGCCACAGGCATTCGTGCTGACGTTGCGACACTTGCCGACCTGCTTGTGGAGGATGTGACCGATGTGAACGCCAATACCACCTTGCGCCAGAGCCTTTCGCAGTTATTGCAAGGACTTGTAGAAGCTGGCACATTGATGCAGGTAGGCGACGAATATCGTTTGCAAACACGTGAGAGCGCCGAATGGGAAACGGACTTTCAACGTCGCCGGTCACGTATCAGAGCAGATGATAGCCGTATCGCAAGTGATCGGGCAAATGAGTTTCGTAGCGCTATTACTGCGGCATTGAAAGGGATCACGCTGACCCAAGGTTTAAGTAAGACTCCACGCAAATATGATACTCACTTCGGGCCAGATGCTCCTCCTATGAATACAGGAAATGTGCCAATATGGATTCGCGATGAATGGTCGGTGAGCGAAAAAACAGTGCGTGAAGATGCCCAGGTAGCAGATATTGACAGTCCAATCGTCTTTCTATTTCTTCCTCAACAAGAGAGTGATGCTCTCAAAGATGCTCTTGCCAGTTACGCTGCCGCACATGAAACTTTGTCCTCTCGACCGACGCCAACAGCAGCGGAGGGAGTAGAGGCGAAGGGTGCTATGGAATCGAAGCGTCAAATTGAGGAAAGCAAACGTAATGTTTTGATTAACAATATTGTGAATAACGCTCGAGTGTATCAGGGTGGTGGCAATGAGATTGCTCAGGGGTCATTACAAGCTTCAGTAAAGACTGCGATTGAGGCTGCCCTGGAGCGACTTTTCCCCAAATTTAAAGATGTAGATCACCCGAGTTGGAATACTATAATCAACCGGGCAATCCAGGGAGCAACTGATGCGCTGTCATTTGTTGGCTACCATGGAGATGTTGATAAATATCCGGCCTGTCAGGAAGTCAGAACATTTATCGGCGGTTCTGGGAAAAAAGGGAGCGAGATCCGTAAACATTTCACAGGCGCTGGCTATGGTTGGCCTCAAGATGCCGTGGATGGGGTAGCGCTTTGCCTCGTCGCCGGCGGTTTCGTGCGTGCCGCGAAAAATAGCCAGCCAATAAACGTCAAGCAAATAACAGTACAGCAAATTGGGGTTACCGATTTCTACAGCGAGGGAATCACGGTCAGTAGTAGTCAGCGTATCGCTGTGCGAAAACTGATTACAGAGATGGGACTTGCAGTCAACCCAGGTGAGGAAGCAGACGCTATCCCAATGGTATTAAAACGCTTGACTGATCTTGCCGCAGCCGCAGGTGGTGATGCTCCTCTTCCTGAGCGACCTTCAACCGAGTTCATTGAAAAACTGCAATTTATGAGCGGCAATGAACAGTTCGTCGAAGTGTATAGGCAGCGTGATGAGCTACTGAACTCTTTCAAAGCCTGGACGCAGGCACGTGGCAAAATCGCCCAACGACTACCTCAATGGGAGAAGTTACAGAAAATGCTCTTCCATGCGCGTAATCTCCCAGTTGGCAGCGAAATAAATCCGCAAGTCAGCGCCATACAAGTGTCTCGCTCTCTGTTAGATGATCCAGATCCGGTATCCCCATTACTCAATAAAATAGCAACTGTGTTGCGAACTGAGTTACAAAATGCACGCAAACGGCTGATCGAAGCACAGGAACGGGAACTAAAGGCACTTGAAGCCTCTCAGGAGTGGCAGAGTTTAGCAGAAGGCGATCGCGAGCGTATGTTGAATCAAAATGCTCTTGGTTCCGTATCGCAACTCACTCTTGGAACCGACGAAGAGTTACTTGCAAACCTTAATGAAACTCCGCTCACTGCATGGGAAGATAAAATAGCTGCACCTCAAGGACGCGTGAAGAAAGTGCGCGAAGAGACAGCAAAGTTGTTATCGCCGAGGGTAGTTCACATACAGATTCCTCAAGTCACGTTACAATCAGTTGAGGAGGTGGATGTGTACCTTGCAAAGCTTCGAGTTGAAATGATGAAGCAGATCGAAGCTGGGAATCCGGTTATGATTTGACCTGGAAAGGATAGAAGGGAAAGTTAATGGCAGCGCTATCGAATGAAGTACGGAGCATGCTAGAACGAGCGATTATCGGAGCACGTGAAATCGCTGAGGAAGAGGCTGAGTCAGCTTTGATCAGACTCTCAGTCAACCGTAATGAGCCATTCGCATCACTAAATGCCGAGCAGCGGCGTTTACGTAACGCTCTCCGGGCTAAAGCGCGGCAGCTAGGAGATGGGAGTCTCACGAAGGGTTTTCAGCCTCTGATTGAAGAAGTTGCCTACGAGCAATGGCACCGTAGACTCTTTGCTCGCTTCCTGGCAGAAAATAACCTGCTTATGCATCCATCAGGTGTTGCTGTTACATTGGAAGAGTGCGGCGAACTGGCGGTTGAAGAAGGAGAGGTTGATGGATGGCAACTTGCTGCGCTCTATGCTAGCTTAATGCTTCCTGGTATTTTTCGCGAAGACGACTCCGCTGTGCAGGTACCTTTCTCTCCTGAGGGGCGGCATAAACTTGAACGGATCATTACTGATTTTCCCTCTGTCCTCTTCACCGCAGACGATACCCTTGGTTGGGTGTACCAGTTTTGGCAAACGAAGCGAAAAAAAGAAGTAAATGCCAGCGGGCGGAAAATCGGTGGAGAAGATCTAGCAACGGTTACCCAGCTTTTTACTGAACATTATATGGTGCAGTTCCTGCTCGAAAACTCACTGGGGGCCTGGTGGGCGGTGCGTCACCCTGGCAGTCCTCTCATGAAACAGTTTACGTACCTCCGCTTCAAAGATGATGGCACTCCTGCTGCCGGAACATTTCCTGGTTGGCCTGAAAGAACAGCAAAAGTTACAGTAATGGATCCCTGCTGCGGCTCGGGACATTTCCTTGTTGCTGCCTTCGGAATGCTGAAGCAAATGCGAATGGAGGAAGAAGGCCTGTCAGAAAAACAGGCTGCCGATGCTGTTCTTCGTGATAACCTATTCGGTCTTGAGATAGACCCACGCTGTACGCAAATAGCTGCGTTTGCATTAGCTCTTGCAGCCTGGAAATCTGGAGGCTTTCGCAAGTTGCCTTTACCGAATATTGCTTGTTCCGGTATTGCAGTGGTAGGACAACTAGAGACCTGGACGCGACTAGCAGGTAACGATGTGAATCTTAGCATGACACTTGAGAGGCTTTACCACCTCTTCCGCAATGCACCTGATCTTGGTAGCCTCATCAACCCTAATGACGTCCCCCTTCAAGACCGCATGTTCTCCGCTGATTATGCTCAAGTTGAGCCATTGCTGGCGAAAGCACTTGTAAAGGAACGTATTAATGATGATCCAGTTTCAGCAGTATTTGGTGCGACAGCAGAGGGTGTGGCAAAGGCAGCAAGATTACTTGCAGACACTTACACGCTTGTAGTAACTAATGTTCCATATCTTAAGTATATCAAACAAACTGAAGTGTTAAAGCAATTCTGTAGCAAAATCCATCCAGAAGCCCACGCAGACCTTGCCACGGTATTTGTTGAACGATGTCGCACATTCACCATCGAGAATGGTTCATATGCAATTGTGACTCCGCAAAACTGGCTTTTTCTCGGTTCTTATAAAAAGATGCGGTTACGGTTACTTCATGAACAGACTTGGAATCATCTTAGTCGTTTAGGTACAGGAGCCTTCGAGACTATTAGTGGCGAGGTAGTTAATGTTGCTCTTATCATTATCACTAACAATTTTCCAAATAATAAAGAACATTTGATAACTGGTCTTGATGCTTCAGGCTGTAAAGTAGTAGATGAAAAAATTAGATTTCTTTGTGGTACTGTACTAGAGACAGTAGAGCAAGAAGCTCAACTCCAGAATCCTGATGCTAGAATCTCGTTGGATAAGAAAGAAAATCAGGTACTTCTAGAAAAGTATGCTGATGCTTATGCCGGTATAAGAACTGGTGATTATCCACGATTTGGTAGATGCTTCTGGGAAATACCTGAATTACTATCTGGCTGGGTTTTCCAGTATAGCACTGTCAATACCACTTGTGAATTTGGGGGATGTGAGCACATATTGCTATGGGAAAATGGCGAAGGACATTTAGCAGAGTATCAAGCTCAATTGGCTAAACTAAGGTATGCAAGTGGAGGATGGAAGCAAGGCAGTCATGCGTGGGGTAAAAAGGAATTATTGTAAGCCAAATGGGCAAGCTTCCATGTGCTCTTTATACAGGTGAACTATTCGATAACAATTGTGCTGTAATAGTACCTAAAAATTCTAAGTACCTTCCTGCTATATGGACATATTGCCAATCCCCGGAATTCAATGAGGCTGTCCGTCAGATTGATCAGGCTTTGAAAGTTACTAATGCAACACTAGTAAAGGTTCCATTTGATTTTGAGCAATGGCAAACAAAAGCAAATGCTGCTGGCCCTCTCCCTGAGCCGTACTCAAATGATCCAACTCAATGGCTCTTCAAGGGCAATCCAATAGATTCTAAAGAACCTCTTCAAGTCGCAGGGGCACGCCTTCTTGGTTACCGTTGGCCACAACAAAAAGCTGATGAACTCAATTCCTACACTGTCAAAGGGGGCATCATTTGTCTCCCTTCTGTGGCTGGTGAAGAGCGAGCAGTTGAACGATTGAGGTCCCTACTCGCTGCTGCATATGGTGATGACTGGTCATCTGTGCAACAGGATCGATTGCTGGCAGATGTAGGTTTTGGAGGAAAGAGTCTTGATATATGGCTGCGTGATGGCTTCTTTGCACAGCATTGTAGCCTGTTTCATAACCGTCCTTTCATCTGGCATATCTGGGATGGACTCAAAGATGGCTTTTCTGCACTCGTCAACTATCATCAACTCGATGCTGCTTGCCTTGACCGTTTAATTTATACATATCTTGGTTCATGGATTACAACACAAAGGGCTGAACGCGACGCAGGTTTTCCAGGTGCTGATGCAAGGCTTGTGGCAGCCATCAACTTGCAAAAGAAGTTGGAAGCGATTCGTGACGGAGAGCCACCCTATGACATCTATGTTCGCTGGAAGCCGCTGAGCGAACAGCCGATGGGTTGGAATCCTGATCTCAATGATGGTGTGCGGATCAATATTCGCCCATTCGTCACTGCTGGGATACTGCGTAATCGATTTACTATCAATTGGAACAAAGATCGCGGTACGAATCCCGATGGCGGCGAGCGCTTCAATGATCTTCACTATACGCTAGATGAGAAACGTGAAGCAAGGCCGGTAATTATTCAATGAGAAAATTGAAGAGTGTAGCTCTTCTCAAGGAAGACGTATGAGTGATCAGGTTACTTTCCTCGACGCTTTGGTAGAGGCAATTCGACGCGCTGGCAGGTATAACAAAAATGACCAGGTGCCCCCCATTGTCGTGCTCTGGACAGACAAAGACTGCCAGTGGGAACCTCTATTGCCGTTATTACGAGAACGTCTTCCACTGCTGACGTTAGGGCAATACAACCCTGCGGAGTTGACTGGGCCTGCTTACTGGTTGCGCTGTGTCATCGCTCGTACACTTCCAGAACCTCAGCTACCAGAAGGTGTAACACCAATCATTTATTTGCCGGGCATCAGTAAGCAGGAACTACGGGCCGTTGAAGATACGCCCAAGCTGATCCAGCCACTTGCCGAACTTCAGTACAGAGGCGTGTTATGGACCCATAAGAACGGACGTGACTGGACCATCGTGGGGTTCATGCAATCTACTGATGGACTTGGCATTGAAGTCGGTACAGACAATGCTACAAAAGAGGCGCTGCATCGAGCACTACTCAAATTGGCCGATGAACCGATTGCTCGTCTGATGAAGGAAGCCCCTTTACGGGCACCATTCTTCGATGCACTGCTGAATCCAGACGAGGTTCGCAGCCTTTTACTCTGGTTAAATGACACGGAGGGATATCCAAAACGATGTAGCGCTGCTGAATGGGCATCGTTTTGTGGTTTGAGCCAAAGGAAATATGGCTTCCATCCGGAAAAGGATGGAGTTATGATTGCTATGGCCCTCTTTGGAGAACATCAAGGCGCGTGGGAAAACGTTTGGAATCGATTCAAAGAGGCACCGCAAGCCTATCCCCATCTACCAGAATTTCTTCGTCGAGCACGCCCTCAACAACTGCCACTTTTTACTCTTTCAGAATCGTGGCCGCAGGATAATGAGGCTGCCGAACAAACGTTGCGTGAAGAACTTACCAGACTTCGGGACCTGGCTCCTCATGAAGTACGCTCTGCCATTCATGATTTAGAACAATTGCATGCGCCACGTCGAACCTGGGTCTGGGCGATGCTAGGTCGGTCTCCACTGGCAATGGCTCTGAGTTATCTTACAGTACTCTCAACTGAGACAGAACGACCACTTGGTGGAACATCATTAGCAGAAATCAACAAGTTGTACACTGAACGGGGATGGAAGGCCGATGCTGCTGTAATCGATTCATTGAGAGCCGTTGAACTAGCTGAGGATGTGACTGCTGTGAAGGCTGTCATTACGGCTCTCTATCGTCCCTGGCTTGAACTTGCGGCAGCTGCAATGCAAAAGCTCGTATTTGCAGATCACCCATCGCAGACCTATCATGTAGAGTCGCTACCTGAACCAGCTCATGGTACTTGCATCCTTTTTTGCGACGGCCTCCGTTATGATATCGGCCAGCGTCTTACAGAGGCACTCGAGGCTCATAAGCTGACAGGTAAAGTGGAAGCTCATCTTGCAGCTTTACCCGGTGTCACTCCAACTGCGAAACCCGCTATCTCTCCTGTAGCTCGAATGCTGACAGGAAAAGGAAGTCAAGGTCTGGAACCTGTAGTCTCCGATAGTGGATCTAAAGTAACCGCGGATATATTGCGCAAATTGCTCGTACAGTCTGGCTACCAGGTGCTTATGGGAGAGGAATTGGGTGATCCTTCAGGGAAGGCCTGGACTGAGATGGGTGCTATCGATAGCTATGGCCATCAATATGGGTGGAAACTGGCCCATCATCTTACAGGAGAGATACGTGATCTTGTAAGCCGCATTAATTCTCTGATCAGTTGGGGATGGAAACAGGTTCTCGTTCTCACGGATCATGGTTGGTTACTTCTCCCAGGGAACCTACCAAAGTCCGATTTGCCCGAACATCTTACGCTTCTCCGTAAAGGGCGCTGTGCTCGTCTCAAGGAAGGATCGAATACCGATCAGCAAGTAATGCCCTGGTACTGGGACAATGAAGCGTTTATTGCTTTGGCACCTGGAATTTCTTGTTACGAGGCTGGAAAAGAATATGAACATGGAGGGCTGAGCCCACAAGAATGCATTGTGCCGGTAATCACAGTATCGCAACAACATGGAGCCCGATCTCAACTTATCTCTATTGAGAATGTGGCCTGGAGAGGTTTACGTTGTACAATGACTATCATTGGATCAGCTCCAAGCATACAGGTCGACATCCGGACCAAGGCTGGCGATCCCAACACGACGCTCATAACCACTTTAAAATCACCTAAATCGGATGGCACCATTTCGCTGGTTGTGCCCAACGAAGATAGGATGGGTGAAGCTGCCCTGATCGTCATTCTTGATAAGGATGGAACTGTTATTAAACAAATTTCGACCATAATTGGAGGCTGATGCCGTGGAACTCGATGAACTTGATAGGTTAGCTGCAAAAGCGTTCGATGGCTATATCGTTCGCAAAGACCTGGCTCAACGCTTCAAAGGTCAATATCCGGTGCCAACCTATGTTGGCGAATTTCTCTTGGGCAGATACTGTGCAAGCACGAATGAGGAAGAGATAGCAGAAGGTCTTGAAATTGTTGAACGGCAGATGCGTGAGCGGACGGTACGTTCAGGTGAGGAAGAACTGTTTAAGTCACGCGCACGAGAACAGGGATCAATCAAACTTATCGATCTGGTGACAGCCCGACTGGACGCTGCTACAGACTCGTATCTCGTGACATTACCAAGCTTACGGCTCAATACTATTCGCATTGAACCTGAGATGGTTGCCTCAAATGAACGTATGCTAACAGGAGGCTTCTATGCTGAGATTCAGCTCGAATATGATGCGGCTATTGCGCAGGAGAAGGCAGGACGCCCTTTCGGTTTGACCTCCCTGCGACCTATTCAATTATCCAAACGTGGTGTACTTGATGATCTTGCCAGGGGCCGTGAATACTTTACGACCACTGAGTGGAAGCACTTTCTCTTAAGAAGTATAGGCTTTGAGCCTGACCGTTTCTCTACGCGCGCTCAAGATGTCCTTCTCTTAAGGATGGTTCCATTCGTCGAGCGCAACTACAATATGGTTGAGCTTGGTCCTCGAGGCACAGGGAAGTCGCATCTCTTTCAACAAATTTCTCCCTATTCCCATCTTGTCTCTGGAGGGAAAGCCACCGTTGCTCGCATGTTTGTCAATAACGCTAATGGACAACGAGGCCTGGTATGCCAGTATGATGTTGTCTGCTTCGACGAAGTATCAGGAGTATCCTTCGATCAGAAGGATGGGATCAATATCATGAAAGGCTACATGGAGTCTGGTGAGTTTAGCAGGGGGCGCGAAAGCATTCGAGCCAGTGGCAGTATCGTGATGGTGGGAAACTTTGAAGTTGACGTAGAACACCAGCAACGCATTGGTCACTTGCTTGGGCCGATGCCTCCAGAGATGCGAAACGATACAGCATTTATGGATCGACTCCATGCCTACCTACCAGGGTGGGATGTGCCAAAGCTAGAGTCCTCACTTTTTACCGATCACTTTGGCCTGGTCAACGATTTTCTTGCCGAAGTCTGGACACAATTACGAGGCGACAATCGTCTCGCCGCTACGCAAGGTCGGGTTAATTATGGCGGAGCACTGAGTGGTCGTGATACAACAGCGGTGAATAGGACAGTGAATGGTCTGCTGAAGTTGCTGTATCCGAATCGAGAGCAATCTATCAGCGATGAAGATCTTGAATGGGCGGTTCGTTTAGCCATGGAATGCCGAAGACGAGTAAAGGAACAGCAGAAACGTATCGGCAGCGCTGAGTTCAGGAATACGCACTTCAGTTACCAAATGGGCAATGACGGTATTGAAGTCTTCGTTGTTACTCCAGAGTTACAAAGCGAGAATTCGATTGGAACCGATCCACTCCCACCGGGGCAGGTGTGGGCGATCAGTCCCGGCGGACAGGATGAATACGCGGGGCTTTATCGCATCGATGTGAATGAAGGGCCTGGTGCAGGAGTGAAAATCATCAATGTGCCCGTTCCTGGGCCATTTAGGGAAAGCATCAAGTATGGTGAGCAAAACCTGTTCACCCGGGCAAAAGAGCTTGTGGGGGATCGAGACCCTCGCCAGCATGAATTCATTGTCCAACTACGCGCTTTCGATACAGCAAAAAGTGGAGCGAATATGGGTCTACCTGCACTACTGGCATTTTGCAGTGCAATGCTTGGCAAGAGCCTGAAAGGTGGGTTGATTACAGTTGGAGGATTAAATCTTGGGGGTGGTCTAGATCCAGTCTACAATGCAGTCAACGTTGCTGAACTAGCTGTTGAGAAAGGTGCAACTACCCTGCTGATCCCGATCTCCGCCAGAAGACAGCTCAATGAATTATCGGATGAGATGGCAACGAAGATTAGTATTTTGTACTATGCGGATGCGAAAGAGGCGCTTATTAAGGCGTTAGGTGACTGAATACAATACAGCCTTTTAGGCCCGCCGACGCAATTTAGAATGAGGCTTTTTTCTATCAGGCAAGCTGTAAATGTTCAGATTCGATGGTGGTAAATTTTGACAATACTGTTAGGCAGTACTGGTTCCGTTTTCCTCATCTTTTGTCATATAAGTCTCTTCAGAAGCCAGCCGAACCATTTTTGCTTCTCATAACCTACCTCAGATAATTCGCAAGAAATTACCTCATCGAATCTAAATATTTACAGGCAAGCGGGGCAGAGTTCATTGTCTCATTGGAAGATTGCGAGTAGATCATGAGCGAGTTGTCGGTTCTTGAAAGGAAGTACTTCGACTTGGACGATATCCATACCCACTCCTAAAGGCGTCATCTGGGTGGTTTAAGCAGGATAGGGGTATCGCTACGTAACGTGTTATCAGCCGCAAAGTAGCTCGACTCAGGAATGTATTTTTCCATCAGGCATGGTTGCGCCTTTAAGTGATTTGGCTTGCTCCTCTAGTTCTTCATTCGTAATGCCTTGAGCGCCGCTCAGGTTCGCTCCGCTCAGGTCGGCTCCGCTCAGGTCGGCACGATTAGGTATGACTATGGTACCACCGAAGGCCCTGGGGACATAGATTATGCTGGAAAAAATGGCTCCGCTAAGGTTGGCTCCGCTAAGGTTGACTCCACGGAGGTCGGCTCCACGGAGGTCGGCTTGACTCCAATTGACTGCATGCAGATCAGCATTCTTCAAGCTTATCGCATTGTCATCTTTTGTCACTGACATAAGCTCCGCTTCACGTAAAAACGCGAAGACGTGGCCAATACGCCGCGCATCTAATTGCGTCAGAACCGTAATTGTTCGCACCCTTGCGACAAGGCATACCCGCTTGTATTCTGGGTTTAATTGATCATCTGCTGTTCGTGGTAAATGCCCTACCATGTGAGCAGCTTTTTCCCTGAAACATGAGTGTTGTTTGTCCAATAACTTTTCGTTTTTCCGACACATAAATTCCCCGCTTGCTTGCTAGAGATCAGTTTAAGGAGCCAGCGAAAACTCTCTATCAGTGAAGTGGTCCTGCCATATAACTTTTCGTTGCAGCATTTGACCATTTTTTAGTCCAGACGCTAACGAGAAGAGTGAAAACACCATCGTTTTCTGACACAATTCTTTTCGCTTACAGGTAGAAGTGGCAAGGCTGTTGCATATCGGGGTCTAAACATTTTATTCGTACAATTTTCCCCGCTAAGCAGGAAGAAATTCATGCGGAAGAGGCGAGCCCCTTCGGCTTCTGCCGAAGGAGGTATCTCCCACAAAAAACTGCTCCCTTGCTCTCAGTTTCATCTCAGCTTCTTCACAGCGTCAACTCAGGTAGCCACACTATACTTCCGTATAAAGTGACACGCTCGGACGTAACAGGCCGGTATAGACTTCAAATTTGTATAATTATCCTGGTGGTTTTCCCTTTTGCTCCTTGCTCTCATTTCCTGCTTGAGGCGCATGAAAAGCTGGTGGAAGCCTTTCCTCTAGAGGAAAGAAATGCTTCGCTC
>Ga0070706_100001962_pt1 | contig 21195 bp, 23 predicted proteins | sample KBSK5501metaG_FD_65476 | JGI IMG/M metagenome (GOLD analysis project Ga0070706, IMG submission 65476) | Corn, switchgrass and miscanthus rhizosphere microbial communities from Kellogg Biological Station, Michigan, USA - KBS K5-50-1 metaG | ecosystem: Host-associated > Plants > Roots >... | reverse complement strand
GACCCCTTATAACGCCGAACTTCATCACCGTAACCAACTCCAACACGGCTCCTGGATCTTCCAGCTCCAACCATCCTGACAATCAATTTTCCCTTGAAGACCGATAGAAAGTCTTTCAGGGCGGCTCGCCCCCGGGCGCGTCGCTAAAATTTTAGGTTGAACGGGCGGCTCCTCGCCCGAGAGTTCGAGTTGTTGCCTGATGAAAAAGAGCCATCGCATTGCGTCCTTCGTAGAAAGCCTCGAAACCGCCTCGCACCCTGACCAGGATCCGCATTACGTCGGCTACTTTGTCTGCTTTAACGATCAACGCTATTACGAAGCCCACGACGTCCTGGAACAGTTGTGGCTGAAATCCCGCGGGCCGGATCATCAGTTTTTCAAGGGCTTGATTCAATTGGCCGGTGCTTTTGTTCACTTGAAAAAACAGTACTTACGGCCCGGACACGCGACAGATGGGCGAAGATTGCGACCCGCCTGTAGACTGTTCAGGATTGCTCAATCCAATCTCGAACCGTTCGCGCCAGAATTCCTTAGTCTAGATGTGGCGGAAGCGACTCGTTTGTGCGCGGCGAACATTGTTGCAATCGAGGAAAGCGGATTTCGAGAGAATCCCTGGAACCCGGAGAAGGCGCCTCGCCTGACGATGAAGCCATAACCCAGGCGACCGGTCTGTTTAATCGATTGCCTTGAAAGTCAACCGCGATAAACTGTGCCCGGTTTAGGAGTAGAGTATGTCGCAAGTTCTTCGAATTCTGTTTTCCGCTGTCATTCTGCTGAAACTTGTTTGCGCCACGCAAGGGCAAATAGCGGACGCTTATATCGCAATCGATCACACCACCGGCTACGTCTTGGACAGCTATAAGCCCCGGGACAAACGCCCGGTCGCTGACCTGACAAAAATTGCCACGGCAAAGGTGGTTCTGGACTGGGCAGAGAAAACGGGAACAGATCTTGCCCAACAAGTGGTCGTACCGCCGCAAGCTCTCATGGATATAGGAGGTGGCAATACGCTCGGTCTGCAACAGAATGACCTTATAAACTATCGCGATCTGATTTACGCGATGATGATGCAATCGGATAACGCGGCAGCGGAGACCCTGGCCTACTACGTCGGCGCCGCACTCCGCTCGCAGGGAGGCTCGGGAGGACTGAGTGCCGAGGAGACCTTTGTCAGTCAGATGAACGCGCTTGCCCGTCAATTGGGCATGGAGCGTACGCTCTTCATCAATCCCCACGGGCTGGAACCACGTAAAGGCCTCCAGCCTTATTCAACGGCGAGCGACATGTCGAAGCTGGCTCAGTACGCGATGAAAGACGCCGCGTTCAGATTTTACGTGTCTCAAAAGGAACGGAAAGTCACAATTCTCCGAGGCGGCCATCCTACGTTTTATATGCTGCGCAACACAAATGAACTCGTTGGTACAAACGGCATTGACGGCGTCAAAACTGGCCGAACAGCAAAAGCTGGCGACTGTGTTATTCTTTCCTCGCAGCGAGACCCTGAAGTGAAGCAGCAAGGCGCCACAACGCTCGTAACACCAAGACGCATCGATCTAGTCGTTCTGGCTGCAACCGATCGAACGGCAGTCGGCAACGAACTATTGAACAAAGCGTGGTCCCTCTATGACCAATGGGCGGCTGCGGGCCGGCCGCCAATGCCCTCAACCCGATAGCGAGCCGAAAATGGATCCGATACTTCAGCTTCTACAACAAGATGCACGCATGTCGCGCAAAGACATTGCAAATGCGGTGAATCTTTCGGTCGAAGAAGTCGAGCAACGCATCAAAGAGTATGAGCGATCTGGCGTGATCCTCGCCTATCAAGCCGTGATCGACACTGAAAAGCTGTCGAGCGATGACGTGATAGCATTCATCGAGGTCCGGATTACGCCGGAGCGCGGAGGCGGCTTTGATCGACTTGCCGAGAGAATCGCCAAGTTCGATGAGGTCAAAAGCTGCTGGCTGATTAGCGGCGGATACGATCTTGCGGTGATGGTGGAGTGCAAGAGTCTTCGAGCAGTTGCCAGGTTTGTCGCAGAAAAGCTCAGCACGGTTGAAGGTGTGCTTTCCACTGCTACCCGGTTCAGATTAAAGAACTACAAACAGGACGGCGTCTTGCTAACTCAGCGAGAGCAGGTTGAGCGGCTTCCGGTCACGCCGTAGGGTAAAAGCTTCCATGGATCTAAGTCGTTACCTCGCGAACCACGTTCGCAGCATTCCTCGCTCCGGTATCCGAGACTTCTTCGAGGTCGTCCAGTCGATGAGTGGCGTGATCTCGCTGGGAATAGGAGAGCCGGACTATGTAACTCCGTGGCGAATTCGCGAAGCCGCGATCTTTGCCTTGGAGAAAGGAAAGACCGGTTACACGTCGAATCTCGGTCTTATCCACCTGCGCCAGGCGATCGCGCGATATATCGAACAACGGCAGGAGGTCTCCTACGATCCGAAAACAGAAATTCTGGTGAGCGTCGGTGTCTCTGAGGCGCTCGACCTGACGCTGCGGGCTCTTTTGAACCCAGGAGACGAAGTGATTTTTCATGAGCCCTCTTACGTTTCGTACAGTCCCAGCATCGCTCTGGCTCACGGCAAAGGGGTTCCCGTCCAAACCAGAGCTGCCACAGATTTCCGACTCGAGGCGATCGACATAGAGAGGGCAATCACTCCGCGATCAAAGATTCTCCTTCTGAATTTTCCGACGAACCCGACAGGTGGGGTCATCGGTAAGGAGGACATTGAAGCTATAGCCGACGTATGCATACGGCACGACCTCCTGGTCCTGTCCGATGAAATTTATAGTGGACTGGTTTATGACGGCGGAAAACATGCCTCAATCACGGCCCTCCCCGGTATGAAAGAACGGACCGTACTTTTGAATGGTTGTTCCAAGTCTTTCGCGATGACCGGGTTTCGTGTCGGGTACGCCTGTGCACCGGCGCCGTTGATCGAAGCGCTGATGAAGGTACATCAATACGCGATCATGTGTGCGCCGATCATGTCGCAGGAGGCGGCGATCGAAGCACTGGAAAACTGCGATCGCGAAGTCGAAGCCATGCGCAGAGATTACGAGCAGCGACGTAACTTTATCGTGCGCCGGCTAAATGAGATGGGATTACCCTGCCACTCTCCAAAAGGAGCTTTTTACGCCTTTCCAGATATCAGCAGAACCGGTCTTTCAAGCGCGGAATTTTCGATGAGGCTACTGAAATCGCAAAAGGTCGCGGTCGTCCCGGGAACAGCCTTCGGGGCGCCGGGTGAAGGCTTCGTGCGCTGCTGTTTCGCCACCGGATTCGATAAGCTCAAAGAAGCGATGGATCGGATGGAGGCGTTTGTAACGCCGAGATCGCCGGGATCTGATGTGGGAAAGCCATAGCCGCGAGAAATCTGAAATTTTTCTTATATGTCTAATCGGGTTGAGAAGGCCGTGGTTCTAGCTGCGGGACGCGGCACTCGAATGCGTGAGCTTACGAACGATCTGCCAAAACCGATGGTCATTGTCCGCGGCAAACCCGTTTTGCAGCACATAATTGAGGGGCTCGCGGCGGCGGGGCTCAATGAGATTCTGCTCGTTGTGGGATACCGTAAAGAAGCCGTCCAAGACCATTTCGGAAACGGCTCAAATCACGGCGTTCGGATTGATTACGCTGAACAGGTTGTTCAGGACGGAACTGGAAAAGTTGTTGAGCTTGCCAAAGAGTTCTGCGGCTGTGCTCCATTTGTGTTGAGCTATGGCGATATACTCGTCCAACCCTCCACCTATCCTGCGTTCGCCAAACTTGATGACGCAGAGATGATCCTGGCCGTTCGCCGTTCCACGGAAATATCGAAAGGCGGCGCGGTTTACTTGAACTCGGCTTTAGAAGTAGTTGATTTGCGCGAGAAACAGCAAGCGCACGAAGTAACGACACCGTGGTACAACGCAGGGATTTACACCTTCAAGGAAAGCATTTTTTCCTACGTATCGCGCCTCGAACGGTCCCCTCGCGGAGAATACGAGCTGACAGACGCGGTGCGGGCAATAGCCCTCGAAGGCCGAAAGATCAAGGCGGTAGAAATCGAAGGCGACTGGGCCGATGTCCGCGATCCGGAAGTATTGGCGGAGTTAAACCGCAGCGTCAGCAGCTCGAGCTCCGGTAGGGCTGAGCTTTAGCTCAGCCTCGTGCGCGTGGAAGACCGAAGCTTCCAGCTTCATCTCGCCATTGGCGGATTGACCTTCCAGGTCGACGTCTCTGATTCACCCAGCCGATCATTGGCTTGAACGGCCCTTATCTTCGATGCTTATTTGTCTCGTCACATGGATATCGGCTTTGCACAGATTAACGCCACCGTCGGAGATATTCGGGGAAACTTGGAACGAATCTACTCCGCCTACGCGAAAGCTGTGGCGGAGGGCGCGCAACTCGTGCTGACACCAGAACTCGTCCTGACCGGATACCCGCCGCAGGACCTCGTCTTTAAATCAGGTTTTGTTCCGGAAACGTTGGAGGCATTGGAAGAGTTGCACGGTCGGATCGGTGACGCGCCTCTTCTCGTCGGCTATGTCGACTTTAACCCGAGCAAAACCGGCAAACCGTTTGTGAATGCTTGCGCAGTCCTGGTAAAAGGCGAACCGGTTCGCAAGGTCTTCAAGACGCTGCTGCCGACATACGACGTATTCGATGAAGCACGCTATTTTGAACCTGCTCAAACTCAGGACCCGATTGATCTGCTGGGTACTAAGGTCGGAGTCACGATTTGCGAAGATGTCTGGACCGACAAATATCTCGAACGGGATCTGTACGCTCAGGACCCGGTTGGAAACCTGGTAGCCAAAGGCGCGCAGCTCATCGTAAACCTGAGCTCTTCACCCTATAAAGTCGGCAAAGCAGCTCTGCGCCGTGAAATGGTAACCGAGCTCGCTATTCAATATAGAATCCCCTTCTATTACTGTAACGCTATTGGCGGAAACGATGACCTGATCTTCGACGGCAACTCGTTTGCCATCGATGCCCAAGGGAAGGTCACGCTGGCGATGGCTCCGTTCCAAGAACAGGTCGCGATCGCCAAATCCGCGGATAAACCTTGCCGGGTAGAAGAGCCGTTGCCGGAAGCCGAAGTTTACGATGCGCTAGTTCTTGGCGTTCGAGACTATTTCGCAAAATGCGGCTTTCGAACCGCTGTCCTGGGTCTAAGCGGAGGAATTGATTCGGCGGTCACCGCCGCTATCGCGGTTGCCGCACTGGGTAAAGATAACGTCGTTGGTGTCTCGATGCCGAGCGCGTACTCCTCCAGGGGAAGCCTTGATGATGCTCACGCTCTAGCCGAAATCCTCGGAATCGTACGGCATGTTATTCCCATCAAAGAACCATTCGAGGTGCTGAAAAGCCAGTTCAAAGAAATCTTTGCCGGCAGGAGTGACGATACAACCGAAGAAAATATGCAGTCCCGTCTGCGAGGCCTGATTCTGATGTCTCTCTCAAACAAGTTTGGCCATCTGCTCCTTACGACAGGCAATAAGAGCGAGCTGGCAGTTGGCTATTGCACAATCTACGGCGACATGTGCGGCGGACTCGCGGTGATCAGCGACGTGCCAAAAACGATGGTCTACGAGCTGGCGGCATGGATTAATCGGGAGCGCGAGATCATCCCTGCGAATTCCATCAGCAAACCGCCTAGCGCTGAATTGAAGCCCAACCAGACTGACCAGGATACGCTCCCCTCTTACGACATTCTCGACGCCGTGTTGAAACTTTACGTCGAGGAGCATCTCAGCCCGGAAGACATCGTCGCGCATGGTTTCGACCCAGCGGTTGTCCGATGGATACAACAGCGAGTCGACATGAACGAATACAAACGGCGTCAGGCAGCAATCGGACTGAAAGTCACCACGCTTGCGTTCGGGACGGGTTGGCGTATGCCTATCGCGCAGCGATACCTGCGACAATCCATCTGGAAATGAAAGATTATTTAGCCTCCCGCCAGCAAATGGTGGATGCGGCGCTGGAGGCGTACCTGCCTAAACCGAACGTTAAACCCCAAACAATCCACAAGGCGATGCGGTATAGCCTCTTCGCCGGTGGGAAACGGTTGCGACCGATTCTTTGCATCGCGGCCGCAGAATGCTGTGGGGGAAAGGCCACAGCTGCCATGCCGCTGGCCTGCGCCGTAGAATGCATCCACACCTATTCCCTCATTCATGATGATCTACCCTGCATGGATAATGACGACTTCAGGAGAGGAATGCCAACCTCTCACAAAGTGTACGGCGAAGGGATCGCCGTGCTCGCCGGAGACGCCCTGCTGACAATCGCGTTTGAGTTAGCCTCGGATGCCACCGGATGGCCGCGCTACCCTATTGGTAGAGTCCTCAATGAGCTTGCCGTCGCCGCCGGCAGCAGACAATTGATCGCCGGCCAGGTCGCTGATCTCGAAAACGAGGGGAAAAAAGTCTCGCTCGCGACGCTCCAATTTATTCACGAATCCAAAACGGCAGCGCTGTTGCGAACATCGGTTCGGCTAGGCGCCATGAGCGCCAACGCGACACCGCGTCAACTCAGCAACATTACCGAGTTCGGCCAGAACCTCGGGCTGGCATTCCAGGTGATTGACGACATCCTCGACGTCACGCAAACATCGGAAAAGCTCGGCAAAAGCGCAGGAAAAGACCTGGCAGCCGAGAAGGCGACCTATCCTTCGGTGGTCGGTCTGGAGCGTTCCCGCAAGATCGCTCGAACCCTGACCGAAGAAGCGCACGCAGCGTTGAAGCCGTTCGGACGCAAGGCGGAGACTCTGCACGGGCTGGCAGAGCACCTTCTCGCCCGAGAATATTGAGGTTCGCGCGGCCGCGCGAACCTAAAATTTTCATTTGTCATACCCGGCTCGCTGTGGCAGTTTCCCGGCCTTTCCAAACATTCTGAGCCATGGCATACGCAATAATTCGTTCCGGTGGTAAGCAGTATCGGGTCAGCCCGGGAGACACGATCAGTGTGGAAAAATTAGAGGCTTCGGCCGGCGATAAGGTGACGTTTGCGGATGTCCTGTTACATGCGGAAGGATCGAATGTCACTCCCGGAACGCCATTGGTCAGCGGAGCAAAGGTTACTGGCGAAGTCGTCGAACAGTTCAAAGACAAAAAGGTCGTCGCTTTCAAATATAAACGGCGAAAAGGGTACCACCGGACAGTCGGTCATCGTCGTCAGTTGACTCGGGTCAAGATCGAAACGATTGATATTTAGTATCGAAAGGGTTTCGAAGTATGGCGCACAAAAAAGGTCAAGGTAGCGTTAGAAACGGACGCGACAGCGTCAGCAAACGCTTGGGCGTAAAGAAATTCGGCAGCCAGACTGTGGTTGCCGGTAACATTATCGTTCGCCAGCGCGGTACAAAGTTTTTGCCGGGGAAGAATGTAGGGCTGGGTCGGGACTATACGATCTTCGCTCTGGTAGCTGGCATTGTACGGTTCGACCAGAACGGTCGCCGGGTCAATGTCGAGCCGATCGAAGCGGCGCAGTTAAGCTCGAATAACTAATCCGGTAGCTGGATTCCCTCCCGACGGAAAAAGCGCCTCGATAGTTGAGGCGCTTTTTTTGTTTCATCTAATCGAGCTCTGACATCATCGCGGGCGAAACATGTTTAACGTTGTGCTAGTCGAACCAGAGATTCCTCCGAACACCGGTAACGTAGCCCGGCTTTGTTTGGCAACCGGAAGCCGTTTGCATCTGGTCAAGCCTTTAGGTTTCTCGGTGGACGATCGCCAGCTCCGCCGCGCCGGCATGGACTATTGGCACCAGGTGGATCTGCAATACTGGGAAGACGTGGACGCCTTTGAAACGGCTACACGTCCGCCAATCCGCCGCTTTCTATTTACTACCAAAACTGAACGAAGCTATTGGGATACCGAGTTCAAGCCGGGCGATTATCTTGTTTTCGGGAGAGAAACCAGGGGCCTTCCTGAGAGCCTGCTCCAGGCTCGATCGGAAAACTGTTTAACAATCCCGATGGAGCCGGCGGCACGGAGCTTGAACCTGGCCACCGCTGTGGCTGTGGTATTGTTCGAAGCTGTGCGCCAACTGAAAAAGAAAAAGCGTTGATTACCGAACCACAACTCGTCGCGAAAGACCTTCATCGCGCATTCAAAATTGGCGCACGAAGGATCGAAGTACTTCGCGGCATCTGCCTCGAGATCCGGCGGGGTGAAGCAATTTTCCTTTGCGGCGCGTCCGGAGCAGGCAAGACCACCTTGCTCTATACGCTGGCCGGCCTGGAGCGTCCCGAAGCCGGTGAAGTAACTTTTGAAGGCCATAGACTCTACCGCAATGGATCTTCCGCTGATGCGCGGATCCGAAACGAAAAGATGGGATTTGTTTTTCAAGGTTATTTCCTCCTGCCGGAACTCACTGCTTTGGAGAACGTCGTTCTGCCATCGCTTATCAGAAATCGGCAGCAACAGGATCGTGCGGTCCAGTACCTGGAGCGGGTAGGCCTGGGAGATCGCTTGCATCATTTGCCCAGCGAGTTGTCTGGAGGCGAACAGCAGCGCGTCGCGATAGCGCGTGCTTTGATCAACGATCCGGCGATCATTTTTGCGGACGAACCGACCGGCAACCTGGATACAGCCAACGGTGACGCCATCATGGAATTGTTGCTTGCTTTGGCGCGGGAGAAGCAGAAAACATTAGTCGTGGTTACGCACGATCAGGAACGCGCTTTGGCCGGCGATCGCTGTCTCCACATCCGCGATGGATTAATTACCGATTAATAAAGCTCAGTATGTCTATGAACCTCAAAATCTATATCGATGGAAATTTCCTCGACCAGGCCGAGGCAAAGATCTCGGTGTTTGATCATGGCCTGCTCTATGGTGACGGGGTATTTGAGGGGATCCGCTTTTATAATGATCGCGTTTTTCGATTCGAGGCCCACATTGATCGGCTCTGGGATTCCGCTCGAGCAATCGCCTTGGAAATCCCAATGTCCAAATCAGAGATGGTGGCTGCGACCTTGGAGACAATCCGGCAAAATGACCTTCGCGATGGCTACATTCGAACCGTGGTGACGCGCGGTATCGGATCACTTGGACTGAGCGCGGATAGTTGCCGGCGCCCGAGCGTCATCATCATCGCGGCGACTATTTCTCTCTATCCGGAAGAGCTTTACCAGAAGGGTTTAACCATGGCCACATGCTCAACCCGCAGACCTTCTCCGGCGGCCCTATCTCCGCGAGTGAAGTCGCTTAATTACTTGGCCAACGTCATGGCCAAGATTGAAGCGCAGATGGCAGGCGCAGGCGAGGGTTTGATGTTAAACGAGCAAGGCTATGTTTCGGAATGTACCGCAGACAACATTTTCATCGTGAAAAACGGCGTCATCTGGACGCCTCCATTACATTCAGGTATTCTCGCGGGTATCACTCGGGATGTCGTTATTGAGCTGGCCGCGCAACACAAGATACCTTGCGTCGAGCGTGATTTGACCCGCTATGATATCTATACTGCCGACGAGTGTCTCTTGACAGGAAGCGGTGCAGAAGTCATCCCGGCGGTGCAGCTCGACCGCCGAATCATCGGTACCGGAAAGCCTGGCCCAATTACTCTGAAGCTGATCGAAAGCTTCCGCGAGTTGACACGTACCACCGGCACCCCGATCTATTAATAGGGCGCTTTAGCTTTGGGAAAGGCGTCCGATTAGAGGAGATGAAAAGGCATGATTTGTGACGTTTGCAAAACCAACACTGCAACGGTCTACCTGACGCAAATCGTCGACGGGAACATGAAGAAGATTAATCTTTGCGAATCATGTTCCAAGGACAAGGGGGTATCAGATCCAACCGGGTTTGCCCTTGCTGATCTGTTGCTCGGTCTTGGTGAATCGCAACAAGTCGAACAAGGACCGCCGACCGAACATTGCCCGGTATGCGGCTTTACCCAAGCCGACTTCAAAAAGACGGGCCGCCTCGGGTGCAGCGAGTGTTACCACACCTTTTCGGAGGGTTTGAACTCGCTGATTAAGGCGATGCACAAAGGAACAAAACATTCCGGTAAGGTACCGGCGCGCTTGTTTAGGCATTTAGCCCGCTCCGGGCAGCTTGGTGAGCTCAGACGCAATCTGGAAGAAGCGGTCTCCAAAGAGGACTACGAGCAGGCGGCAGACCTGAGAGACAAGATCAGGCAATTGGAAGAGGGGTTGTCATGAAAATCGCCGCCATACTGGCTACGCCGGGAGAATGGCTTTCAACCCAACACGGGCATCACCCAGTAGTGATCAGCAGCCGGGTACGGCTGGCTCGCAATCTGGCAAAACTGCCGTTCCCGGGGTGGGCGAAAAAGACCGAACGCATCCGTATCCTCGACGAGATCAGGCCGGAAGTTGACGGGTTAGATCAGATGCAGGGCGGCTTCTCTGAGCAGCTGAACGAGCTTTCGGCTTTGGAAAAACAGGTCCTGGTCGAACGGCATCTCATTAGCCGCGAACACGCTGCGAAAGGAATGGGCAGCGCCGTGGTGATCGACCAAGCCCAGCGAGTCAGCATCATGATCAACGAAGAAGATCATCTGCGAATGCAATCCATGAGCTTTGGGCTGAACCTGCAAAAGACCTTTGAGAGCGTGGACGAAGTCGATACCGCGCTGGAGGCGCACCTTGATTTTGCATTCGATCCTACCCTTGGTTATCTGACTGCCTGTCCGACGAATGTGGGCACCGGGATGCGCGCTTCGGCGATGGTTCACCTCCCCAGTCTGGTGTTGAGCGACCAGATCAATCAAGTAGTGAATTCGATCAACAAGATCGGCTTGGCTGTACGCGGGTTATACGGCGAAGGAACCGAGGCAATGGGTAACCTGTTCCAGGTATCTAATCAGACTACATTGGGTGAAAAGGAGGGTCAGATTATCGAGAGACTGAATAAAGTAATCGAGACGCTCATCCAAAGAGAAAACCAGGCGCGCGAGAACTTGCTACAAACCAAATCAACGATGCTGGCGGATCAGGTTGGCCGAGCATACGGCATCTTGACCCACGCTCACTCGGTTTCCTCAAAAGAAGCGCTTAATTTGCTCTCTGTAATGCGCCTGGGGATTGACTTAGGCTTTTTCCCGGAAGACGCTTTAGTAGTGATCAATTCACTTTTAATGGAAACACAGCCGGCGCATTTACAGCATCTTTCGCAGCAAAAACTGAGTGCGGAAGAGAGGGATCAGTTACGCGCCGAGATCGTCCGTAAAAAGTTGAAAAACTTTCCCAAACCCCATAATACTAATAAGCTGTCCGGGGGATCGGCGGCGGAAAGCCAATGATGAATAATTTTACTCCACGTGCTCAACAGGTTTTAGCGCTCGCGCGCAAGGAGGCCGATCGATTTAACCATAATTACGTCGGTACCGAGCATCTCCTGCTGGGCTTGATCAAGCTTGGACAGGGTGTCGCGGTCAACGTGCTCCAGAAAATGGGGCTCGATCTCGATACGGTGCGAATGGAAGTCGAAAAGCATGTCGGTTCGCACCCGGAGACGAAGATGGTCGGCAATATTCCTTACACGCCACGCGTAAAAAAGGTCCTGGCGCTCGCGGGTAAAGAAGCCAAAGCATTAAACCATTCTTACGTTGGAACCGAACATATTTTGTTGGGACTCTTGCGAGAAGGTGAAGGAGTGGCAGCGAGGGTGTTAAAGAGTCTGGAAGTCGACATTGAACGAACGCGAAACGAAATTCTAAAAGAATTGGACCCGAATTTTACACCGCCGGAGAGCGAGGCTGAGGCCCCGCAGGAAGGCAACAAAAAAGATGTTAAGACGCCCGCCCTGCGGGCCTTTGGCCGGGATCTGACCGAGCTCGCACGGAAGGACGAGTTGGATCCGGTGATCGGTCGTAAGAACGAGATAGAACGTGTGATTCAGATCCTTTGCCGACGTACCAAGAATAACCCGGTGCTGCTTGGGGAGGCGGGAGTTGGCAAAACAGCGATCGTCGAAGGATTGGCTCAAGAGATCGCGGCCGGCGATGTACCGGAATTACTCCGGGACAAGCGTGTGATCACCCTCGATCTGGCATTGATGGTTGCCGGAACGAAATATCGCGGCCAGTTCGAGGAACGAATCAAAGCGGTCATGGATGAGATTCGGCGTTCCAAGAATGTCATTCTCTTTATCGACGAGCTTCACACGATCGTTGGCGCTGGATCGGCTGAAGGGGCCATGGACGCGTCCAACATTATCAAACCGGCGCTCAGCCGGGGCGAACTGCAATGCGTTGGCGCAACGACGTTGAACGAATACCGGAAGTATATCGAGAAGGATGCAGCGCTGGAGCGCAGATTCCAGACGGTCAAGGTAGAAGCCCCAACGATCGAAGAGGCAGCGCAAATACTTCGAGGATTGCGTCCAAAATATGAAGCGCATCATAAAGCAAAATTGACCGATGAAGCTTTGGATGCCGCGGTGAGACTGTCAGATCGTTACCTGACCGGACGTTTTCTGCCGGATAAGGCGATCGATGTCATGGACGAAGCGGGGGCGCGTGCACGGATCAACGCCATGACTCGGCCGCCGAACGTCAAAGAGATCGAGAAAGAGATCGAAACGATTCGAAACGACAAAGAAGCGGCGATTAAAGCGCAGGATTTTGAAAAAGCTGCTGCCCTGCGAGATTCGGAGAAGCAGGCCAAAGACAAGCTGGAGCGCATCTTGGATCAATGGCGCGAACGACGCGAAGAACAGCAGGTCGTCGTTACTGCCGAAGATATCATGCACATCGTATCCAAGTGGACCGGTGTCCCGCTCAATCGCATGGAGGAGAAAGAAGCTCAAAAACTCCTGAAGATGGAGGACGAGCTCAAGCAGCAAGTCATCGGACAGGACGAGGCGGTTGTCGCTATCAGCAAAGCCCTTCGGCGGTCGCGTGCCGATCTGAAAGATCCGCGGCGACCGATCGGCTCATTCATTTTCCTCGGACCAACCGGAGTCGGCAAGACGTTCCTTGCTCGTTCTTTAGCCGAGTTCATGTTTGGCGACGCGGATGCCCTGATCCAGATCGACATGTCCGAGTACATGGAGAAATTTACTGCCTCGCGGTTGATCGGTTCGCCTCCGGGCTATGTCGGCTACGAAGAAGGTGGACAGCTTTCAGAAGCTGTGCGGCGCCGTCCGTACTCAGTAGTGTTGTTCGACGAAGTCGAGAAGGCTCATCCGGATGTCATGCACTTGCTTTTGCAGATTCTGGAGGAAGGCAAGATTACCGATAGCCTGGGACGAAAGATCGATTTCCGGAACACCATTATTATCATGACGTCAAACGTTGGGGCTGAGCTGATCAAGCGCCAGACTTCAATGGGCTTTGGAGCGGTTGCCGGTCATGAAACCTATGAGGCGATGCGGGAAAAGATCATGGAAGAATCGAAGCGCACGTTTAAACCGGAGTTCCTGAACCGGTTGGACGACATGATCGTATTCCACACGCTGGAGCGCGAAAGCCTGGCGAAGATTGTCGAGTTGGAAGTCGCCAAAGTTGTTGAGCGGATCCGAGCGAAAGACATCAAGGTTCATCTTGATCCGAACGCAGTAGAGTTTCTCATCGAGAAAGGATACGATCCGACCTATGGGGCGCGCCCAATGCGTCGAGCAGTCGAGAAGTATCTGGAAGACCCTCTGGCGGAGGAATTGCTGCGTAGCAACATCAAGCAAGGAGATACCCTGGATGTTATCGCGGCCGGCGAACACCTGACCTTTAAGGCTCGCCAGGCCGAGACCAGCGAACCTGCTGCCGCGTCGAGCTGAGTCGCGGCGCTTTCAGCGCCGCAGTTTTCCGTCTTCGGTCTACCGTCTTCCGTCGACCGTTTGGTGGGCATAGAAGTCGCAACGTGACTCCTTTTCTCAACCCTACCACCGCACCCACAACCGCTCGCTTCTTGAGATTCATCCCGGCCAAGCGCACAATGGCTTAGGATGCTTTGGAAACTAAGAGATCGCACGGTCGATCTTGGCAGATCAGGGATAGTTATGGGTGTGCTCAATACGACACCCGACTCGTTTTCCGATGGCGGAAAATACATCAATGCAGAAGCCGCGCTCCAACACGTTTCTGAGATGATCAGCGAGGGTGCCGCAATTCTCGATATCGGCGGCGAATCATCGCGGCCGGGAGCGGATCCCGTTCCCCTCCAAGAAGAAATTCATCGCGTCATCCCGATTCTCCAGGCTATACGGTCCGCGTTTCCAAAAATCATCCTCTCCGTCGACACAACCAAGTCGGTAACAGCCCGGGAAGCGCTACTGGCCGGAGCAGATATCATTAATGATATCTCGGCTGCAACCGCGGATCGAGAAATGGTCGCCGTGCTAAAAGAGTCGGGTGCCGGGATCATCCTGATGCACATGCAAGGAACCCCAAAGACGATGCAGATCAACCCAACCTACTCGGATGTGGTTACTGAGGTCTTCGAATTCCTCAAACAGCGAACGCAGGCACTTGTGGATGAAGGAATTGATGCTGAAAGAATTGCAATTGATCCGGGATACTGTTTTGGAAAAAAGCTCGCCCATAACGTGTCGCTGGTTCGCAATCTGAAGAAATTCAAGGAGATGGGACGTCCAATAGTAGTTGGAGTCTCTAAGAAGAGCATGATCCCTCAACTGCTAGACGAACCTCGGCTGCCCATGGAAGACAGGACTTGGCCGACAGTTGCGTTTACCAGCATCCTGCGCGAGGAAGGTGCCCATGTCTTCCGAGTTCATGAAGTGAAACCAAACGTGGATGCCCTTCGGATGACGGAAGCAATCCTCTTTGATGAATAATCCAGTCCTAGATTTCCTCCAGAATAATTGGACCGCAGGGATCGAGATCGTGTTGTTGGCGGTTGCCATTTATTATGGCTACCTCTACTTCCGCGGCACACGCGGCGCCAAAGTTTTGACCGGACTGGCGATTCTTTTTATTACGCTCACACTCATTTCACAGATCCTTAATCTGACAGTAATCGGCTGGCTCTTGCGTAGCCTCACAGCCTTCCTGGCGATTGCGCTGGTCATCATCTTCCAACCAGAGTTGCGACGGGCGCTCGCCGAACTTGGGAGCAGTCATTTCTTTTCCACAGCCAGTCAAAAGAAAGAGACCATCGATGTCATCACCGACGCTGTGTTCGAGCTGGCAAGCAACCAGACCGGAGCGCTCATCGCTATCGAACGAGATACGGCAATCCGAAGCTTCGCCGAGAGCGGAGTTAACATTGATTGTGAAGTATCATCCGAGCTCCTACTTACGATTTTCTTCCCGAAAACGCCGCTCCACGACGGAGGTGTGATTATTCGCAACGACCGAATCGTCGCAGCAGCCTGTATTTTCCCGGTTAGCCAGCGTGAAGATCTCGATCGTACAATGGGGCTGCGTCATCGGGCCGGAATTGGTATAACTGAAGAATCAGACGCCGTCGCTATCATCGTATCGGAAGAAACCGGTAATATTTCGATCTGCCACCGAGGAAAGGTCGAACGCGGTTTAAAGCCTGGCCAATTCGAGAAGCGGTTGTCTGAGCTGCTGCTGCCCGATGCTGAACATTCCGAAAGCGAAGAAAATGAACCGTTGCATGAATCTGATACGACACCACCGTAGAGGCTAACGCCGAACGCATGAAACGTCTTTTTCTAGAGAACTGGCGCGCAAAACTGATGGCCTTAATCGTGGCAACAGCTGTGTGGTACTTGATTAAAAGGAATGTCGAAGTCAGCCCGGACCGGTCGAGACTCGAACATCGATCTGCATTGACCCCAGGGGGCTAGCCTGTTTGCGTGAGTAACCCAAAGCTTTTCGGCACAGACGGAGTTCGCGGTACTGCAAACGTTGATCCGATTACAGTGCCATCTGCCTTGCGGCTGATCCGCGCCGCGGCGGAAGTTCTCTGTCCCAAACGAAGCCGCCCAAAAGCACTGGTCGGACGAGACACAAGAGCGTCCGGAGAGATGTTGGAATCGGCCATTGCTGCAGGGCTGGCGTCCGCAGGAGTCGATATTGTTTTGGCCGGAACGGTGCCAACGCCGGCGATCGCCTACCTTACTGTGGCTCAGGAAGCCACCTTTGGAGTCGTCATCTCGGCTTCGCACAACCCATTCGAAGATAACGGCATCAAGTTCTTTGGGCCGGATGGCTACAAGCTGAGCGATGAGCAGGAGCAAGCCATAGAAGCTGCGTATTTCAGGTCGAGCGATGCACTTCCCGATGTCGCTGCCAAGGACATTGGCCGGGTGTTCCGTCTGCCTGACGCGGTCGAACGATACGCGTCACTCGCGACCGCTTCATTTCCAAGACATGGATCGCTGAAAGGATTAAAGATCGCCGTCGATACCGCAAACGGCGCGGCATTCCAGACCACACCGCTTGTCTTGTCGAATCTCGGAGCAACTCTAGAGCTTCGATCGGCCACACCCGACGGATTCAATATCAATGCGGGATGCGGAAGCACACATCCCGAATTGATCAGCCGTGTTGTACGCGAAACTGGAGCCGATGTCGGTATCGCTCACGATGGCGACGCCGATCGCGTCGTATTCTGCGACGAAAAGGGCGAACCACTCGACGGCGATGAACTTCTGGCAATCGCCGCGGTCGACCACCTCCGGCAGAATCGTCTGCGAGACAAGACCTTGGTTGCAACGGTGATGAGCAACTTCGGTTTAGATGAGCTTCTGCAGAGCCATGGCGGTCGAGTGTTACGCACTGCGGTAGGAGACCGACACGTCATCGACGCAATGATCAAGAACCGATTGAACCTCGGCGGCGAACAGAGTGGTCATCTCGTCTTTCGAGAGTTCGTGACGACTGGCGATGGTTTGATCAGCGCCCTTCAGATCCTGTCGATCATGGTTTCGACTGGAAAACCACTAAGCGAGCTTCGCCTTCTTCTGAAGAAGTTTCCACAAGTGCAGCGGAACTTGCATGTCCGAAGCAAACCCCCGATCGATCAGGTGCCAGGGCTTACCCAGGCAATTGGCATGGCCGAGAAAGCTTTAGCTGAGAAAGGACGAGTGTTGGTGCGCTATTCCGGCACCGAGCCACTGATCCGTTTGTTGCTCGAAGGCCCGGACCAAGCGCAGCTGGAGAAATTGGCAGACAACATAGCTAAGACAATCGAGGACCATTTGAGCCCATGAATTATCTCGTCACCGGGACAGATACCGGCGTCGGGAAAACGTTCGTTACCGTCGGGCTAATCAACGCGGCGCGTCTGGCCGGTATCGACTGCGTCGGAATGAAACCAATCGCTGCGGGCGACAACGACGATACTCGCGCGATTATGGCCGCCCAACAGGGATGCGAACCAGAAGATCTGGTTAATCCGTTTTGGTACAGAACTCCAGTCGCACCCTATACAGCCGCAATGATTGAGAACCGGCCGGTGGATCTAACAGCAATCCGTAAAGCCTATGAAGAGATTGCAGGTCGTCACCGCTCAGTGTTGGTAGAGGGCGCAGGCGGTATTCTGGTCCCTATCTTTGAAGGCTACGATTTCAGAGATCTGGCCAAAGAGCTTGGTTTGTCGGTGATAGTGGTGGCTGCAAATCGGCTGGGCGTCATCAATCACGCGCGACTGACCCTTGAATCAATCCGGAACGCAGGACTCAAATGCTCCGCCCTGATTCTAAATCATCCGTCGGGCCCGGAAGATTTGTCGCAACTGACAAACCAAAGCGTTTTGGAACATCTCCTGAAGGTTCCAGTGCTGCTCGTCAAAAAGGATCAGAGCGATTTCGCACACTTAGCGGAGCAGCTGCAATTATGAGCCCGCCTTTCCATCGTCGTCGGGCTCAGGTTTGGTCTCTCCGAGCTTTTCTCTCGCACTCCGCTCGCGAGCCGATCTCGCACTGACGTAGCCAGCTTCTGGTAAAGCAAACTTCTTTAGCTCTACCTCGACCTTCCGCATCGGGAACCGCTTCATCAGATGATCAGCGATCTCAGCTACCAGTGTCTCCACCAACCGGTATTCCGTCTGGCCGACCAGTTTCTCGATTTCTTTCGCCACGGCGGAATAGTCAATCGTCGCATCCAAACGATCGGTTAAATCCCTGAATGACGAATCAATCTGGTATCGGACATCGACGCGCAGCTCCTGCGGCGCCCGGCGCTCCGCGTCCGGCACTCCAATTCTCGCCTTAACCGCAAGCTCCTTGATCTCGATCCACTCCGAATCCACTTCTAACCTCTCACTTCTCACCTCTCACGCCGCATCCCCTACCCCAAGCGAAACCGCACCTCTTTGATCACTTTTCCCCCGAATCTCTTTTTCAGCTTCGAGAGAATGAGCGGTTTCCATTGCCGATCCAATTCATACAAGATTGTCGGTTGAAGAACGCTAACAATCAGTGTCCCTTGGTACAGCTTGAACGGACGGGAGTGCAGAGCGAAAAAATCGCCAACCACTTGCGCCCATGCGGCGATCACTTCCTCTTCTCGCAGCCGCGATGCGATTCCAAGCTTCGGAGCAAGCTCGGCAAGGACCTCTTTGATATGGACTGCGCGGTCGGGCCGGTCCTGAGATTCACCGAGGCCGCGCCACTCCTGAATGATCCGCCGCCGAAGCAAGTCGTCCATTGTGACTCGCAGCGTGTTGGGCCAGCCGCCTACTCGCCGTCGTTGCCAATCGCCTCAACCGGGCAACCTTCCATTGCTTCCTTGCAGAGATTCTCTTCCTCAGGGCTCTCCGGCTGCTTGTAGACGAAAGAATGACCGCCGTCGTCGTTGCGCGTAAAATTGGCAGGCGCCGTCTCGCGGCAAAGATCGCAATCGATGCACTGATCGTCCACGTAATATCGGCCTGCTACATTATCGGCGTATTTATTTGCAACGTCTGCCATAGTTTTCCTTCCCTCCCCGGGGCAGCCTTACAGGCTACCCCGAAAAGCCCGCTAATTTATTGATTCGACCCGAGAGTGCAAGCGCAGACCTACGGTCTTAGTTCCGGGTTCCGAGTTTCTGGTTTCCAGTTTCTGGTCTACAATAACCTCCCCACAACATGCACCGCTTCGCCAGAGGATTCAAAAAGAACCGCAAAATGGATACCCGGAATCCGAAACCCGGAACTCGGAACACGAAACTCATTCTTCTATGACCGATCGACCAACCTTGCGTCCGAAAGAAGGCTGGAACGTCCTTCACCTCTTCTACCGTCTCTCATACGGGCAATGGCAACTATTGAGCCCAGCCGAGAAACTAGCCGCCAAGACAGACCTTACCGCTCTGGTGCAAAAGGCGAGATCTACCCCTGCCACGCAGCTGCTGACCTTTAGCATCATCTCGCCCAGAGCGGATCTCGGCTTTATGCTCCTTACCGATGATCTCCATTTCGCGAATATGCTGGAAAAGAAATTGACTCTCTGCCTGGGCCCAGAAGTCCTTGAGCCGGTCTTCAGCTTTTATTCGATGACCGAGAGAAGCGAGTACACCACTACCGAAGAAGAGTTTGGGGATTCGTTGGTCAACGAAAAAGGCCTGGCGAAAGATTCACCCGAGTTCTTACAGGCAATGACGGAATTTCGCGGGAGAATGTCGAAATATCTGCAAGATCGCCTCTATCCTAATATGCCCGATTGGCCGGTCTTCTGCTTTTATCCAATGACCAAACGAAGGAATCCCGGACAAAATTGGTATAGCCTGCCGCTAGCCGACCGGAAAAGATTGATGCAGGGACATGCGCGTGTCGGCCGCACGTTCGCCGGGCGAGTCCGCCAGCTCATCACCGGATCAACCGGCCTTGATGACGCAGAATGGGGCGTAAGCCTGTTTGCGCACGACGTATTCGATATCAAATCGATCGTCTATGAAATGCGTTTTGACGAGGTGAGCGCGCAATACGCTGAGTTTGGGGAGTTTTTTGTCGGGTTGCAGCTGCCCCTGGACCAACTCCTGACGCGGCTCCTACTTTAGAGCGTCTTAGCGGACTCAGACGCGCCAGAAAGTCACGATAAATTGGTACGCTACCTTGGCCGACGAGCGTGAGGTTCTATATCGCTAAGGCTGAGCTTCGCCGCGCCCGCAACGCTTCGCGTAGCGAGGCGGGAGAGGCTTGGCCTCGTGCGTGTAGCAGCCAGTCTGTCAGGGCACGATTTCTACCCTTCTCGAGGCCTTCTGAAAAGTAAGGAGATGGACCCCTCACTCCGTACGAATCTTCTATTCAGAACAAAGTTCAGCGCCTAAACTCTGCACCCATGCTACCCCCCACATCTAATAGGGGCATTTTGGGTACTCTGTTCCGCCGGATTCTAAAACGGCGCCCTTCTGTAGGAATCATTGCCACAATCCTCGGCCTATTCGCTGTTCAAGCCGATGTGAACGCAATCGATGTCCGTCTTCTCCATCAAAAACCTTCGTTGAGATCCGAGATTGTCGGGGAACATCCGAATGCATTGAGTCCAATGCGCCAGCCAGCTCGCCCCCCAGAGACGGAAACCTCTGCCTCGTTCGGATTCGCCGTGTTCTGGTCTCCGCTTGGTCCAAGTCCGATTCCAAACGGCCAAACCCTTGGGGCTCCTCCTCAGCTCCCGGTTAGCGGACGTGTCACCGTCATTGCTATCGATCCAAACGATTCAAACGTGGTGTATGTGGCTGGTGCACAAGGCGGTGTCTTCCGTACGCTGGATGGCGGCCAGACCTGGTTGGAACTCATGGCTGCCGCGAAGAATGTCGCGATCGGATCAATCACAATCGATCCCGCCGATCCCGATGATATCCTGGTCGGAACAGGCGAAGGGAATTTTTCCGCAGACAGCCATTTCGGAGTAGGCGTTTATGTTATCAAACACGCGAACTCGTCGTCTCCGCAGTTAGAGGGACCTTTCGGGCGGGATGCCGCCGGGAACGAGATACTCAGTTTCCGCTCCATCACCCAAATCATTGTCAGCCCGACGGACCATAACATCGTTTTTTGCGCGACTTCCTCGGCATTCGGTGGACTCGGCGCGGCATCAGGCCCAGTGGCCCTGCGCCCTCCCCGCGGTCTCTACCGATCAACAAACTTCTTTTCGGGTTCACCGACTTTTACGCGTCTTACAGTTGGCCCTGGCACAGACACGAGAGTCACCTCGGCAGTCCTGGATCCGACGAATCCAAATCACCTTGTATGCAGCATCTACGGTCTGGTAACAGACAGCACCGGCGCGAATCTGCAAGGTGGTCTTTATCACACGAATAACGCTTTAGCCCCTGTTCCTGTATTCACGCGATCGACCATCGTGGGAACTCG
>Ga0070706_100001960_pt1 | contig 21208 bp, 20 predicted proteins | sample KBSK5501metaG_FD_65476 | JGI IMG/M metagenome (GOLD analysis project Ga0070706, IMG submission 65476) | Corn, switchgrass and miscanthus rhizosphere microbial communities from Kellogg Biological Station, Michigan, USA - KBS K5-50-1 metaG | ecosystem: Host-associated > Plants > Roots >... | reverse complement strand
GACGGCCGGCTCGACCGGGTGCAGTGAACCATCATCTTCGAGGAGGCAGGGAATGAGGGTTCTGATTGTGGCGTTCATCGTGCTGGTCGCGTTCGTCGGCGGCGCTCACGCCGCGTATCTGACAGGTGATTCCTGTGTCGGAAAGGCTACGCTCGCTGCGGACGAGGGAATTGCCCGCGCGGCCCAGGTGGCCGGCTCGTCCGTTGGCCCGGTTCCGGCCGCGGTGGTAGCTTGCCCCGAGGGCAGCTTCGGCTGGCAGGATCGCATCGACGGGCGGTACGACAGGCCTGAGGCCAGCGGCGCTTCTGGCCCCGGTGCGTCTTCCGACTAACGCTCGCGAGACGCGGAACCTCTGCCACCATGGGGCACCGGCCGAACGGTCGGTGCCCTGTTTCATTTGCTCAGACACTGACCCTCGGGGGAAGTTGTCTCATCGTCGGCCCGCGACGAAGCTGCGATCGAGCTTGGCCAGCGACGTCGCTCCGGCGTGCCTCATCATCAGCTCGAATTCGCGAGCGAGGATGTCCAGCACTTTCTCCACACCCGGCTGGCCGAACGCGGCAAGGCCAAAGCCGTAGGGCCGACCGATGCATACGGCCTTTGCGCCGAGCGCGAGCGCCTTGAAGATGTCCGTTCCGCGACGAAAGCCGCCGTCGACGAGCACGGGAATCTTGCCCCGGACCGCATCGACGACTTCCGGCAGGCATTCGATCGTCGCGCGGCCGCCCTCCTGCGCCCGGCCGCCGTGATTCGACACGATGATCCCATCCGCGCCATGCTGCACGGCCAACTCCGCGTCCTCGCGCGTTTCGAGACCCTTGACGACGAGCTTCATTTTCGTGATGTCCTTCAATCGGCGCAGGAAGTCCCACGTCAATCCAGGCGAGAACAACGAGACCCCGGTCAAATCGAGTCCCTCGAACATCGACTTCCGGCGGAAATAACCCTCCCAGCCGGGCTGGTGGCAGCTCGAGCACTGCCGCGTGTCCTCCCTGGCGAATCGCGACTGTGTCTCGGTATTTCGTCCGGCGGGAAGATCGACCGTGAGCACCATGACCGGACAGCCGGCTGCCTCCGCGCGTTTCACGAGCGCCTGGGTGATCCGCCACGTGTTCGTGGGGTAGAGCTGATACCAGATCGGTGCTCCACGGGCCGAAGTCACGTCCTCGACCGAAGTCGTGGTCCCCGTCGAGAGGATGAGCAAATGTCCCTTCGCGCCGGCGGCGCGAGCCGACGCCATCTCCCCGTCCGGATGAAACGCCTTCTGGGCAGCCACGGGCGCCAGGACAATCGGCGTCTTCCACGTGGTGCCGAACAGCTCCGTCGAGGTGTCGATCCGGCTGACATCGACGAGGCGACGCGTCCGGATCTCGAACTTCGAGAACCCCTCTCGGTTCGCCCGAAGGGTCGCGTCGTCGTCAACGCCAGTCGCCAGGTAGCCGAAGTGAGCCGCGGGCAACTTCTGGCGCGCGGCGGGCTCGAAATCGAAAACGTTGAGGGCATCGTTCGGTGACCCGATCAGCGCCCGTTTCGGGAGGCCGCTCTGGTCCTCAGCCGCCTCGACGAACTCCTGGAACCAGTTCGGGAAGCTGGACGTGAGCACGGGGCTCGCCGCGAGAAATTTCAAGAATCGCCGGCGATAGATCGCTCCCTCCATCACGCACCTCCAGTGGTGAGGCCTTCCGTCGCCATGCGCCTCATGAAGTCGGCCGCCCCGAGCCCAGGAAGTATACAGGGCCTTATCAGACGCTGACCCCCTCGCCGGAAGCCTTCTCACAGCACGGACAAAGCCGGCCTCCGCTCGCGGCCGATAGTGCGGCGGGCGCGGGCGACCGTCAAAAGCGCGGGATGATGCGGGTCGGGGGCATCGCGGGGCGCGTCGACAAGCGCCATGCCCACGAAACGCTCAGAAGGGCGGGACGGTTGGGCAAGAGCGAAAGCCCGAGGTGGGTCAGAATGCCGCCCACCGGTCCAGCCACACCTCCTGACGAGTCCGAGTGCGCGCGGCAGCATCGGGCGTCTGCTCATGGCCTTCTCCCTTGGCACGGTGGACGGGGGGATACTGCGGCTGACCGTGAAATGCGTCAACCGGGGCGCGTGAGCTACCCGGTCACCTCCCGGCATCCGGCGCGAACGCATTGCTCAGGTCATTGGCGGCGGCGTCCCGCGCGCCCAGCGGCGCCAGGCCCCAGCGCCGTTCGATCAGCTTGAGGATGGACGTCGTGTCATAGTAGGTGTGATCCACGTACCGCCGGCGCGCGAGTGGCGAGATAACGATAGTCGGCACACGCGTACCCGGCCCCCAGCGATCGACGACCGGCGGCGGCACATGGTCCCACCGTCCGCCATTCTCGTCGTACGTGATGATGATGGCCGTGTCTTTCCAGTAAGGACTCGCGATGACGGCGCGCACGAGCCCGGCCACGTGCTCCTGCCCCTGGAGCAGCGAGGCGTAGCCCGGGTGCTCGTTGTCGGGTCCCAGCGGCTTGATGAAGGTCACCGCGGGAAGCGCGCCCGCCTGGAGGTCCTTCAGGAATTCGTCTTCGTCCTTCAGGTGACGCGCCTTGGCAGCGGTGCCGTCCGCCCACTTTGCGAAATACGCGAACGGCTGGTGATGGTACTGGAAGGTCGGGTGCGCCCGGCCGGCGAGCGCGTCGCTCCAGCCGCCCGAGTACCAGGCCCAGGAGATGCCCTTCTCGTCGAGCCGGTCGCCGATGGTGGGATTCGTCATGTTCGGCAACAGGTGACCCGGGTCCCTGCTCTTCGGGTGGGGCGTGTTCACGGTGAACGCCGTGTTCACGACGTAACCGTCCGGCGTGAGGTCGCCGTCCTTGACGAGTGTCCCGTCCGAAGCGACCTGCGCGCGCATCGCCGCGGGCGCGTCCGGCCAATAGGGTGTGCAGGCGCAGATGAGCCAGGTGTGGTTCAGGAACGAGCCGCCGAAGGCGGCGTGGAAGAAGTTATCGGCCAGCACGTATTCCTGCGCGAGCTTGCCGAGCGGCAGGTGGGTCGCATCGTAATAGCTCATGACGAGCCCCCCCACGCCGCCCCATGCCACGAACCGATCCATCTTGCCGCCATTGATCTGGTATTGCTGCTGGAAGAAGCGGTGCACGGGGTTCCCCGCGGTGTCCTCAGGCTTCACGTACAGAGCGAGGTCGAAGGGCGCGACGGGCAGATTGGCCGGAATGCGCGGGTCGGTCACGGGAGGGCGCTTGCGATTGTCGCTCGAGGGGGGCAGGGTCGCGTACGGCTTGCCCTCCTTGTTGGTTTGCTTCACGGTGTCGCCGGCGCGGGCCAAGCCGTTCGCGCCGGGGAACCTGCCGTACAGGCTGTCGAAGCTCCAGTTCTCCTGGTAGACGACGATGATGTGGTTGATTTGATCGAGCGGCGCCGGGATCAGCGCAAGCGAGGCGCAGGCAGCCACGACGAGAGCGAGCGACGGCAGCAGCAGGCGGAGCCGTCTCATGTCTTCCCCTCCGGGTGCCCTGCGGCGTTGAGGCGCTGTGGCACGCGCCGCCTTCAGCGCCGACGCAGCAGCAGGTGCGGCCCGGCGGAGGCCGCGATGGCATAGGGGAGCTCGCGGCCGCCGCCGAGCGTGATCGTCACGATATCGCCTTCCTTGTCCATCGTCACCTCGGGCAAATTCCGCCACGGATAGGTCGACACGTTCACCAGCAGGTAGTCGGCCCGTTCGATCTCCTCCGGGAAGACGAACACCTGCGGCCTGAGGCTCAGGTGGGGGACGTAGGGATCCTGGGCCGAGACCACGGCCTGGGCCGGCACCTGGGCCAGCACGGAATAGGCCGCGCGCTGCTCGGCGCTGGGCCACCCGCGTGCCACGGAGAGGTTGTTTACCGTGCGCGAGGCCAAGGCGAGGCTGGCGACCATTGCGATGACCAGGACGGCCACCGGCCAGCGCCCCGAGCGCCGAGCCGCCATGCGCGCATAGCCGCCGATGGCCGCCACGACCAGGAACGGGAGGACGAAGGCCTGGTACTGCGCCCGCGGATTATAGATGACGGGATCCCGGCTCAAGAGGTTCTCGCCCAAGGCGGGCAGCGCGCCCACCAAGTCGGCGGGCGCGAGCAGTGGGAGCGCGGCCAGCGGTGCCAGCATGACGAAAAGATAGAGGACGCGGTCGGCGGTGAGGAGACCGCCCAGCGTCCGCAGCGGCTGCAGCAGCACCGTGAAGACGATCTCGGTCACCGATCGCCCCAGGTGGGCGTAGCGCTCCAGGTGATGAGCGTAGGGCTCGCCGCGGAAATATGTCAGCACGTAGCGGGTCTCGACGATCAACACTCCGAAGGCGACGCAGGCCAGCAGCCCTCCCCAGATCCACCGCCCGCCCGCGACGGCCAGCCAGAGACCGAGGCCGCCGACCGGGATGGCCGCATCCTCGCGGGTCAGCAAGGTCAGCGCCACGGCTGCGCCGAACAGCCAGGGGCGGCGCGCCTCGGCGAAGCACATCGCCGCCAGGAGCAGCGGAATGGCCAGCGCGGCGGCGTGGAAGTCGCGCACGTTGATCCCATGGAGGGACGGATTGACGAGGTAGAGCACCGCGAAGGCTGCCGCCGGGCGCTCGTCGCCGAGCCGGCGCCGGGCGATGGCGAAGACCGGGATCGCGCCCAGCGCCAGGATTATCGACTGGGCGATGAGCAGCACCACGGGCCCGGGCACGACCCAGAAGAGCGGCACGAACAGGTACATGATCGGCGAGAGGTGATCGCCCCAGGCGTTCATCTCGGGCAGGCTCACGTAGGGCCCGCGGCCCCGCGCCAGATTCCACGTGAGCTGCACGTAGTAGCCGAGATCGAGGGCATGGGTCTGAAACGTGAAATGGCGCGTGACGGTGACAAGGGAGAACAGGATCGAGTAGGCGGCTACGCCGGTCCACAGCACGCGGCGCGGCTCGAGCGCGGGCACGGCTACCGGCGCCGCCCACAGGCGCGCGGAGATCACCACGAGCAGCAGCAGGAAGATGTGCTCGGGCCGCTCCCACCAGGCCAGGGCCGAGCTCGCGAACAGCAGAGACCACACGAGGGCCGCCCCGACGATCAGCGCGGCCCCGTCGAGGAGACGGGCCGCGGTCAAAGGCCGGCGCGCGGCGCCGAGCCCGGCCCCAGGCGCGTGTAGCGGGTGCGAATGCTGCTGAGGCGCCGGGAGCGCTTGATGCCGAGGCGGTGCAGGAGGTAGCGGGTCACCACCCAGAGGATCTTGAGCCCGTACACGCACGAGGCCCCGAAGCTCGCCGATGAGGCCTCGGCGAAGTAGCGCACGGGCACCGCGATCTCGGCGATGCGGAACTGGCCCGCCACGGCCTGGGCGATGATCTCCTGGTCGAACACGAACCCGTCCGAATTCATCTTGAAGTTCACCGTCTCGAGGACTTCCCGGCTGAACGCGCGGTAGCCCGTGTGGTACTCGGAGAGATCGAGCCCGAAGGCCATGTTCTCGACGCCGCTGAGGAAGCGGTTGGCGACGTACTTCCACCAGGGCATGCCCTGCTGAATGGCCGACCCGCCGCCCTTGAGCCGGGAGCCCAGCACCAGATCGGCCTCACCTTTGGTGATGGGTTCGATGATCTTGGGCACGAGTGTCGGATCGTACTGGTAATCGGGGTGGACCATGACGACGATGTCGGCGTCGGCGCGCAACGCCTCCGTGTAGCACGTCTTCTGGTTGGCGCCATAGCCGTAGTTCTTGTCGTGGACGAAGATCTGGAGCCCCAGCTCCCGCGCGATCTCGAGCGTCTGATCCGTCGAGCCGTCGTCCACCAGGATCACCAGGTTGACCGTGTCCTTCGGCAACTCTTCATAAGTGAGGCGCAGCGTCCGCCCGGCATTGTAAGCCGGCATCACCACGACGACCTTGGGCTGGCTCACCTACCGGCCTCCCGCAGGGCGGCAGACGGCCACGAACTGGTAGGCGAGCCCGGTCTTCCAGCAGCGCGTCGCCAGCGCATTGAGGGCGTGGGCGGTCCGGAGCCAGCCGCCGTGGTAGCGCGCGGGTACCACCAGCGGCAGCGGCACGGGCGTCACGGTCAGCTCGGTTACGCTGAGGCCGGCCTCGCGCAGGAAGTCGAGCAGCGTCCGCCGGGTGAAGAAGCGCAGGTGCGTCCGGTCCAGGAGGCCGCGGTCCGTGTAATTGAAGTGGCCCGCGAGCAGGGACAGCCGCATCCACAGGTGGGCCACGTTGGGCACCGAGATAACGATGACGCCGTCCGGGGTCAGTCTGGCCTTGAGCGCCAGCAGCGCGGCGAGCGGCTCGCGGAGATGCTCGAGCACGTCGCCGCACACGATGGCGTCGAAGGGCCCGCCCATGTCCCCGAGGGGATCTTCCAGGTCCGCCACGATTACTTCCTTGCAGCGGCCCCTCGCGCGCGCCGCCTGCTCGGGGTCGCGCTCGAGCGCGGTTACCGTCCAGCCCTGCCGGGTCAGCAGCTCGGACAGGAAGCCATCGGCCGCCGCCACGTCGAGCGCCCGGCGACCTCGCCCCTCGCCGAGCCGCGAGAGGATCACGCTATGGCTCGAGTAGGGGTCGCGCTTGAGCTGATACGGCGAAGTATTCAACTCCGCTGGGCCCTTCTGGGGTTCGTGGATATCACGCCCATGGGCCCAAGAATATCATTCGAGCCTTTAAGGCCGGTTGGAATACAGCCAGCGCCCGCCGGCGGCGCGCAGCAGGTGGGTCTGATCCGGCGGGAAGTCCTTCACCACGCTCTTGGCGGGGCGAACTCCAGTGATCAAGAACACCCGCTGCGGCCCGCGCCAGGCCTCGGCCAGGGCGCGGCCGTCCCAGAAGATCTCGCGCGCCGATTGGAACGTCGAGCCGAAGGACAGATTGGATTGCAGGCCGTTGACGATCCTGACCGGCCGGCCGAGGATCAACAGCGCCGAGGCGCTGTTCTCGATCGCGCCTTCGTGCGCCACGACATCGCCGGGAGCGATCCTGATCGTAACGGCCTCGGCTATCGGGCGGACCGAGCGCCCCTTGGCGAAGACGGTCAGCCCCTCGACGCTGATGGGCAGGAATGCCAGCATGGCCGCCAGCAGGGCGCCCGCCCCCAGGGCGGGCTGGCGGCGCCCGAGGCTGAGGGCGATCCCCGCCGCACCGAGTCCGGACACCAGCGCCAGAGCGCCGATGAGCGGGCGGAACTGAGAAAGAAAATCCAGGGAAGCCTGCTGGCCCTGCGCCGCCATATTGCGCGAGGCCATGTCGGCCACTGAGACGGCTTCCGAGGGAAGCCCCAGCACGCCCCGCCACGTCAGCACCGAAGCCACCGCGATCACGGCCAGGCCGACCAGCGGCGGCCACAGCAACCAACGCAGCGACGGCGCGTCGCCCTCGCCCCCGATCCCTTCGTCCCAGAGCTTGGCGACCAGCAGCGCCATCGCCGGAAAGGCCGGCAGCGCGTAGTGCGGGAGCTTGAAGGGAGAGAACGTGAAGAACCCGATCACGCCCACCGTCCAGAGGCCGAGTAGCAGCCAGACCCGCGCCTCGGCGGTGTCCCAGGGCCGCCGGAGCACCCGCCACAGCGCCCACGGCAGGGCCAGCGCCCATGGGAAAAAGCCGGCAGCCGTCACAGCCACGAACTCGAGCGCGCTGAGGGGTACGTCCTCGTCGGGAAAGACGCGCTGGCGCGCAATGGCCAGCACGTGGTTGTCCACGATCGTGTACCAGAGGAAGCCGCGGTTTCGGAACTCCACGAGCGCGTACCAGGGCACCGCGATCACCAGCAGGAGCGCGACGCCGCTCCACGGAACCCACCGCGGCCACGCGTCGCTCTCGCGGGTGAGGTAGAAGAACAGCGCCACCGCGATCAGCGGGCCGACTACGCCCAGGACGTCCTTGGCCAGCGCCGCCAGGCCCAGGGCACCGTAGAACACCCAGAGCGCCCGACGGCCGGCACCCAGGTAGGCGCGCGCGAACGCGATGATGGATAGCAGGATCAGCGCGACGAAAAGCAAGTCGGGCTTGACCATGCGCCCGAAGAGAAAGACCTCCAGATTGGCCGCGACCATGAGCCCCGCCAGGAGCCCGACCCGGGCCGAGCCCAGGAGCATGCCGAGGCGCGCCGTCAGAACGGCAACCGCCACCGCCGGCAGCGCCGACCAGATACGGGCCGCCCATTCAGTCGGCCCGAGGACGGCGAACGAGCTCGCCATCAGCCAGTACAAGAGCGGCGGTTTGTCGAAGTACGGCACGCCGGCCAGATGAGGCGTGATCCAATCGCCGTGGCGCAGCATCTCCCAGGCGATCTCCGCATGGATGCCTTCGGGCGGATCGAGGAAGGGCGCGCCGCCGAGGCGCAGGAAGAAGAGGGCGACGGCCACAGCGGCGACACCCAGCAGGACCTTCGCGGTCACGGGGCGCGGAGTCCGAGGGCGAGCAGCCTAGAACCGCCCGGACCCGCGGGTCATTCCGGCGGCGCTCACCGCTCGACCCGGACCACTGACAGCTTCGGCAGGCGTCCGAGGAGGGCAGCGACGGCCGTCTCCAGGTAGTCGCGGTCCTTCGACTCGAGCGTCACCTTGACCTTGTACTCGGGATTCGAGAACTCCGGATAGGAGCCCAGCAGGAGCTGCGGATGCTCGCGCAGCAGCTCGTTGAGATGGTCCGCCAGAGTTCCCTCGCCCATGTTCACGAAGACGCTGCACAAGAAGAACGGGGCCTCGCGGAACCGTTCGCGCAGCGCCTCGAACTTTTGCCGGAAGATCTCGGGCACACCGGGCAGGATGTAGATATTCCGGACCACCACGGCGGGGAACACGAGCTCACCGTCGGCCATCAGCTCGGCGCCGTCGGGGACCTCCGCCATCTTGAGCCGCGCGTCGTTGATCCGGCCCTTGTAGAAGCCTTCGAGCAGCTTGACCAGGCGAGGCTCCCGCACCACGGGCACACCGAGCGCCCGGGCCACGCCTTCGATCGTCACGTCGTCGTGCGTCGGTCCCACGCCGCCCGACGTGAACACCACGTCGTAGTCGGCGGCGAACTGGCCCACCTCGTCGGCGATCAAGGCCACTTCGTCGGGGATGACGGAGATCTTGCGCACCTCCACGCCCAGGGCACGCAGCTCGCGGCACAGATACGAGGCATTGGCGTCCACGACCTTGCCCGAGAGGATCTCGTTGCCGATGAGGATGATGCCTGCCGTCTTCGCCATAGGCGATTCTCATGGTAGCACGGAGTTCCGCGGACGGAGTAGAGGGACGATGCTAGAATAGGCTCCCGTTGTCGGACGCGACGACCTGGGAGACACCGCGCGAGGAGATCGTCATGAGCAGCGACGCGACACCGATCACTCTCAAGGGCTGGGCCCTGATTCTCGGCGCCTCGTCCGGCTTCGGCGCGGCCACGAGCGTCGCGCTCGCGCGGGCGGGGCTGAACATCTTCGGCGTCCATCTCGACCGGAAGGCCACCCTGCCCAATGCGGAGCGTGTCGTCGCCGACATCAAGGCGCTCGGGCGCGAGGCCCACTTCTACAATGTCAATGCCGCCGACGAGGAGAAGCGGGCGGAGGTGGCGGGCGAGATGGAGCGGCTCCTCCACGAGCGGAACGAGCTGGGCCAGCTCAGGGTGATGCTCCACTCGCTGGCCTTCGGCACGCTCAAGCTCTTCGTCGCCGACCCGATGAAGGAGGCGGTGAGCAAGGCTCAGATGGACATGACGCTCGACGTGATGGCCCACAGCCTCGTCTACTGGGCCCAGGAGGTGGTGGGACGCGGCCTCATGGATCGGGGCGGCCGCATCTACGCCATGACCTCCTCTGGTGGCGCCCGCGTGCTGCCCTACTACGGGCCGGTGTCGGCGGCCAAGGCCGCGCTCGAGTCCAACATCCGCCAGCTCGCGGCCGAGCTGGCGCCGCACGGCATCACGGCCAACTCGATCCGCGCCGGCGTCACGGACACCCCAGCCCTGCAGAAGATTCCCGGCAACGACGCGATCAAGGACACGGCGCGGCGGCGCAACCCGAGCGGGCGACTAACGACGACGGAGGATGTCGCGCGGGCCATCGTGGTCCTCTCCCATCCCGATACCTACTGGATCACCGGCAACATCATCGGCGTGGACGGAGGCGAAGAGATCGTCGGATGAGCCGCCGCCGGTGAGCTACTTCCATGCGGCGGTGCTCGGTGTGGTCCAGGGCCTGAGCGAATTTCTCCCGATCTCATCGTCCGGACATCTGGTGCTCGTGCCGCGCCTGCTCGGCTGGGAGGATCAGGGACTCGGCTTCGACGCGGTGATGCATCTGGGCACGCTCGCCGCGCTGCTCGTATACTTCCGTCACGAGCTCCGGAACATCGTGGCCGGGACCGACCGCCGGCTCGGCTGGCTCCTGGTGGCGGCCACGGTTCCGGGCGGTCTGGCGGGCCTCCTCTTCGAGAAAGCGATCGAGTCCCGGCTGCGCAGTCCCATCGTCGTGGCGGTCTCGCTCATCGTCTGGGCCCTCGTGATGTTGGCGGCCGACCGTTACGCGGGCCGCCACCGCCGTGCCATCGCGCGGCCATCGGACGTCGGCTGGGGCGCGGGCCTCGCGGTCGGCGTCTCGCAGGCGCTGGCGCTGATCCCTGGCACCTCGCGCTCGGGCATCACGATCACGACCGGCCTCTTCTCCGGCATGGACCGGGCTACCGCGGCCCGCTTCGCCTTTCTGCTCTCGATTCCCATTACCGCAGGAGCAGGCGGCCTCAAGACGCTTCATTTCCTGCGCCACGGCTGGGATCCAAGCGTTCTCGGGCCGCTTGCCGTGGGAATGCTGACGTCGTTTCTCGCCGGGTTTGCCGCAGTGTGGTTCCTCGTCAACTTCCTCCAGCGCGGGACGCTCGTGCCCTTCGTCGTCTATCGCTGCGCGCTGGGGATCCTGATCCTGGCGCTCTTCCTATGACCGGTTACGACGTGGTCGTCATCGGTGGTGGCAACGCGGCGCTCTGCGCGGCCCTCGCGGCCCGCGAGGGCGGCGCTTCGGTGATGCTTCTGGAGAAGGCGCCCGAGCCCGAGCGGGGCGGCAATTCCTTCTTCACCGCCGGCGGATTCCGCTTTGCCCATGGCGGGCTCGAGGACCTGCGGCGGGACGTCATCCCCGATCTGTCGGAGAGCGAGGCCGCCTCGGTCGTGGTGGATCCGTATCCCGAGAATCAGTTCTACGACGACCTGATGCGCCTGACCGAGAACCGCTCGGACCCCGACCTCGCCATCACCTGGTCACGCGCTCCAAGCCCACGATCAGCTGGATGCGCGGTCAGGGCATCCGCTGGATTTTGATGTTCGGGCGGCAGTCCTACAAGGTGGGCGACCGCCACCACTTCTGGGGCGGGCTGGCGGTGGAAGCCGTAGGCGGGGGCCCGGGCCTCGTCGAGTCTCTCTACGAGCGCGCGGAGAAGACCGGTGTCACGGTCCGGTACGGTGCCGGCGCGCGGCAGCTTCTCCTCGACGGCAAGGGCGCGCTCCGGACGGTAGTCGCGCGCGGCCCGGAGGGCTTCAGCGAGATCCCCTGCCGCGCGGCCGTGATCGCCTCCGGCGGCTTCGAGGCGAATCCGGAATGGCGCACGCGCTACCTGGGCCCCAACTGGGACCTGGCAAGGGTGCGCGGCACGCGCCACAATGTCGGCGAGGGCATCCGGATGGCGCTCGAGATCGGCGCCCAGCCGTACGGCCACTGGTCTTCCTGCCACGCAGTCGCCTGGGACCTCAACGCCCCGCCCTTCGGCGACCGCAAGGTGGGCGACATGTTCCAGAAGCACTCCTACCCGCTCGGGCTCATCGTCAATATCCACGGCCAGCGCTTCGTCGACGAGGGCGCGGACCTGCGCAATTACACCTATGCCAAGTACGGGCGGGAGATCCTCAAGCAGCCGCAGGAAACCGCCTTCCAGCTCTTCGACGCCAAGACGGTCCCGCTGCTCCGCGAGGAGTACCGCATCCGCGAAATCACCAAGGCCGAGGCCGGCACGATCGAGGAGCTGGCCCGCAAACTCGAGATCGACCCCGACGGCTTGGCAAAGACGGTGCGGGAGTTCAACGCCGCGGTCCAGGAGGGCCCCTTCAATCCAGCCGTGCTCGACGGCAAGGCCACGCGCGGGATCACGCCGCCCAAGTCCAACTGGGCGCAGCGGCTGGACACCCCGCCCTACGCGGGCTTCGCCGTGACCTGCGGGATCACCTTCACCTTCGGCGGCCTGCGCGTGGATACCCGCGCGCGCGTCCTCGACACCGAAGACCGGCCGATTGCGGGACTCTATGCGGCCGGCGAGCTCGTGGGCGGGCTCTTCTACCACAACTATCCCGGCGGGGCGGGCCTCATGTCGGGCGCCGTCTTCGGCAAGACCGCGGGCGAATCCGCCGCCGCCGAGCTGAAAGGCTAGAGCCCGCCGGGGTCTGGAGAAGGTCCGCGCCCCACCGTATCCATCTTTGGGCATTCCTGGGGTTCCGCGCTTGCGGTACCGAAGGGCGTGGCCCTCGGCCCGCGAGCGTATCAACCCCGAGACGCCGAGCACGCCGTGCTCTATGCCGTTGTCCGGGATCATCTCGATGGATTCCTCCGCGAGACTTCGGCGCGCAGCGAGGGCGAGGGCCTGCCTGAGTTCGTCGAGCGGGAGTTCCGCGAGTTTCTGACCTGCGGCATCCTGGCTCACGGCTTTGCCCGGTTTCGCTGCGAGGGCTGCGCCCTCGAGCGCATCGTGCCCTTCTCCTGCAAAGGCCGCGGCTTCTGTCCGAGCTGCGGAGGACGGCGAATGACCGAGCGCGCCGCCCGGCTGGTGGATGAGGTGCTGCCCTGGGTGCCGGTGCGGCAGTGGGTGCTCACGATGCCGTATCGGTTGCGCTACCTGCTGGCGTGGAACCATCGGCTGTGCCGGAGCGTGCTGGGCGTCTATGCCCGAGCGTTGCTCGAGTTCTACCGCCGCCGTGCCCACGACCGCGGCGTCTCGGACGGCCGGACGGGGACGCTGACGGTGATCCAGCGGTTCGGCAGCGGACTGAATCTCAATGTGCACTTCCACACTCTGGCGCTCGACGGCGTCTTCAGCCCGACCGGGCGGGGCGCGGTGGAGTTTGACCCGGCGCCTCCGCCGTCGGACGAAGAGGTGGCGCGGGTGCTCGCGACGATCCGCCGCCGGGTCGGACGTCTCCTGGCTCGCCGTGGACTTGATCCAGGAGTCGAGGGAGCCGGGCCGACCGACGGCTTTGCGGAGGAATCGCCTGTGCTGGCGGGCCTCGCCACCGCCTCGGTGCTCGGGCGCAGCGCCCTCGGCTCACGTGCCGGGGCGGCCCTACGGCGGCTGGGTGACGTGACGGGAGCGACGGCTCGAGCCCCTCGGGGGCCGCGTCAGGCGCAGCTGGAGGGCTTCGATCTGCACGCCAACGTCTGGATGCCAGCCCGCAACCGCGCGGGGCTGGAACGACTCTGCCGCTATCTGCTCCGGCCACCTCTCGCGCAGGAGCGCCTGCGGCTGCGCGCCGACGGCCGCATCCTCGTCGAGCTCCGGAAGGCCTGGCGTGACGGCACGACCCATCTGCTGTTCGAGCCAATCGAGCTCCTGGAGAAGCTCGCGGCCCTGACGCCACGGCCTGAGACCCATCTGCTCCTGTACCACGGCGTCTTGGCCCCGCACGCCGCCTGGCGCCGGCAGGTCGCGCGTTTCGGCGAACCCGCACGGGCGGCACTGGCCGCGCACCCCGCCCAGGACCGGCGCGGGAATCCGCTCCGCGACCGGACCTGGGCAACGCTGATGGGGCGAGCCTTCGGCATCGACGTGCTGGCCTGCCCGCGCTGTGGCGGCCGCCTGCAGCTCATCGCGACGATCGAGGACCCGACGGTCGTGCGCAAGATCCTGACGCACCTGGGGCTGGCGCCGCCCGAACGGAATCCCGGCCCCGGCCCGCCGCTGGATGGCGCCGGCACCGCCGCTCTCCCGCTTCGGTAGTTCTCCCCTCCCGAGGCTTGGCTCGACCTCTGCCCCTGACCGCCCGCTCTTGACTGCCCCGTGCCCGGCGGCGCAAGATCCGAGTCAAAATGCTCCGGCGCCCTCCGGCCCCCAACGGCTCTGAGCCCTTGCACGCCCCGTTCGCGTGGCGCCTGTGGGAACGCCCGCCCCGCCCTTGGTCCCCCCTTGGTCCGATAAGGGCCTTTATGTCGACTACGCGCATGCAGGTGACGCGTGACGGGCTCACCCTCTATCTGTCCCAGCACGAGCATTGCCAGGCCGGCGGATTGGTGCACCTCTACGTTCGGAACGTCGATGAGTGGTACGCCGAGCTGCGGGGCAAGAGCATCTCCGTCAAGCAACCGCCGACCGACCAGCCATGGGGAAATCGGGACATGAACGTGATGGATCCCGACGGCAATCAGCTTCGCATCTCCACCAAACTAAGGGCTTGAATCTACCCGTGACCGTGCCGGAGCCCTGACGCCAGGGGTGAGAGCGGACCCTTTAACCCCGCTGCGGCCTCAGCCGAGCTCGAGCAGCAGCAGCGGGAGCGCCCGGCCCTCGGGCTGGGAAGGCGTCTCACCGACGCGCCGGGCGCCCATCTTCAAATAGAAGCCCTCCGCGTTCGGATCCGAGGCGATCCTCAGCGTGGCGCCGCCGCTGGCCCGAATCGCGTCGAGCGCGTGACGTAGAAGCTGGCGTCCGATACCCGCACCCATGTGCTCCGGCGCTACCCACAGATGCTCGAGCTCGCGCGCGGGTCCGCCGCCAGCCACGGCGCAGAAGCCGAGCAGCTCCGTTCCCTCCACCGCGCAGTAGACAGCCTGGCGCTCGAGCGCCTGCGGCGTTACGGTCAGCGCGTCCTTCCACAGAGCAATCCAGTCCTCGGGGTAGCCCCAATGCCGCTTGGCCGCGTGGGCAATGCGGGTGAGCGCGGCGGCGTCGGTCGGAAGCGCCCGTCGGATCTCCATGCTCGTTGCGGGCGGGCTCAGCTCAGCCCGCCGCCGTCGAGAATGAGCACCTGCCCCGTGATGTAATTGGAGGCGTCCGAGACGAGGAAGCGCACCGCCTCGGCCACGTCCTCCGGGCTGCCCATTCGCGCGATGGGGAAGCGGCTGGTATTGTAGCGGAAGCCCCGCGTCATAGCCGTGTCCACGCCCGCGGGCGCCACGGCATTGACGAAGATGCCCTCCGCCCCCAGATCCTTGGCGAGCCACTTGGTGAGCGCGATCACGCCGCCCTTGGCCGCCGAATAGGCCGGGCCGGTGCGGCCGCTCGGGCGCCGCGCTCTCGAGCCTCGGCGCGAAGGAACGCCGCCGATCAGGCCGGAGAGCGACGCCACGTTGACGATCTTGCCTCCGCCCCGGCGTTGCATCACCGGCACGACGGCCTGGCAGCAGAGGAAGGTGCCCTTGAGGATGACGTCCACCACGCGGTCCCAGGTCTCCTCGCGCGTGGCGTCGAGCGAGTCGCGGTGCGCGATCCCCGCATTGTTGACGAGGATATGAAGGCCGCCCAACCGGCGCACCGCCGTTTCGACCATGCGCCGCGCATCGCGCGCGCGGCTGATGTCGGCCCGGATCGCGACCGCCCGCCCCCCGGCCCGCCGCACGGAGGCCACCGTGTCCTCGGTCGACCGCAGATCGGCGCAGGCCACGTCGGCGCCGTCCCGGGCCAGGGCCAGAGCGATGGCGCGGCCGATCCCGCGGGCGGCGCCCGTGACCAGGGCGACGCGGCCCGAGAGGTCGCCCGATCGACTTGCCGGGTAACGGCGTGTCAACGGAATCGGGATGGAAGCCGGGAGGGAGCCGCCGCGTGCCGCTAGCGGACGGACTCGTGCTTGAGATCGCGGAGGACGTTCACGAACGCGGTGACGATCTTCGGGTCCCAATAGCCCGCGTCAGTCTCGCGCAGGAGCACCGAGAGCGCCTCGTCGTGGGGCATTGCAGCCTTGTAGGGACGCGCCGTGTGCAGCGCGTCGAAGACGTCCACCACGGAAATGATCCGCGCGCCCAGCGGAATGTCCTCGCCCTTGAGCCCATCGGGATATCCGGTGCCGTCCCACCTCTCGTGGTGGTGGCGCATGATTGGCCGCACCAGCTCCAGGCTGCGCAGCCCCTGCACCAGGTCTGAGCCGGCGCCGGGATGGGTCTGGATCCGTTCCCGCTCCGCGGCGTCCAGCGGCCCGGGCTTGAGCAGGATGCCGTCGGGCACCGCGATCTTGCCCAGATCGTGGAGGTAGCCCCCCAGCCGCAGCGCGCGCAGCGTCCCCTGGTCGACCCCGAGCGTCTCCCCGAGCGCCACGGCATAGCGCGAGAGCCGGTCGCAATGCCCGCCGGTATAGGTATCGCGCGCTTCGATGGTCAGTGCCAGCGTGGTGATCACGCTCTCGGCGCGCTCGAGCTGATCGAGCAGAAATTTGACTCGAAGCAGCGCCGAGACGCGTGTACGCAGCTCCCCGAGCTCGACGGGCTTGGGGAAGAAGTCATCGGCGCCCGCGGCCAGCCCCGCGATGCGCGAGTCGAGGTCGGCCACCGCGGTAAGCATGACCACGGGCGTGAACTCGTAGCGGGGATCGGCCTTGAGCCGTGCGCATAGCTCGAGCCCGCTCATGGCCCCCATGTGCACATCGGTGAGGATGAGGTCGGGCACGACGACGTTGACGACATCCAGGGCCTGCTCGGCGGACGCGGCCGTCACGGCCCGGTAGCCGAGCTCCCCGAGCAGCTCGCCGAGGACTTCCCGCACATCGGGATCGTCCTCCACCACCAGGATCGTGGGGCGCTCCAGGATCGAGCTCATAGGCGACGATTCTACCGCGTTTCTACCGCGTTCGGGTGGCCGGCTCCAGCCATGCCAGCACATCCTTGAAGGGCCGCTCCCAGCCGTCTTCCAGCATCAACATGTGCCCGTGTCCGCGGGCTTCCTGGTATTCCGAGCCGTAGCGCCGCGCGATCTGCCGCTGGACGGTCGCCGGCGTGATCCGGTCCTCCTGGGCGCCCACCACGAGGGTCGGGCACTGGACGCGTCCGGCCTCCACCGCGATACCGCCGAAGGCCAGCTCGCGGGCCGCGCGGCCCGATTCGAGCCCGAGCTGGGGGAATGCCCAGGCCTGTCGCTCCGGAGCGAGCCGATTGAGGAGGAGCGCATTGGCATCACGCGCCGACACGCCGAAGGGCCGGTTGCCGGCCATCGCCCAGAGGTAGAAGGCCATGCGCGTCAGCACCCGCCAGCGCAGCACCAGGATGCCGCGCGGCGCCGCGCTGGTCATGAACACGGCCGCCCTGACACTGCCGCCCTCGGCGACCTTTTGCGCGATCAGCCCGCCCATGGAATGGCCGATCACCACGGCCTCGCCGAGCCGGCTCAGACAGTCCCGCACGTCCTGGACATAGTCGAGGACGGATACCGCGCCGAGATCCGGCACCGGCCGGCTGCCGCCGTGCCCCCGCAGGTTGAGCGCCCAGGCGCTCCAGCCCTCCTGGGCCGCGGCGTAGAGATAATTGCGCAGATACCAGCTGCCGCCCCACATGCCGTGGACCAGCAGCAGCGGCACGGGCCGGGCGGGTCCGGAGGGGGCCGCGTGCTCGAGCAGCAGGTCTCCGATCTTTTCCATCGGGCGCCGCTACGAGGCCGCGTTGAGGCGCACGGTTTCCAGGACGAGCTGAGCGGTGAGAACCAGGTCCCGGACGTCCACCCACTCGTTGATGGTGTGAATCTCGCGCATGCCGCAGGCCAGATTGGCGACCTCGAGACCGCGGGCGGCGAAGATGTTCGCGTCGGAGCCCCCGCCAGTCGCCCGCGTCTTGCATGTGCGCCCGATGGCCTTGGCGGCGCTCGAAACCAGGTGGACGATGGCGGCGCGGTCGGAGATCTTGAGCTGGTCGTACTGGCGCTCCACCTGCACCTCGACGCGCGCCTGGTGCCGGCGACGGCCCACGCGCACCGAATGACGGGCCGCGGCCTTCTCGAAGCGGCTCTGCATGTGCTTGGTCTGCGCCGCGAGCTTGGCCGGGTCGTGGCTGCGGGCCTCCCCGCGCAGCATGACGCGCTGGGGCACGATATTGCTCGAAAGGCCGCCCTGGATCACACCCAGGTTGGCCGTTGTCTCTGCGTCGAGCCGGCCCAGCTTCATGCCCGCGACGGCCTCACTCGCGATGCGGATGGCGCTGATTCCCAGCTCGGGACAGATGCCGGCATGGGCGGCCAGCCCCTCGACGGTGACGATCAGCCGGTTGGCCGCCGGCGCGCGGGTGATCAGCTCGCACACCCCGTCCACGTCCAGGACAAGGCCATGCCGCGCCCGCAGCCGCGTGGTGTCGAAGTGCTTCGCGCCGAGCAATCCATACTCCTCGCAGATGGTGAGCACCACCTCGATGTCGCCGTGCGGGATGTTCTTCTCCCGCAGCACCCGGATCGCCTCGAAGATCGCGACCAGGCCCGCCTTGTCGTCTCCGCCCAGCACGCTGGTGCCGTCGGTCCGGACGATGTCGCCCTCGATCACCGGCCGGATCCGCTCCGCGGGACTCACCGTGTCCATGTGTCCCGACAACAGAATTGGCGCGACATTGGTCTTGTTGCCGGGAAAGCGCGCCAGCAGATTGCCGGTATCGCCGCCGACACGCTCGCCGGCGTCGTCCACCTCGACCGTGGCGCCCATGCCCTTGAGAATGCTCTCGAGCCGCCGGGCGATGGCGCCCTCGCGCTTCGACGGGCTCGAGATGGAGACCAGCTCCAGGAATTCCTCTTTCAGCCGCTTCTCGTCGATCGCAGTCGGCTGCGCCGGCATCATCGCTCTCGCATGAGATGCTGCGTGAACCACTCGCGGCTGCGCTCCAGCGCCTCCAGGCGGTGCAGCGGATCCGTGAGCCGGTGATCCGCGCCGGCGATCACGCGGAGCGCCTTGGGCTCGGCCGCGCGCTCGTAGAGCAGCCGCCCCTGAAGGGGCGGGACGACCTCGTCCCCGTCGCCCTGGATCACGAGACAGTAACTCACGCCGGCCGGCGCATGGACCCGGTCGCCGCGCATAACCTCGGCCACGAGCGCAGGCCCGGGGCCCGCCGCGTCCAACGGATCGGCCTGAGCGAGGCCGGTGAGCGAGGCTGGAGCATTCCACGTGACGACGGGCATGGTTCCCCGGCGAGCCCCAGCCGCCCAAAGCGCGACGAAGCCGCCCAAGCTCGAGCCCAGGAGCCCGAAGCGCCCGTCGAGCTCGGGCTGCTTCGCCAGATGATCGAGCACCGCCTCGAGATCGGCGATGCGCGTGGCGATCGTGGCGTCGCGGTAAAGCCCGCCGGATTCTCCGCTGCCGCGGAAGTCGAAGCGCGCCAGGGCCAGGCCGGCCGGCGGCAGCGCGCGGCTCAGCATCAGGTACTTGTCGCTGTCCTTCGAGGCGCCCATGCCATGGCATGCGACGACGCATGGGCTCGGCGTGCGGCTGGGCAGATGGAGCACGCCCACCACCTCGTGCCGGCCCACCGTCACGCTGAAGCGATTGGCTGTCACGCCCAGACGAGGTCGAAGAGCTGGCAGGTGTTCTGGGAGAGCCGGGACATGGTCTCCTCGATGGGCATGCGCTTGATCTTGGCCACTTCCTCCGCCACCCTCCCGACCAGCCAGGGTCCCGAGGCCATGCCCAGGAACTCGCCCTTGTAGGGCCACGGCCCGTCACTCTCGACCAGCAGCGACTCCAGCGGCACCGCCTCGACGAGCTCGCGGTCCCGCTCACGGTATACGACTTCTGGCGTCACCGAGACGAAGTACCCGGCATCCACGATGGCCCGCGTCACTTCGGCCGGCGCCTTGTGCCAGTGAAACACGGCGCGCTCCACCCGGCGGGTCTTGAGTGCCTCGAGCGCCCCCACCGCCGCGCCATGGGGCGCGTGGACGATGACCGGCAGGTCGAACCGCGCGGCGAGCCTGAGCAGCCGGTGAAAGCGCTCGAGCCCGCGCGCCATCCGGTCCGCCGCGTCCGCCGCGCCGTCGAGGCTGTACCAGGGCAGGCCCACCTCGCCCAGCGCCACGATGCGCGAGTGATGGCGAATCACCTGCTCCTCCACCAGCATCAGGTCCTCGTGGGCAAGCCGATCCCACTCGGGGTGAAAGCCCAGCGCGGCCCACGCCGCCTTGCCATTGGCGGCCGCGGCCTCGAGGGTGCGCGCATTGGTCACGGGGTCGCAGCCCACTCCCACCACGCTCCAGACGTCGTGCTCCATGGCGCGTATGATCGTGCCGCGCACGTCGGCGAAGGCTGGATCGTGCAGGTGACAGTGGCTGTCGATGATCATGCGCGGATCGCTCTCGTCAGGCGCCCGCCACGGTCATGCGGCCGATGAGCACCGTGGGCGCGGCCGTGCGGTCCCGGAACACCAGATCATTGCCCACGCCTTCCACGGCGTGGAACATCTCGAGCAGATTGCCCGCCACGGTGATCTCTTCCACGGGATAGGCCAGCTCGCCATTGTCGATCCACAATCCGACGGCCCCACGCGAATAGTCGCCCGTGACGCCGTTGACGCCAAACCCGATGAGCTCGGTGACGTACAGCCCCTGCTTGACGCTCCGGACCAGCTCGTCGGGCGAGGCAGTCCCGGGCGCGAGGAAGAGGTTGGTCGTCGAGACGCTGACGCCGCTGCCGTCCCGCGCAGCGTGATGGGTCGAGGGCAAGCCCAGCTTGCGCCCCGTATAGGTATCGAGCAGGTAGGAGGCGAGCACGCCATTGTCCACCACGACCGTCTTCCTGATCGGCAGCCCTTCCCCATCGAAGGGGCGTGAGCCCAGTCCCCCGGGCATCGTGCCGTCGTCCACGATGCTGATCGACGGCGCCGCGATGGGCTGGCCGAGCTTGCCCAGGAGGAAGGACGCCTGCCGATACAGCGCGGGCCCTGCGGCAGCGCCCGCGATGTGGCGGAGCAAGGAGGCCGCCGTCTCCGGGTCGAAGATCACCGGCACCTCGGCCGTCTTCACCCGGCGCGCTCCCAAACGGCGCAGCGCTCGCCGCGCGGCCACTCGTCCGATCTCCTCAGGGGCATCGAGCCGCGAGCGCTTCCGCGTGACGTGATACCAGGAGTCGCGCTGCATCTCGCCGTTCTGGGCGGCCACGGGCGCGGCCGAGAGGCTGAAGGAGGACGTCTCGTAGGCGCCGCTGAAGCCCTGGCTCGACGCATAGGCATAGTGCACGCGGGCGTCGGCAAAGCTCCCGCCCTCGGAGTTGCTGATCCGCGGATCCGACTCGAGCGCCGCCGCCTCGCAGCGGCGGGCGAGCTCGATCTTCTCCTCGG
>Ga0070706_100001959_pt1 | contig 21215 bp, 19 predicted proteins | sample KBSK5501metaG_FD_65476 | JGI IMG/M metagenome (GOLD analysis project Ga0070706, IMG submission 65476) | Corn, switchgrass and miscanthus rhizosphere microbial communities from Kellogg Biological Station, Michigan, USA - KBS K5-50-1 metaG | ecosystem: Host-associated > Plants > Roots >... | reverse complement strand
GCGGCCTGGTCACTGATCCAGGCATTCCCCTCGCTCGTCTCGGGCTGGGCGGTGGCCAAGGCCACCGGGGACTTCCTCGCTGGCGGGACCGGCACCTCGCGGGGACTTGAGTGGCTCGGCCTACTCGCGCTAGCCGCGGTCGCCAGCGCGCTCGCCAGCCGGCAGACGTACCTGAGGGTCGCGGCGCTCGTTGAACCGCTCCGCGACGACCTGGTCCGCAACATCGTCACCGGCGCGCTCCGGCACGCGACGCGGGACTCGAACCCGGGGGATACCGGCTCGGTGGCACGGATCACGCACCAGGCGGAGATCGTCAGGGACAGCTACGCCGGCCTGCTGGCGGTCAGCCTCAGCTTCGCCTTCACGGCGGTCAGCGCGCTCATCGGCCTGGCCACGCTCGTGCCCGCCGTACTGCCATTCGCCGTCGTGCCGTTGGCGGTGTCGCTCGCGCTGTTCTGCGGCCTGCTGCCAGCCTTCGCCACCCGGCAGCGCAGGTCCCTCGCCGGAGAAGAGGCGGTGGCTGAATCGGCCGCCGGAGCCCTGGCCGGCCTGCGCGACGCCATCGCCTGCGGAGCAGAGGATCAGGTGCATAGCGAGATCATTGATCGAGTGACGGCGCAGGCCGCCGCCCTTCGCGCGCTGGCCAGGATGAACGTGCTGCGGACGCTGTGCCCGGCGGTGGGCGGCTGGCTGCCGCTGGTCCTCGTGCTGGCGGACGCCCAGTCGCTCGTGCGCCGTGGGGTCAGCCCGGGAGCGATCATCGGCGCGGTGACCTATATCGGCGGCGCCCTGCACAGTGCCCTGTACACCCTGACCCGCGGCGTCGGCGGCAGCGGGATCCGGCTAGCGATCACACTGCAGCGGATCGCCGAGGCCAGCGCGTGCCCACTGGACCTGAGCAGGCGAGGCGGCGGCCGGCATCGGCGCGTAGCCGACAACGCCGCCGGCGGCGGCAATGGCGGCAGCGGCGGAAGCGGCGGAAGCGGCGGCGCCCCGGCGGGCATACGACGGGGGCGGCCTGGACACGCCGCGGTGATCACCGGTCCAGGACACGGGGGCCGGATGGGCAGCGACCTGGGCCGGGTATCCCTCCGCCGGGTCAGCTTCGCCTACGGCCCGCACGCCGAGCCCGTCCTGCGCGCTCTCGACCTCGACATCCCCGACGGACATCACCTCGCGATCGTGGGGCCGAGCGGAATCGGCAAGTCAACCCTCGCGGGGCTGGTCGCCGGGCTGCTGCGCCCACTGGCCGGTGAGGTGTTGCTGGGCGGCACGCCGCTCGCCGAGATACCCGATGCGGACCTGCCGAGGTACCGGGTACTGATCCCGCAGGAGGCCTATGTCTTCGCCGGCCCGCTCGGCGAGAACCTCGGTTATCTGGCGCCAGGTGCGCCGCCGGCGAAACTCGACGCCTCGGTCGACGCGGTCGGCCTGCGGACCCTGGTGACGCGGCTCGGCGGATACCGCGCGCACCTGCGCCCTGCGGCGCTGTCCGCCGGGGAACGCCAGCTCATCGCGCTGGCCCGGGCCCACCTGTCGCCCGCCAGGCTTGTCATCCTCGACGAGGCGACCTGTCATCTGGATCCGGCCGCGGCGGCGCGAGCCGAGGATGCGTTCGCAGCCAGGCCCGGCACACTGATCGTCATCGCCCACCGGATGAGCTCCGCGCTCCGCGCGCACCAGGTGCTCGTGCTGGACGGTGCCCGCGCGCAGATCGGCGATCACGCGGAGCTACTCGCTTCCTCGCCGATGTACCAGGATCTCGTCGGCCACTGGCAGGCGGGTCACGACCCAGTGACAGGAAGGCCGTCGGACACGTTTCCCCGTCCTCGTGGCCTGTCCACAGAGCCGAACGCGGTGGCCGGCCGGGGCTGAAGGAGCCGGCCGCGACGTCGGGCGCGCTGCCGCCTGGGCGACGGCGAGCTGGCCGGTCACATCGACCTCCAGCGGCCGGCGGAATGTGTCCAGCGGGAGCAGTTCCACGGGGCTTGCTACGCCGATCCCCGCGTTGTTGACCAGGCCATCCAGCCCAGCGGTGGCGGTGTGCCCGGCGACGACGGCGGCCGCGTCAGCGATGTGCCTGGAGTTGATCATGTCAAGGAGGAGCGGGGTGAGCTCGCCGTCGGCGCCGGAGCGGGCCAGACGATGCCGAGGGTGCGTTCAGCCCAGCCATCGGGGATTCTCCGCGCGCGGAGGTAACGGGCGTAAAGGGAACCGATGAGCAGGCTGACCGCGACATCGAGGTCGAGGTCGGCCCGGAGATGGCCGGTTTGCACGCCGCGGGAGAGCGCCTGCCGCAGGCTTTCCCGCCGAGGTTCGACAAGACGCTGCCCGAAGTGTTCGAGGAGTTCCGGGTTCCGGCGGTGCTCGGCGAGGATGGTGCCGAGGATGGCCATGGCGTTCCGCCTGACCATGCTGGCCTGGAGATTCTCCAGGATCGCCAGGGCGTCCGCCCGCGGTTCTCCCGTTGGGTCGGGTAGCGGCTCGGTGTACATGGCGTCGATTCCGGCCACGGCGAGTTCAAGCTTGTCGCGGTACCTGCGTCGCAGGCTTGGTGGCGTGGTGCCGGCCGCGGCCGCTACTCCCTCAATCGACATGCCGGCGTAGCCGCGCTCGCCGAGGTGACGTACCACAGCGGCGAGGATGGCGGCATCGAGGGCCGTGTCCCGGGGGCGCCCCGGAGATCGCGCGGAGGAGCCGTTCGCCGCCATCTTCCACTGCGCTATCTGCATATCGTCCCCGCGGGTCGCCTGGCCTGCTCTCCCGGAAAAGCGCCGGCGGACTCCTTCTCGTTACTTTCCCCTGGTCAGGCGCCGCCGGGCGGCCCCCCAAAACGGGCGGCGGTGACGCGATGAGGACCGCACCTCCGTCCATCACCGTTGCCGCTCTAAGCGCCAGCGGAGGTGGTGAGTGAGTGATACGTGCCGCGGCCGGTGACCGAAATATCGGGACTGGCATCGTCAATCCGCTGCGGATGACCGCGGCTGGTGCTGATACTCGCCTGTGTGATCGGCGAGGAATTCGCGGCCGTTCTGGCCGCCGCGCAGGACGGCAGCGAGGCCGCCTTCTCGGTGCTGTGGCGTGACGCCAACCCGGCCCTGCTGCGTTACCTGCGGGTAGCCGCGCCCGGCGCTGCCGAGGACGTCGCGGCGGAGACGTGGGTGCAGGTGGTCCGGGGCCTGTCCGGCTTCCGGGGGGACGAACCGGGTTGGCGGTCGTGGCTGTTCACGACCGCGCGCCGACGGGCGATCGACGAGGGCCGCCGCCGTTCCCGGCACCCGGTGGCCCCGCTCGCTGAACTGCCAAGTGCCCAGGAGCCAAGAACGGAGGATGCCGCCGGGCTGGCGATGGAGAACCTCGCCACCGCGGCGGCGATCGCGGCGGTCTCGTCACTGCCGCCACTCCAGGCGGAGGTGATCTTGCTGCGGGTTGTGGCCGGCCTGGACACCGAGGCGGTGGCCCGGCTAGTTGGCCGGAGCCCGGGCGCGGTACGTGTCGCCGCGCACCGGGGCCTTCGGCGGCTGGCCCAGACCTTGTCAACGACCGGTGTAACGCTATGACCGGCCGTGGCGCTTCGGACGATGACATGCCGATCTTCACGTGGTCAGCGCGAGGCGACGTCCCCCCGGTGGGGGACCCCGCCTTCGATGCGCTGCTCGCCGGGAACCTGTTGGCTGAGGACACAGCCCAAGGGCTGCGCCCAGTGGCGGAGGCCATCGCCGCACTCAACGGGGTGCCAGCGACCAGCGAACTGGCGGCCGAGGCGAATGCCCTGGCGGTGTTCCGCGGCGTGGTCGGCATGTCGGCTGAACCCGCCCGCTCACGCCGCAGGAGGCGTCCCTTGCTCACTTCACTGATCAGCGCCAAACTCGCCGCGGCCGCCATGGCCGCCGCGGTCACCCTCGGCGGCGCCGCCGCCGCGGCGTACTCCGGCGCCCTGCCCGCCCCCGCGCAGAAACTCGCGCATGACACCATCGGCGCACCCGCCGCGCGCCCGAGCACGCAGCCGACGCACTCAGCCACCCCGGTGGGGCCGGACGCGACAGGTCACGCCGCCTACGGTCTGTGCACCGCATACGCGCACCTGAAGGCGCACGGCAGCGCTGCGCAGAAGGCGGTGGCCTTCCGCAACCTCGCGACCGCCGCGGGCGGGGCGGCCAAGGTGACGGCGTACTGCGCGGGAGTAGCCCACCCCGGGGCGACCCCATCCGGCTCGCCCGCCAGCCACCCGGGCGGCAAGTCCACCAGCCACCCCACCGGCGCGCCCACCAGCCACCCGGGCGGCCAGTCCACCAGCCACCCCACCGGGGCGCCGACCAGCCATCCCAGCGGACAGCCGACCAGTCACGCCACCGGAAAGCCGACTGATACTCCTTGACCTCAGCCTCTTTTAGTCCCAGCCTTTCGGTCTCAGCCTGACGGCTCTGCTGCGGCCATCAGAAGGCGACGGCCCGGTCTCTCACCCCCGGAGAGACCGGGCCGCCGCGCTGCGCGGGTCATCAGCCCGCCGCACCCAGGGGTCCGGGTTATGCCGCAGGCTGGCCGGGGGCGGGTTGTCACGAGCCACATCATGGTCGGGGGAGCGCCCGCAGGCTGCTCTGCAAGAAGGTGCGTTCGGCCGTGTTCTCGGCCCGGTCGATCGCGGCCTCATAGGCGAGTGCCGCCTCGCTGGTGCGGCCCAGGCGCCGGAGAAGGTCGGCGCGGATGGCGTGGAACAGGTAGTAGCCGCTGAGGTCGAGGCGGTCGAGGAGGGTGAGTGCCGCGGCCGGTCCTTCGACCTCGGCCACCGCGACGGCCCGGCTTCTCACCGTCTACACGAATGGCTTCCGGCCGGATCGACACGGGCAACAGTCTTCCGCCCGGATCGGCTTCACCCCCGCGGTTCAGGCTGGAACACCGGGACCGGGCCGCGAATACGCGTTCCCATCAGCGGATCTGCCTGGGCGTCTGCGATCCGTCGTGAACGGACCGGCCAGGCGCTACGTGATCTGAGTAGATGGTTTTCCTTTGGATACGGAGAAATGCGATGCGTAACAGATGGTGGGCACCGGCGGGCCTGGCCGCCGTGGCGCTTATGGCCGCGGCGTGCGGGAGCACGTCGACGGGCAGCCAGGCCGGCTCAGGCAGCCAGTCGGCCGCTGCCCCGTCGTCGAGCACGGGCTCGTCGGCCCTGAATACCGCGAAGATCGGCGGCGCGACGGTGCTGACCAGCGCCCAAGGCCTCACCGTGTACTGGTTCGCCCCGGACACCTCCACCACGTCGAACTGCAATGGGACGTGCGCCCACTACTGGCCGCCGGTGAAGGGCCCGGTGACCGCCGGTTCCGGTGTTACCGGCCAGCTGGGCACGATCACACGGTCGGACGGCTCGACGCAGGCCACCTACGCTGGGCACCCCCTGTACACCTACGTCGGCGACACCGCCCCTGGGCAGGCCAAGGGAAACGGGCTCAACCTGTCCGGCGGGGTATGGCATGAGGTGACCGTCTCCGGTGGAGCGGCGCCCGCCCCGAGCCCGTCAGCCAGCTCTACCAGCCACGGGTACGGGTACTGACCAGCGACGCTGGCATCCCGCCGCCAGATGGCGGGCCTCCAGAAAGGCGGGTCCCTTACTGTCGAGACGGCCTTGGGTGCGCCCGGCAAGTCCCAGTACATCTCAACGTGCGACCGGCAGAGCGCGGGCGTGATCGCCGGCACCGCGAACGCCGCCCCTGACGCATGGCGGCGCTTCGCCGCCTACATGATCCAGGCATTCAGCGCCACCACAGCGAGCCGCTCCCACCGCCGCCGACCCCCGCCGCGATGTACCGGGCCCTGCTGCACCGGTCCCAGGCCGGTACCCACGACCAGCGCTGCAGCAGCTGATCACACCGGTTGCCGGTAAGCGGCCACGGCTCCGGGCCCGTGGGTCAGGGCACCACGGTGACCGGCCACTTGCCGGCCCGTACGAGCCGGACCGCCAGCGAGCCGATCAGCCGGTGTCCGGCCTTGGTGGACGCCCCGACGACGATCGCGTCGGCGCGGATTTCCTCGGCGACGCGGGAAAGCTCGGTGAACGGGTCACCGCGGGCGGCGACGAGGGTCACGGAGATTCCCAGCTCCCGTGACACCTCTGCGGCCCGGCGGCGCATGTCCATGGCAATCTCGTCATGTGCATCGCGCTGCGCCACAATCAGTGCGGCTCCACCGAGACCCGCCGCGGTCGGCGACGCGATCGGGGCAACATAGACCGCAGTGATGCGGGCCCCCTGGCGGCGAGCGAGCCCGGCCGCGTACGAGGCAGCGCGCAGTGACGTGGTGGAGTCGTCGACGCCGACGAGGATCGTCGTGGGCCCATCGGTTCCCAACTCGAACGGGCCCCCATTACCGGACGACACACTGGCAGTGTATGGACAACGCCGTGGCGTCCGGTAGGCCGTCAACCTCCTCCGCCATGAATACCCCGGCGGATCTTCAGGGCAGCTCGACGGCCCTTTCAGCGCCGGGGAGTGTCGCAGACTTGTGACAAATACCGGTTCCGGGCCAAGCCTGCGGGCAAACGGAGTTAATCTTGCGCTCACGTGCGGAAGTGGGCGTATCCGGGGGTAACGCGCTTTCCTGGCAATAGATCGTTCTGGTGGCCAGGCCGTTGCACCGCCCACGCCGGCGGCCCGGCCGTGGTGCGGCCAGAGGCAGGTGGGTTCGGTTTGGTTGAGCCGCTGACCGGCGACGATCCTCGCGAAGTCGCCGACTACCAGCTCCGTGCCCGGCTCGGTGCGGGTGGCATGGGCCGGGTGTACCTGGCGTTCACGCGGGGTGGGCGGCCAGTGGCGATCAAGGTGGTGCGGGCGGAGTTCGGGGACGACGAGGACTTCCGGGACCGGTTCCGCCAGGAAGTCCTCGCCGCGCAGCGCGTCCATGGCCTGTACACGGCGCAGGTGCTCGACGCTGACCCCGACGCCCGGCAGCCGTGGCTCGCGACTGCCTACGTGCCGGGCATGTCGCTGCGGCAAGCGGTCACCGATCATGGCCCGCTGCCCGAGGAGAGCGTCTTCCTCCTGGTCGCCGGCATTGCGGAGGCCCTCCAGGCAATTCACGCGGCCGGTATCGTCCACCGCGACCTCACGCCATCCAACGTGATCCTCGCCGCCGACGGCCCGCGTGTCATCGATTTCGGCATCGCCCGGGCCGCCGCCGCGCCTGCTTTGACCCGCAGCGGCATCCGGGTCGGGTCGCCCCGGTTCATGGCTCCTGAGCAGGCCCGTGGCCAGCCAACGACGCCACCGGTCGATGTGTTCGCACTCGGCTCGCTGGCCACGTACGCGGCCGCCGGACGTCCCCCCTTCGGCAGTGGTGCCGCGCTCGCGGTGCTCTACCGGGTGCTCAACGAGCCACCGGACCTGGACGGCTGTCCGCCGGACTTGCGGCCATTAATAGCTCGCTGCCTCGCCAAAGACCCGGCGCTGCGGCCGCAGCCCGGTGAGATCATCGACACCTGCCGGGCCCGGACAGCCGACGGCGCGCTCGCGTTCGAGCGGTCGTGGCTGCCAGCGGCAGTGTCGGCTGTCGGGGCGGGGGCCCTCGCCTCGCTCATCCCCGCCATGGGGAGCGGACTGCACGATGCGTCGGCGGGGGAATCGACGTTCCCTGGCGATGGCAGTTACTCCGGCCCAGGGTCGGAGGGTGAGGACACGTTCTCCGGCGAGGTGCGCGACCCCCCGGAGCCGCAGCCGAAGGGGCCGGCCGGCGATGGCTCCCCGCCCAGGGCGCCGCAGCCGGAGGAGCTGGCCGGGGAAGGCTCCGCGCCCAGTGCGCCGCAGCCGTACGGCTCCGACGACGATGGCTCCCCGCCCAGGGCGCCGCAGCCGGAGGAGCTGGCCGGGGAAGGCTCCGCGCCCAGTGCGCCGCAGCCGTACGGCTCCGACGACGGTGGCTCCACGCCCGGGGCGCTGCAGCCGGAGCCCACGGCCGCCGGACCGGATCAGCCCGGCGATGACCAGCCGAGAGCAGCGAGAAAGACCGTGGTCGGCTGGTCTGCCGCTGCCGCGCTCGTGGCCGCGGCGGCCGTCCTCATCGCCCTGCTGCCCCACCTGATCTCCCCGGGCGCCGGGGACCACCGGCCGCGAGCCGGCGCCGCCCCCGGCTCGGGAGGTCCGGCGGTCCGGGCGCATCACACGGCGGCCGCGAAGGGCGCGCTGGTCGGCTCGCCGCTGGCGGGGCCGGACCGGTCGCCCTCCGCAGCCCGGCCGCGGCCGGATTCCCTGGCGTCCCCGGCACCAGCGATATCGCCCTCCGCGGCCGGCCCGGCGGCCAGTCCATCCGCGCCGCCGGCATCCGGGCGGGCGGCCTTCGGCGGGACCTGGAGCGGCACCGTGAGCCAGCCCGGGTGGACGGTCCCGAGCTGGACGGTTGAGTTGGTTATCCCGGCCGCGGGCCGGGACGGCAGCTACAGCGCTCCGTCGCTCGGCTGCTCGGGCACCCTGGTCGTGCAACAGGCCGCGGGTACTAGCATGACCGCGATGGCGAGGACGACCAGCACCGTATATCCCGGTTGCGTGGCCAAGGCGCGGCTGGACCTGACCCTGTCCGGCTCGAACGGGATGACGATGACCTGGACGCCCGTCGGCTACTCGCACCAGCCCGGCACAGCAGTGCTGGCTCGCGGCTAAGCCGGCTCATTACCGCGCATCCGGTGCCTTACCGGGCATCGGCGCCAGGCTGATCGCGGGACGCGGCGTCCCCGGACTGTGGGAGGCTTCAGATGAGATCTCGCAGTTCGTGAATAGCACGGGGCGTGTCAGACTATGAGCTAACTGTATTCGTGGAGGCGCGATGACTGAAGCCGATCAAGTCCCGCCCGGACTGGATCCGGGTATACCGTCCCCGGCGCGGATATACGACTACCTCTTAGGAGGAGATAACAACTTCCCAGCCGACCGCGCCGCCGCGGAGCAGATCATGCAAGCTGTGCCCGAGATCAGGGACGCGGCATGGTCGAACCGCGGGTTCCATCAGCGGGCGGCCACATGGATCGCCGAACACGGGGTCCGGCAGTTCATCGACATCGGGTCTGGGTTGCCCACCGTGGGGAACACCCATGAGGTGGTACGGCAGGTGGCTCCGGATGCCCGGGTCGTCTACGTTGACAACGACCCCCTGGTCCGGCTGCACAGCGAGGCACTGCTGACCGACACCAGCACCATCAAGGTCATCCTGGGCGATCTGCGCGATCCAGACGGGATACTGGGCGATCCGGGGCTGCGCGAGCTGATCGACTTCGCCGAGCCAACGGGCCTGCTTATGACCGGGGTCATGATGTTCGTGGCCGACGGGTCGGACCCCTGGGGACTGGTCGGACGCTATGTGCGCGAGCTGGCGCCTGGCAGCTATCTCTCACTGTCGCATCTCAGCGCCGACCACAAGTCCCCGCGTGCGGTACAGGGATTCCGCGCCGTGTTCGACACCGCGACCGAACAGCTCTATTTCCGCTCGAAGCCCGAGGTGGAGCGGTTCTTCATCGGGCTGGAACTGGTGCCACCGTACGACGGCGCCGAGCCGGGCCTCTCCTATACGGGTGTCTGGGGCGCGGAAGATGTCGCGATGGCGGACAGCGATGGCTCCCGGTGGCTGTGGTGCGGAGTTGCCCGGCGTCCGTGAGTCCGTGAGTCCGTGAGTCCGTGAGTCCGTGAAGGTCAGTCGGCCCAGCCCGGCCGGACCAGCCCCGTCTGGTAGGCGAAGACGACCAGCTGGGCCCGGTCCCTGGCGCCGAGCTTGGTCATCGCCCGGGCGGCGTGGGTCTTCACCGTCGACGGGCTGACGTAGATCGTGCGGGAGATCTCCTCGTTGGACAGCCCCGAGGCGATGAGAGCGACCACTTCACGCTCCCGCGGGGTCAGCTCATCCAGTCCGGGCAGGCTGCGCGCCTCCCGCGTGTGCAACGCGAACTCAGCGATGAGGCGCTTGGTGACCGCCGGGGACAGCAGCGCGTCCCCGGCGGCCACCACCCGGACCGCCCGGATCAGTTCCGCGGCGTCGGTGTCCTTCACCAGGAATCCGGCGGCACCGGCCCGCAACCCCTCGAAGACGTACTCGTCCAGCCCGAAGGTGGTCAGGATGACGACGTGGACGGACGTGAGGTCCGGGTTGGCGGCGATGCGCCGGGTCGCCTCGATCCCGTCGACCCCCGGCATCCGAATGTCCATCAGCAGCACGTCCGGTGCCGACCGCGCGGCGATGCCAACCGCCTGCGCCCCGTCGGCGGCCTCACCAATCACCTCGATGTCGTCCTCGGCGTCGAGCAGTGCGGCGAACCCGGCCCGGACCAGTTCCTGGTCGTCGGCCAGTGCGACCCGGATCACTGTTCGCCTCCATGCCGCGGGAGCCACGCCCGGACCGCGAAGCCGCCCCCGGGCTTGCGGCCCGCGTGCAGGGTGCCGCCGAGCGCGCTGGCCCGCTCGGTCATCCCGGCGATGCCATTGCCCGAGCCGTTGGCCGAGGCCGGAGACCGGCCAGGCCGGAGGGCACCGTCGTCGTCCACCTCGACCACCAGAGCACTGTCACCGTAGACGACGCGCACCGTAGTGTTGGCGCCCCCGGAGTGCCTGGCGCTGTTGGTGAGTGCCTCCTGAACGATGCGGTACGCGGCGAGGTCCACGTCAGCAGGCAGAGGGGCCCGCCGGCCCTCCTCCTCGATGCGCACGGCGAGCCCGGCGGCGGCCGCGTTGTCCACCAGGTCGCCGAGACGGGCCAGGCCCGGGCTCGGCGCCCGCGGTGCGCTCTCGTCCACGCCGCGCAGGACACCGAGCACCGAGCGGATCTCGACCAGCGCCTGCTTGCTCACGTCATTGATGGTCACCAGCGCCGTGCGGGCACGTTCAGGCTGTCGGTCCATCAGATGCAGCGCCGTGTTCGCCTGGACATTGATGACCGAGATGTTGTGGGCCACCACGTCATGCAGGTCCCGGGCCATCCGCATGCGTTCCTCGCTGGCCCGCCGCCGGGTCTCCTCCTCCCGGCTGCGCTCAAGCGCGGCCGCACGCTGACTCCGGCTCCGGATCAGCTCGGCGACGCTCAGCAGGAACAGCAGGCCGGCGGCCAGCCCGAGCGCGAACCCGGCCGAGTGGCCGGGCTGGCCGATCATCCAGGGCGGCCATACGGATACGGCGTAGCCGATGACCAGGGAGGCGATCGCGGCCGCCCGCTTCCTGGCCAGCACCGCGTTGAAGAAGGCCACGATCAGTGCGATCCAGACCACGTCCGCGCCGGTTCTCCCGGCCCACAATGCCGTGGTCAGGGTGACCGCCAGGACTGCGACCGGATAGCGGCGGCGGGCAATCAGCGCTGCGCCGCCCACCGCGAGCAGGACGTAGGCCAGGATCCCGGCGCGGGCGTGACCAGGGTGGTGAAACGCCGCGGCGTGCGTGCCTCCGATCTGCACAGCGATCACCGCGACGGCTATCGCAACGTCGGTGGCCCATCGCCGGACGGCTGCCCCGCGGGGCCAGGGACCACGCGGCCGGCGTTCAGGCAGGTCAGGTCTGGTCATCACTACCAATGACGGTACGCGCCCTTGATGCCCGGAGGCGTCAGCCCGGCGGCGGTACCTGAGCACGCCCGGATACATCCGATGGCGCATCGCGCGCGCCGCACGCTACCTCACAAGACGACGTGCGCCGGGGCGCCCGGCCGGCGGCGCATACAACCCGCGCGTACTACCGTGCAAAGGGGACATCACGCGACCAGGAGGCGGCCATGGCGCCCGTCGGACACCTCATCGAGAACCCGCTCAGCGGTGAGCAGATCACGATCCGCAGGTCGGCCGAGGAGACCGGCGGCAGCGTGCTTGACTGGGAACTGGTGCTCGCCCCGGGCGGGCGGGTGCCGAGCAGCCATGCCCATCCCGAGCAGGAGGAGTGCTTCACCGTGCTCGCGGGCCAGATGAGGTTCCGGGTCGGCGGCCGGCGGGTGACCGCGGGCCCTGGCGACACCGTACGCATCCCACCCGGCACCGTGCACCACTTCGCCAACGCCGGACCCGGGCCAGCCCGGGTCGCGGTGCAGAGCAGGCCGGCGCTGAACATGCAAGAGCTGCTGGAAACGGCCGCCGCACTGGCTCAAGATCAGCACGCGGCGGCCAGAGCCGTGCCCAACCCGCTCGACCTGGCGCTGTTCATGCGCGACTTCGAGCGGGAGGTGCGCGCGCCGTATCTGCCGGCCGCGCTGGTCCGCGCGCTCACCCACCTGGTCGCCTGGCTGGCCAGGCGACGTGGGCTCGACGCCCGGTACCGCCGGTTGCGGGAACCCGATGCGGGCCGGGCCGGCTGCTGACCGCCCGCCGCGGCACGAGGAACCATGACCGCGGTCGAGGTCGCTCACCTGGTCAAGCGCTACCGGGCCGCGCACCGCAACGCGGTGGACGACATCAGCTTCGACGTCCCGGAGGGTCAGCTGTTCTGCCTGCTCGGGCCCAACGGCGCGGGGAAGACGACCACGCTGTCCGTGCTCACCACGACCCTCGCCCCGACGTCGGGCCGGGTCCGGATCGCCGGCCGTGACCTGGCCCGCGAGCAGGCGAGGGTCCGCAGGGAACTCGGCATCGTCTTCCAGCAGCCCTCGCTCGACCTCAACCTGACGGCTGAGGAGAACATCAGGCTGCATGCCGTGCTCTACGGCCTCTACCCGTGGCGGCCGCTCTACCGGCTGATGCCGGCCGGTTACCGCGGCCAGGTGCAGCAGCTGGCCGGCGTGCTGGGTCTGTCTGACATCCTGGGCCAGCGTGCGCGCACCCTGTCCGGAGGTCTGCGGCGCAGGCTGGAAATCGTCCGGGCGCTCATGCACCGGCCGCCGGTGCTCTTCCTCGACGAGCCGACCGCGGGGCTGGACCCGGAGAGCAGGCGCAGCCTGTGGGCCTACCTGCGGGAGGCCAGGGCCGGGCTCGGAACCACTGTGTTCCTGACGACGCACTACCTGGAGGAGGCAGAGGCGGCGGACGCGGTGTGCGTGCTGGCCCGGGGCCGGATCATCGAGCGCGGTACCCCGGCCGAGGTCAAGGCGCGCCAGCTCAGCCCGGAGCTCGTGCTCGACGCCCGGGACCGGGCCGGGTTGCGCCGCGATCTTGAGGCGCTCGGCCTCCAGGTCACCAGCGGCGACCCGGCCGGGCCGCTGCGGGTGCCGCTCAACGGGCGCAGCGCGCAGGGCATCGTCGCCGCGATAGGGGCCGAGCTGACCCGGTTCCAGATCGCCGAGCCGACGCTGGAAGAGGCCTACCTGCTGCTGCTGGACCGGGCCGGGCCGTGAGCGAGCTGGAGGGCCCCGGCGCTGCCTGGACCGAGGAGCGCGCCCGCGAGCCAAAGGGGCGCGGTGGTGCCTGGACTGAGGAGCGAGGAACGAGCGACGAGGGAAGGCGGCGCCCTCAGGCGCCCCGGAGGCGAGCGGAGGAGCAGAGCACGAGCGACGAGGGAAGGCGCCGCCGTGAAGGGGGAATGGGGAGGCGGGCGGGGCCCCGGAGGCGAGCGGGAAAACAGAGCGCGGGCGGCATGGCGCACGAGCTGTCCGCGATCGCGGTCATCGCCCAGCGCGACGTGATCAAGCTGCTGCGCGACCGTCCCCGGCTGGCGGTCAACCTGGCCTTCCCGATCCTGCTCATCGGCGGCCTGGGCGCCATCCTGCAGCCCACCGTCGGCCGGGTCACCGGCCTGAACGCGGTGACGCTCGCGTTCACCGGGGTGCTCGCGGCCAGCCTGTTCCAGTCCGCCGCCGCGGGCATGATCTCGATCGTCGAGGACCGGGAGAACGACTTCTCCCGCGAGCTGTTCGTGGCCCCTGTCGCCCGGCTGACCCTGGTCACCGGGAAGTTGGCCGGGGAGACCCTGGTCGCGCTGTGCCAGGGGGTCTTCATTGTGGTGTTCGCGGTGGCGTTCGGCGTCCGGATGTCACCGGAGCAGCTGGCGGCGCTGCTGGCGCCGTGCCTGGCCTGCTGCCTGCTCGGCGGCGCGTTCGGCCTCGCCACGATCGCGGCCCTGCCCAACCAGCGCTCGGCGATGCAGATCTTCCAGTTCCTGATCATCCCGCAGTACGTGCTCGGCGGCGTCCTCGTGCCGCTCCGCGGGGTCCCGTTCTACCTGGACGTGCTGGCGCACCTGATGCCGATGCGCTACGTGGTCGAGCTGACCCGCGCCGCGTTCTACGCCGGGACGCCGGGCTACCAGCAGGTGGTGTCCGGCAGCCCGCTGCTGGACGCGGTGGTGACCGGCGTCCTGTTCGTCATCTTCATGATCGCGGGGACGGCGGTGTTCGGTTACCGCGAGCGAACCCGCTGAGCGGTGCCCGCGGGTCAGGCGTTCTCCAGGATCCGCGCGAATGCGCCCAGGTAGCTACGGTCTCCCTGATGGTCCCGGAGCAGCCAGTACTCAGCCCCCCAGAACAAATATCCATCCATAACGAAGGTCTCCCGCTGGCCCCAGCGCATGCCCTGGGTGTAGTTCCGGATCAGATCCTCGGGGCGGCAGCTGTACATGGCCCGGCCGGGCGGGCTGGGTGGGGTCGTGACCGCCTCCCAGGGCTCAGCCTGGCCTTCGGCGATCATCAGCCGCCGCCCGGCAGCGGCGGCCCATTCCAGCAGCCGCTCCCGCCGCCGCTGCTGCCACGGGGCCCGGCTGCCGTCCAGGTACACGGTCAGCGGGCCGGCGCCGGCCAGCGCGTGCCGGGGGTAGAAGTCGATGCCGACGATGTCGGCGAGGCGTTGCGCTACCGACAGCGAGTCGCCCTGGTCCCTGGTGCGCCACCACTGCTGCAGCCGGACCGGCGTTGAGGTCGGCAGGAAGCCGTTCATCATGACCGGCCTGCCCGGGTCAGCGGCGCGGACCGCCGCGACCTCGCCGCGGACGAACGCCTCGGACAGCCGCCAGGAGTGCTCCATGCCGAGCGGGTCGACCGCCTCGTGCTCGACCTGCCAGGCGATGATCGCGTCACGCGCCCGGTATCGCTCCACGACGCGGGTGAGGAACGCCGTCCCGGCCTCCAGCAGCCGCCGATGGGAATCGGGCGTGACCAGGGCGCCTTCGCGCAGCGGCGGATTCAGGTGGTGCGGCGGCACGAAGAACTCCGGGTAGCCGAACGTCTTCACCGGGCCGACGCACATGATGACCTGCTTGCCGGCCTGCTCGGCCGCGTCGAGCTGGCGGTCGAGCTCACCGTAGCGGAAGTCGGCCGGCCCGGGCTCCAGCCGGTTCCAATACGCACCGAGCCGGATCAGCTGGAAGGGGTAGGCAAGAAGCGCCCGCAGGGCCGCCTCTGGATCCAGCCCGAGCGCGGTCGCCTGCAGCGGCCGGAAGCTGATCCCGAGCGGTACCGAGCCGCGGGGCTCCACCGGCATCTGCTGCCAGCGGTCGGTCAGCGGCCGCGCGGCCCGCTTGACGCGCAACTCCGCCGCGGCCGGCACGAGAGCCCCCGCCACTGCCGCGCCCGCCGCCGCCGTAGCCCGCCGCAGCACCTTCCCGCCGCCGGCCGTCACAGCGGTGCCCTTCCATGAGCCCGCCGCCGCCGCGCCGTCCCGCGCCCGGCCATCACAGCGGTGCCCTTCCATGAGCCCGCCGCAGCGCCTTCCCGCTCCCCGCCGTCACAGCACTGCCCTCCCATGATCACGCCGCAGCGCCTTCCCGCTCCCCGCCGTCACAGCACTGCCCTCCCATGATCACGGTAATCTCTCAGTCGCCGCGACTGAAAATGTTCCGTAGTAATGGAATCGGCGGCTGCGGTGTCGCCATCGCGCGTCTCGTCGCTGTAATCAGCGTGGCTGTCGTGGCGCGTGTGGCTGCTGTAGGTGGTCACAGCGGTGCCTTTCCATGATCACGAAAGTCCTGGTATCCCCATGGGGGACGCCGCGCGGGGCGTGAAAATGCCCCACCGTTCACACTGGCCTCAGCCATACCGTATTTTCCGGTCAGATCCGCGGACGCATATGACGGGAATCCTTTGTGATCTCGGAGTTGGCGGCTGCCGGCGCGGCCGGGATGAGGTCGGCGATCAGCTCGGCGATGTGGGCCGTGGCGGTGGGTCGGCCCAGGCGCGCGGACGCCGCGCGCATCATGTCCACGGCGGCGCGGTCGTTGCGCAGCCGGCCGATCTCGGTGACGAGCCGCCGCACGCTCGGCACGTGGCGGCCGGCGTCCGCGCCGGTCACGAACTCGGTGTTGCCCTTCTCCTGCCCCGGTACGTGCGAGGTCAGCAGGAGCGGCACACCGCAGCAGGTGGCCTCGGCGATCGTGCCCGGGCCTGCCTTGGTGACTACGAGGTCGGCGCACCGCAGCCAGTCGGCCATGTTGCGGACGAAGCTAGTCACCGTCAGCCGGCCGCCCGACCGTGTCGCCAGCCGGTCGAGTCTGCGCTTCAGGCGCAGGTTGTGCCCGCAGACAGCGACCACGTCAACATCGTCGCACCGCCGCAGGATCGCCACGGCCCGCCGGGCGATGCCGCCGCTGCCCTCGCCCCCGCCGGTCAGCAAGACGAGGAACCTGTCCTCGCCAATACCCAGCGAACGCCGGAGGATGGCGCGCTCATCCGGCTGCAGCGGGCCGGCCCAGAACTCGCGAGTCACCGGCGACCCGGCCGACACCCAGCGACTGCCGCTGGGGCGTTGCGGAGAGCGTCGCCCTGAGACGGCGCCGGACGGCGCGGTGATCAGGCCGCCGTCGGGGCGTTGCGGAGAGCGTCGCCCTGAGACGGCGCCCAGCGGCGCGGTGATCAGGCCGCCGTCGGGGCGTTGCGGAATGCGTCGCCCTGAGACGGCGCCGGACGGTGCGATGATCAAGTCGGCGTCGGCGTAGCGCCAGGCCGCGTGCATGGTGGCCAGGTCGGTGACCACGGTGACGACGGCGGCCCCCGGTGCGCTCTGGTCCTTCGCCGAGACGGCGGCCATGCCGGTGAGCGGGTGGAACGACACAATCGCCACCGGACGATGGGTCCGGGCCGCATCGGCGGCCGGCCGGTCGGCCAGCTGGAGCAGCGTCCGCCGCAGCAGCCCCATGGCGGGACGCGAGTTGCAGCCGTGATAGGCGGCACCCCACAGCCACGGAGCCAGCCGGATCGCCGGGCCGTACAGGCCGGTGACCCAGCGCAGCAGCCGCGCCGAGCCCGGGCCGCTCAGCGGGTCGCAAAGCACCGGCGCGAACCGGCCCGGGTACATCCGGTCGAGAGCCTGGCCGACTGCCCGCGCCGCGTTCCGGTGCCCGCCGCCCGTGTCGGCGATCAGGAAGAGCAACGGCGCCGGCGTGGTTGCCGCGCCTCCGGCATAGTCGGTTCCGGACATGGATCCATCATGCTGGTCCGCGGGACACAACGTCGTCAGCTCTGCGGTTACCGTCCGCTAGGCCTGCGGCCGGCATCGGCGGCCGCCCCCTGCTGCGCGCGTGGCAGATCCGGCCGCCCGGAACCGCTCCCCCGAAATCCTCGGGGCGGAACTTCGCCGTCCAATATCTTGACCACTCCCGCGGCCCAGGACATTCGTACAGATGTGCTATCACGAGCCGTTCCCAGCAATAACAACAGTCACTTGGAACGCGATCATGGCGTCACAACGTACAGGTCCCTTCGTGCAGACCGGCCTAGCCGAGGTGATATGCGCGATGCCCGGCCGGGCCGCGATGAAAGCCGCCCCCGTCACCCCGAGCCGTAGCATCAGGTGACCGTTCGCGGTCGGCTTCAGGTCGCTCGAATCGGAATGGATGGGTGCCCACATGTGGGCCGGTGAGCCGTTGAGGTACACGATCACCAGCTGACCGACTCGCACGCAGAACGTGGCGCGGTTGTCGCGGCTGCCGAGCGTCAGCGTGCTGCCCGGTAGCACTGACTTGACGCCACCGCCGCAGGCGCCGCTGGCGGTCGGGCTGGCCGCGCTGCTGCTGGCTGGCCCGGTGCTGGCTGGCCCGGTGCTGGCTGGCCCGGTGCTGGGCGATCCGCTGCCCGCGGTCGTGCTGGCCGCCTGCGATCCACAGGCGGCCGTGGCCAAGGCCATCCCCGTGACCAGGGCAATGGCCAGGACTGATCTGCTGGGCATGCGCTCCTCCTACGTCCTCAGGCGCCGCCGGCGGCGAGTCCGGCCGCGGCGCTCAGGCAGGGATTAGACGCCGGGCCGCTGTCTCCGGTTCCGGCCCGCCCGGCATCGTGCCTGCGCCACACCGCTGGGCCATCCGGCGCGGGGCGCCTGTTTCCGGTTCCGGCCTGCCGGCATCGTGCCTGCGCCACACCGCTGGGGCATCCGGCGCGGGGCGCCTGTTTCCGGTTCCGGTTCCGGCATCGTGCCTGCGCCACACCGCTGGGCCATCCGGCGCCGCCCTACCATTAATCAGAGGCCGTCTCGTGCCAATCGGAAACAAGTAAATTCTTCATTTCTTATCCTGCTCCGCACATTGACGCGATAGTGTCGCCCGGTTATCTTGCGCGCAGGCACCACCACCCAACGTGCCACTCCGGTCCGCAGACCACCAGCCGGGACCGGCGCTCACCATTGGCGTAGCTGAAGGGAACAGGATGACACTCCGCACCCCAATCCGGCGATGGATCACCCGCGGCAGCTTCACGATGGCTGCCGCCTTAGCCCTGGCGGCCGGGACACTGGCCACCGTCAGCGCGGCGACGGCCGTCACGACGCCTGCCCCTACGACGGGCAACCCTTACTCACCCGCCTACCACCACGCCTACCGGCATGGCGTGATCCCGACCATTGCCGAGGCCGCGAAGATGCGCAGCTGGGCGGCAGCCCACCCGGCTGTCCGTGCGCTGTCGGCGAATGACCTCAACTACGGCGGCGGTATCGACGGCATCGGGGTCACCACCGGCCATCAGAAGGTGTACCTGGTCTTCTACGGCTCCCAGTGGGGCACCCAGGGCACCGACGCCAATGGGAACGTGACCCTGTCCGGCGACTCCTCCGGCGAAGCGCCTTACCTTCAGCAGCTCATGAAGGGACTCGGCACCGGCGGCGAGCTGTGGTCCGGTGTGCTGACCCAGTACTGCGACGGCGTCGCGGTCGGCGCTCAGTCCTGCCCGGCTAGCAACACCCAGCACGTCGCCTACCCCTCCGGCGGCGCCCTGGCCGGCGTGTGGGTCGATGAGAGCACCGCATCACCAAGCTCGGCCACCGGCCACCAGCTCGGGGTGGAGGCGGTCAACGCGGCCGGCCACTTCGGCAACACCACCGCGGCCGCCAACCGGGACGCGCAGTACGTCGTCATCTCACCGCACGGCGCCAACCCCGACGGCTGGCTGACCAACGGATTCTGCGCCTGGCACGACTACAACGGCGACTCCACCCTCAGCGGCGGCGGAGTGAGTTCGCCATACGGCGACATCGCGTTCACGAACCTGCCGTACATCACCGACGCGGGCGCCTCCTGCGGAGCGGGCTTCGTCAACTCCGGCAGCGCAGGGGCCAAGGACGGCATCTCCATCGTCGAGGGCCACGAGTACGCGGAGACCAGCACCGACCAGAACCCGCCCGGCGGTTATACCGACAATAGCGGCGCGGAGAACGGCGACAAGTGCGCCTGGATCACGCCCGGGACCAGCGGCGGGTCGTTCGACCTGACCACGTCCACCGGCACCTTCGCCATGCAGACCACCTGGGGCAACGACGGCGCAGGCGGCGCGGGCAACTGCCAGGCCAGCCACGCCATCGTCACCAACGGCGGCGGCGGCAACACCGTGACGGTCACCAACCCGGGTAGCCAGACCGGCACCACGGGCACCGCAGCCAGCCTGCAGATCCACGCGACCGACTCGGCCTCCGGCCAGACGCTCACCTACAGCGCCACCGGGCTGCCTCCGGGCCTGTCCATCAACGCATCCTCTGGCCTGATCAGCGGCACCCCCACCACGGCGGGCACATACAGCGTCACCGCGACCGCCAAGGACACCACCAGCGCCTCCGGGTCAGCCAGCTTCACCTGGACGATCGGTTCCTCGGGCGGCGGCGGTGGCGGAGGGATCACCAATGGAGGATTCGAGACCGGCAGTTTCTCCGGCTGGACCACCAGCGGCGCGTCCACCTCGATCGTGTCCACCGGGGCTCACTCGGGCACCTTCGCGGCCCGGGCCGGCACCACCTCTCCCACCAACGGCAACTCGAACATCGTCCAGACCTTCACCGCCAGCGGCACCTCGCTGTCGTTCTGGTACAACGTGACCTGCCCGGACACCGTCTTTTATGACTGGGCGACCGCCACGTTGCGGGACAACACGACCGGGACCACCACCACGATCCTGGCCAGGACCTGCGTGGCCAGCTCCGGCTGGCGGCAGGTGACCCACGCGGTGACGTCGGGGCATTCCTACACCCTGACCCTGACCAACCGCGACGACAACTACCCAGGCGACCCCACCTTCACCCTGTTCGACGACGCCAGCGTCAGCTGACGCCGGCTCCGCTAGCGAGCTAGCCGGGTGGCCCATCGGGCCACCCGGCTCTGGCACGAGATCCGCGGGGTCTGTCTCACTAAAGGTGTTTCCGGCGGTTGGGCTAGTAGGTCTCGGCGGACGGGAACCGATCGCCGAAGGTGATGGCGAACGCGTTCAATGCGGGCTTCCACCGCATCGCCCACCGGATTCTGCCGGTCCCGGTCGGGTCCAGGGACCGGGTGACGAGGTAGAGGCACTTTAGCGCGGCCAGCTCGGTCGGGAAGTGACCGCGGGCCTTGATCGCCCGCCGGTAGCGGGCGTTGAGGGACTCGATCGCGTTGGTGGAGCAGATCACCGTCCTGATCTCGATGTCGTAGTCCAGAAACGGGATGAACTCGGTCCAGGCGTTCTCCCAGAGCCGGACGATCGCCCCGTAGCGGGTGCCCCAGGTCTCGGTCAGCTCGTCCAGCGCGGCCCGGGCGGCGGCGGCGTTCACCGCGGTGTAGATGGGCCTGACGTCGCGCTTGAGGGCGTCCCAGTCCCGCTTGGAGGCCAGCCGGAACGTGTTGCGGATCAGGTGGATGATGCAGGTCTGGACCGTGGTCTGCGGCCACACGTTCCCCACCACGTCCGGGAGGCCCTTCAGGCCGTCGCAGACCAGGAAGAACACGTCCTTCACGCCGCGGTTGCGGATGTCGGTCAGGACGCTCATCCAGAACTTGGCAGAAGCGCACAGGTTCGCGTGATCATGTGCACGGTGCTGCCTTGAGTTCACGGGTTGGCAGGCGGGTGGGGTCGACGCGGTCGGCGAGGTAGGCGGTGACGGCGTCGTAGGTCATTCCGTA
>Ga0070706_100001956_pt1 | contig 21222 bp, 22 predicted proteins | sample KBSK5501metaG_FD_65476 | JGI IMG/M metagenome (GOLD analysis project Ga0070706, IMG submission 65476) | Corn, switchgrass and miscanthus rhizosphere microbial communities from Kellogg Biological Station, Michigan, USA - KBS K5-50-1 metaG | ecosystem: Host-associated > Plants > Roots >... | reverse complement strand
CCCACTCTTTCAATGCCAGTTCGACCTGAAGGTTATGACGGTCACGTTTTCTACGCACGCGCCTGCGATCTTGTTCCGGAAGCGGCTCCAGCAAAGCGAAAGTTATGTTCACCGGCTGGAAATTCTTCGTCTGCGCGTTGGAAACGTACCGCGCCAGTGCGCCCATGGCACTCAATCGTGGTGCCGAGATCGGGGCCCGACCCAAAGCAAGCCTTGCAGAGTTTTGTCCCGCGAGCCATCCCATGGAAACCGACTCAACGTAACCTTCTACGCCCGTGATTTGTCCGGCGAAAAAGATCTTCGAGTGTTCGCGCATCTGCATTGTTTCAGAAAGCACGCGCGGCGAGCAGATATAAGTGTTGCGATGAATCTGACCAAACTGAAGAAACTCCGCCTGCTCCATTCCGGGGATGAGGCGCAGCACTCTCGCCTGTTCGCCGTAACGTAGATGATTCTGAAAGCCTACGAGGCTGTATGCGTCAGCCATTAAATTTTCCTGGCGCAACTGCACTGCAGCATAAGGCTCGCGACCAGTGCGCGGATCAAACAGTCCCACTGGTTTCATCGGACCGAAGCGCAACGTATCAACACCGCGACGCGCGATCTCCTCGATTGGTAAACAAGACTCAAACCAGCGGGTCTCCTCGAAACGCTGTAAAGGCACGCTTTTGGCTTCAATTAACGCCGCGTAAAACGTCGCATACTGAGCTTCATCAAACGGGCAATTCAGATAGTCGTCGCCGCCTTTGCCATAACGAGCTGCGGGAAAGGCAATCGTCCGATCGATGGAATCGGCGGCAATGATCGGAGCGATAGCGTCATAGAAGTAGAGTTGGTCGCTGCCGGTGAGTTTCATGATTTCAGCGGTCAAGGCCTCTGAGGAAAGCGGGCCGGTGGCGATGATCGCTATTTCGTCATCGGGAATGTTCTTTACTTCGTCCCGAACCAGCTCGATGTTTGGATTGTTCTCGACCCGCTCCGTGATGAGCTCGGCAAATTTCTCGCGATCTACGGCTAGCGCCGCGCCCGCGGGAACGCGCGTGGCTGTCGCGCATTCCATTACCAGCGAGCCGGCGCGGCGCAGTTCCTCCTTGAGCAGGTAGGGCGCGCTACCGGGTTCGTCCGATTTTAGTGAATTTGAACAAACGATCTCGGCGAGCTTGTCCGTGCGATGAGCAGGTGTTTGGGTTACAGGCCGCATTTCGAAGAGACGCACCCGCGCGCCGGCACGCGCCGCCTGCCATGCTGCTTCAACGCCCGCCAAACCACCGCCGATAACGTTGATCGTTTTCATAAGAGACTTGCTGATGTCATTCGGGAACGGGGGCATCGGTATCTCTACGGTTTCTTTGCAGCCTCACCTATCGCCGGTTTCGGGGCATCCAGTTTGTAGTCGCCGACGTCGCCCGAGAAGTGTTTGTAGTCACTCCATTCGTAAGTCTGGTTATAGTCCCCGCCGCCAAACAACAGCACCTTTACCGAAAGATTGATCTGAGCCAGCCGCGGCAACCAAACGCCTTCCACCATGCGCGTCTGTTCCATCACCATCGCAGCGCCAGGCTTCAGGTTGACCAGCAGGCCGCCTCCCATCTTGAATCCTTCAGCCAGTCGCGCTTCGAGCCGCATCACCTGCTTGTCGGCCGGATCGATCCAAACAACGCCGACAAGTTTTGAAATCAACTCCTCCTGGCGATTGCTCGATTTGAAGCCGGGACGGGGACGAAAGTCGAAAACCACGGCATCACGATCACGAAAGTGTTCACGACGCGGCGAGACAAACTCGCAAACTCTCAAGAACTGGGAAATTCCTATGTCGTCGTCATCGCCTTCTTTGGCCTTCGCCTCTCTTTTTCGCTGGCGTTCGGCCCGACGCTTTTCGACTTTTTGTTCATTTTTATCCTTGTCGCGTTCTGCCTTAGCAAATTCTTCCTCCACTCGCTTCTGTTCTTTAGCGGCGCGTTCGCCAGTAAGCGGAACCCCGTTTTCACTTATCAACTTCATTACCGGCTCACGATGCGAAATTGGAAAGACTTCAAACACCTTGATGGTTTCCTTTTTGACTTCGCCCTTGCCGCTTATCTCGCGGGAAGTTTCCTTCTGGATGAAGGAATATTCAGTGAAGCGCTGCTCCAGTTGGTCCTGATTTAGCGAAACTTCACGGAGTAGCGCCGTCACGTCCAGCGCCTCTGCAGCTCCGGGCGGATCGAAGGCGGAATCTGCAATGCCGGTGTTGTAGCTTGCGCGTTGCAGCAAAAACGTCAGCTCACCGGTGCCGCCGTGGTCTATGCTCATCCGATGAGGCTCGAGAATGGATCCTTGAGAACGATAGTCTTCGAAGCGGGTAGTAGTTTTCCGCGCGTCATCCTCGATACCGACGAGTAACCTGGTGGTCGGGCTGAACAGGTAACGCAACCGCGCGCCAGTGCGCAAAGAGAACTCCACCACGTAAACGGGCATAGCTTCAGCCGCTCTCAAGGAGACAGCGCGGGATAGGACGTTGCTCTTTTTGAGGTCGAGCAAATGGCCGGCATCGAGCACCGCCTGGAGCCGGGCCGCGGCCGCTTCTGCGTCCGTCAGCGTGTGCGGCTTCCCGTCAAGACCATGCGTCCAGGCCGATCGTGGATTTGCGGCCGAGACGATTTGACCATTGCCGAAAATTAACTCGGAGCGAACCGATGCAGGAGTTTTGGTCTGCGTCTTCGCAATCCCCATCGGCTGATCTTTGAGTTGAATCCGCCACTCATAAGTAGCGTCTCGGATAGTTGCGACGCGCTTCTTGCCGCCAATTGCTTTCAGGTAGCCATCTACAATCTTCTCCGCTGACGGTAACTTCTTCTGCGGTGCGCTTTCCTGTTGCGCGTGCAGCAATTGCTGGTTACCGGCAAGCAAGCCGAATGACAACAGCGCGCACAACGCCCGACTGCCAAACCAACTCAACTTAGAGCGACCGATTCTCAATGCCTAACCTACTTCTTTTTCGCACCGGTTTTTCGTTTCGTTGACCCTGCCTCTTTTTTTCGTTTCTTTTCGACTTTCTTGTGCGCCGCCGCCATAACCTGGGCTATGCGCTCAGCCTGGGTAAGCCGCTTGCCGCCGCCGCCACCCTGCTTACCGGCGTGTTCCTGTTCAGTCATCTCACCCTGATGCTTGTGGAACTCAAACTCGTTTACCTGTGTGGCGCCGATCTTCGATATCTCAAGATTTCTCATCTGCTCTCTGCCCATGTTCCTTCATGTCCTCCCGTTTGTTATTCGTCTGCTTGACACTGCAAACTTCGCATTCGTATAGTGCAATCTCGCGCGCGCAGACACGATTCGAGTGACTGCATTCGAGGCCGGCTTAGCTCAGTTGGTAGAGCGTCTGATTCGTAATTAGAAGGTCGCCGGTTCAACTCCGGCAGCCGGCTCCAGCAAACTCCGCATACGACCAAACAGTATAGGTATCAAAAGGAAGGGCGGCAAAGTCCGCTGATCTTTCTAAGTGAGGCTCTGGCTCAGCGGGGCCAAACATTCGGTCCTCCGGGCCTCAGTAATCGAGTCAGAAACTTTTGTCAGAAGAACCAAGACATGATTGCGGCACAGAGGGCGATGATACTAAGCAAAGAACAGCGCGACCAATATGAACGCGATGGCTTTCTGGTGCTAAGCGACTTCGCTCCGGTTGCTTCCTGTGACGCGCTACGAACCAGAGCCGGCGAGTTGGTTCATGACTTCGAACCGAGTGACATCGTTTCGATCTTCTCGACCCGAGAGCAGAATCGCCGTAGTGATGACTACTTCCTCAACTCCGGCGACAAGATTCGTTTCTTCTTTGAGGAAGATGCCTTTCACCCTGATGGCACGCTCAAGCAAAGCAAGGAACAATCGATTAACAAGATCGGGCACGCACTTCACGATCTCGATCCCGTCTTCAACGAATTCTCGCGCAGTCCGGCAGTCGCGCAGCTAGTCGCTGAACTTGGAATCGAGCGCCCGTTGCTCTTGCAGGGAATGTACATCTTCAAGCAACCGAGAATCGGCGGCGAAGTCACCTGCCATCAGGACAGCACCTTTCTCTACACTGAACCGCAGGCAATTGCCGGCCTATGGTTTGCGCTCGAAGACGCGACGATCGAAAACGGTTGTCTCTGGGCAATCCCAGGCGGGCACACACTAGGATTGAAATCGCGCTGGTTGCGAAGCGAGATCGGGATGAAGTTTACTGTCTTTGATTCCACTCCCTGGCCGGAAGAGAAACTGGTTCCGCTCGAAGTGAGCAAAGGTAGTTTGATAATTCTGAGTGGCCTGCTACCGCACAAGAGTCTGGCCAACCGCTCACTCAAATCACGTCACGCCTACACGCTGCATGTCACCAGCGCTGATTGTCAGTATCCGGAAACGAACTGGCTGCAACGTTCACCTGAACTGCCATGGCGCGGCTTCTAATTTGGAGTGCGGCGGCAAGCGCAGCGCGACGCCGCTTTGGATTGGGAAGACAAGGGAAAACCTTAGCAAAACCGCACTTTTATTTGGATTGACGGAGGAGGCCGCGGAAGATTCCCTGAATCCGGACGTTGCCGGCGGGAACTCTAATCGACTCCATTTCGGGATTTGAGGGGCGCAGTTCGACTTCCGCGCCGTGTCGGTAGAGTCGTTTCAAAGTAGCGTAGGTTTCATCAACCAGGGCCATAACAATCTCACCGTTGTGAGCTTCCGGACGATTCTCGATCAGGGCAATGTCCCCATCGCAGATGTGTTCGTCGATCATGGAGTCGCCCTTGATGCGCGCCGCATAAACTTGCTCCGGTCGGACGCGGCCCAGCATGAAGCGCGGCACAGAGATCGTCTCGCCACCATTCACGAGCTCTATTGGATGACCCGCCGCAATATAGCCCGCCACCGGAATCTCACAAAGTAAATCCGAAGCAGGAAGCTCTTGCTGGTTAATTATGATTTGCGAAGAGCTGCCCTGGCGAATGATTGTCACCAGGCCAAGACGGACCAGGGCCTGAATGTGTTTCGCCACGGTCGCGCGAGACTTTACTCCAAGGTGTTTGGCGATTTGCGTGTAAGTAGGAATGTAACCGCGCCGCTCGAGAAAACTGACAAGATAGTCGAAGACTTCTTTCTGTCGCTGGGTGCGTGGGAGTCTCGAAAGCATATCTTCCTAACCAATCGCGTGCGAGCAAGCTGATGTGAGCAGTGCAACCCCTGGAAGTCAGCGGGCATTCTATGGCGCGCAATCCAAAGCGTCAAGTGTCTTCTTGCAGACCATTGAGTCGAATTAACGCAACGAGTAGCGCGCGAGAGTTCGCGGAAAGATGCGAACACCGGCAGGCATCTGACTCAACGTCATCGAGTTGTTCGTCAAAACGTCTTTCGCGTTCTTGCCCTCGTAGACTGCTTCATTGAGATCATTGTCGGGACTTATCACCGCGCCCTTCAACGCCGCGCCGATGAAAGCACCCTTGCTACGAGAGTATGAAAGGATTCCGGCATCCAGCCTGGGGTTCGTGGAAGCAGCAGCTTCGCGGCCCACTGGTCCAGCGGCCACACCCACTTCGCCGCCAATCTCAAACTTGTCTTTCAGCAAACCATTTAACCCGTCCTGGTTCATTATCAATAAGACGTAGTCAGTCTTGGTGGCGCCGATCTGCGCGCCAAAGCTGCCACCGCTGAGATTGAAGAAAGCCGGCGCCGTCCAGCCTTTGCGGGTGCGTCTGCTGATAACACCCTGACCGCCCTTGCCGCCGAAGATAAAGGCCGCCTTGATTACACTGGGAAAGACCGCAATTGCTTCAGCTTTATCCAGTAATTCCTTGGGAATTGCCCTTTCCCGCACGTTCATAATTTCCGTAAAAACTTTCGCCGCGTCGCTGGAATGTCGCGTCGCATCCTTTTGTCTATCTTTCTTTGCGGAGACCAGCGGTGCGGAAAACGCCAGCAACAGCACTACCGTCAAGGCGCTAATCGCCACTTGTCGTATCGAAAATTTCATAGTCACTCTCCTCGCCAGGTTGTGGAACAAAAGCAAAACGATTGTTTGGGGGCTGCTGCTCAATCTAAATCTTCAGTCGATATTACACCCACTGTCTGCTGAGGGGTAGTTCACATTGAGGACTGCACGGGAACGACCGACTAAGCAAAAAATCTTTCTCCAAGCGAAAGTTGGAGCAATCACGCGGGTAGTTTCAGTCCACTCTGGCCCAACTTATGATTTGCCGCGTATGAAAGTTCGTGAGATCCTTAAGTTGCTAAGAGACGATGGCTGGTATGTGATTATCACCGAAGGTAGCCACCGACAATTGAAGCATCCGGTCAAACCAGGACGTACTACTGTGTCGGGTCATCCGAATGATGATTTACACCCAAAGACTTTGAAAAGCATTCTGACTCAGGCCGGATTACTTAAGAGGTAGGAGAGACTCTATGCAATACGCGATGATTGTCGAAAAGGGTGAAAGGAATTATTCAGCTTACTTCCCCGATCTACCCGGGTGCGTCGCCACCGGCCAGACTCTGGAAGAACTCAAGCAGGCTATGCGTGAAGCGCTCGAATTGCATTTGCGCGGCATGCGTGAAGATGGACTGCCCATCCCGGAGCCAAGCCTGGTGGAGTATGTCGAAGCTGCGTAGTGGGTTTGCAGGACCACTCAGTCCAGCAATTCAAGAAATCGTTAGAAACCGGAGCTCGCCACTCACTCGTTAGGCGTAGACGCTCCAAACCGAGCTAGATTGACAAACGTCGCAGTCGCAGTGAGTTTGCAATCACCGAGACCGAACTGAAACTCATCGCTGCGGCAGCAATCATCGGGCTCAACAAAACTCCAAGAAACGGATAAAGCACGCCCGCAGCGATTGGTATTCCTAGTGCGTTGTACAAAAACGCGAAGAAAAGATTCTGCCTGATGTTCCTCATGGTCGCTCGGCTGAGTCGGATCGCACGCACGATGCCACGTAAGTCTCCCTTAACCAGCGTGACCGCCGCACTCTCCATCGCGACGTCGGTACCGGTACCCATCGCGATGCCGACGTCGGCCTGAGCCAGCGCTGGAGCGTCGTTGATGCCATCACCAGCCATGGCAACCTTATGACCACCAACCTGGAACCGCTTAACGACTTCTGCTTTCTGATCCGGCAAAACTTCAGCAACGACCTCGTCGAGGTTGAGTCTTTCGGCAACAGCACGCGCAGTCGTTTCGCTGTCGCCCGTCAACATGACGACGCGAATGCCTTCATCGTGTAGTTGCTTAATCGCTTCAGCGGTTGTCGCTTTAATTGGATCGGCGACGGAAACTAAACCGGCAACCGCGCCGTCAACAATTACAAACATGACTGTTTGACCATCGAGACGAAGCGCTTCGGCTTTTTCACGAAGGTCTCCCACTTTGAGGCCGAACTCTTCGAGCAATGCCTGATTTCCCAGGCTCACTTTGTGTCCAGCCACTTCTCCCGCTACACCCTTACCAGTTAGCGACTCAAACGCTTTTGCTTCACTCAATTCAATGCCACGTTCTTCCGCGCCGGAGACAATGGCAGCGGCGAGCGGGTGTTCACTGCCGCGTTCAAGACTGGCGGCCAGGCGCAACAGAGTTTGCTCGCCCGTTCCTGGCGTTGTTACAACCGAGGTGAGCTTTGGCTTGCCTTCAGTCAGTGTGCCCGTCTTGTCAATAATTAATGTATCTACCTCACGCAATATTTCGACGGCTTCAGCATTCCGGAAAAGCACGCCACTCTGCGCCGCTTTTCCGGTCGCAACCATGATCGACATCGGCGTGGCGAGGCCAAGCGCACAAGGGCACGCGATTATCAAGACGGCCACCGCATTCACCAGCGCGTAAGCCATGCGCGGGTCAGGTCCCCAAATGCTCCAGATGAAAAAGGTCAAAGCCGCAATAAATACGACTGCCGGTACGAAATACGACGATACCCGATCGGCAAGGTTCTGAATTGGCGCCCGACTTCGTTGCGCTTCGCTAACCATTTGCACAATTTGCGCCAGCAGAGTGTCCGGTCCCACCCGTTCGACCTCCATCACAAACGTGCCGGTAGCGTTTACTGTCGCACCAATAACACGGTCGCCGTTTCGTTTCACCACGGGGATCGGTTCTCCTGTCACCATCGATTCGTCAACCGCGCTTGAGCCCTCAAGGACAATGCCATCAACAGGAATTTTCTCCCCGGGCCGCACTCGCAATTTATCTCCCCGTTTGACCTGGTCCAGCGAAACGTCTTCGTCCTGTCCATCTTGGCGAATGCGCCGCGCAGTCTTTGGCGCCAGACCGAGCAGTGCTTTGATTGCGGCTCCGGTGCGGCTACGCGCTCGCAGTTCCAGTACCTGGCCCAACAACACCAGCGTCGTAATCACCGCCGCCGCTTCAAAATAAACCGGCACCTCACCTGATTGATCGCGAAACGAAACCGGAAACAGGTTGGGAAACAGGCTGGCAATCACGCTAAAAACATAAGCGACGCTGACACCCAGCCCGATTAGCGTAAACATGTTCAGGCTGCGGTTAACGAGCGACTGCCAACCGCGAACGAAGAAGGGCCAAGCCCCCCAAAGCACAACCGGTGTTGCCAGAGCCATTTCGAGCCAGCCCCAGACGCGCATCGGCATTAGGCTTTCGAGGTCCAACCCGGGAATGAATTCGCTCATCGCGATCAAGAGCAATGGCACGCTCAGGGTCACACTTACCCAAAAGCGCAAAGACATTTCCCGAAGCTCGGGATTCTCTTCTTGCTCGAGCGAGGCTGTTCGCGGTTCCAACGCCATGCCGCAGATAGGACAACTGCCGGGTGCATCACGAACAATCTCCGGATGCATCGGGCAGGTGTAGGTAGAGTCCAAAGTCCCAAGTCCAGTGTCCAAGGTCCGATCAGAACCGGTACCGCTTGAGACCTGACTGTTTGCCTCGGGTTGCGACCTTACGCGTTGAATCCCAACTGGCTGCGCCATTGTCGCTTGAGGTTTGGCCAGGAAGGCGTCAGGATCTTTGCGAAATTTTTCAAGGCAATGCCGGCTGCAGAAGTAATAGGTCTCATCGTTGTGTTCATATGATCCCGCAGCCGAATCAGGATTAACGGTCATTCCGCACACCGGATCGATCACCGCTCCGATCTTAACTCCGGCGGCTTCTTTGTCTTGGGAACTATTCATCTCGCGGCGCAAGAGTATCTAGCAACTGTCCCTCATCATCGCGTACGTCGCGGTATCTCGCAATTCAGCTTGAGTGAAATCAGTCGGCCATAAACGGGCACGAGTGATTTGCTCGGACCGCGGGCGCCCCGCCCGCCATGAGCGCGGAGCGCGAAAGTCGGAAGTGATTTGCTTGGAGGCTTAAGCAAATTCCTGCAGGCGCGCAATTCGTTCAGTCGCTTTTCGTGAATCGATTTTCGCGCTGCGCGCTCATTGCGGGCGGGGCGCCCGCGGTCCCAGCAAATCACTTGACCGTCAGCTATCGTGAGTAGGTATACGATGCGCGCGCCCTGACAGCCACCTCCTTGCGATTCACTCTCACTTTTATCTTTCTCACTCCGATTCGCTCAGGTTCGTTCGGTTCATAGCCGAGCACATACTGCCGGCGTAGTTCTGCGGCAACCTCAACGAACGACCGCTTGATCGCATTCATATCGCCGCCCTTGAAGTAACGCCCACCCGTTTTCTCCGCCAACTGTTGAAGATATACCTGTGGTGACACTTGATGTCTTAAAGGCTTCAGGTCGCCATACTGAACTGTATAGACAACAACGCCTGACTCTTCGGCCTCTCGCAGCGTGCTCTTCATCGAAGCCTTGCCCCAGGTATTCTCGCCGTCGGTAATCAGCACGACCGCCCTGCGCGTGGCGGCTGGCGCTGATGAGTTGAGGCCGAAATTAACGGCGTCATACAGCCTCGTCCCCATATTGGTCGGGCCCGGCTCAATCCGATCAATTGCTGCGTCAAATACTTTGGGATCGTGGATGCCTTCAGCGCTGAGCGGTTTTATCTCACCGTGAAAATAGATTGGCCGGATCGTGTCCACAGGTCGAATTTGATCGACAAAAGCCTTCGCGGCGCCCTTGATTTGATCTATGAACGGTGCTGTCGAACCGCTCGTGTCGATCAAGAGCACGACGGAAAACGGTTGGTCAACATTGCTGAAGTGAACAATCGGTTGCTCCTTGCCATCCTCGAAGACGCGGAAATCCTGCCTCAGCAGATCGACAACGTATTGACCCTGACGATTGATAACGCTCACGGGCACAGAAACAAGATTCGACGAGATGCGCAAGACGTCACCCTCGCCTACTTCCTCGCCGCTTTGGCCGGCTGTGTTTGCAGCTGCTGGTGACGGCGATGGTAAGGGCGCTTGTTGAGCCTGCACAAAAGCGCTGAAGCTTAGCAGGATCAGGAAAGGGTGAACGTGTATCTTCATCTTACAGTTTCGCTATGTGGCCGCAACCAATTGATCGGTTGGAAGAAACCATTCAACCAGCCTGCGAAGCAGGTGGCCAGAGTGCTAGCCCCAGGCGATGGCGAAGCCGAGCCTGGGGAACGGCCACCACTAAGGAAGAGCCTGCGAAGCGGGCGATGGATCCTGGTTGAGCTATTTTGCACGTTTCATCTGTCGCCCCACTTCGCGGGCTGGGATGTTTTGGGTTCGGTTTCCCCAGGCTCGGCTTCGCCATCGCCTGGGGCTAGCACTCTCCTCGCCAGCTTCGCAGGCTGATTGGATATTACCTTAAACAGAAAAATATTACGCAGAAGACGCTAAGGCTACCCAGAGAAGAGTTGAACTTGAGACACCATCGCAACTCAAACTAATCTAGTACCGACCTTTCTAGGGAGGGGTTGGAAAATCTTAACGGAGGAACATGAGTAATCATATTCGACTGCTAGCCGAACAGATTTGGCGTTACCACCTGATGAATCATCAACTTGAAAAGGCCGATGCGATTCTGGTTCTTTGCAGCCACGACAAGCGAGTTGCTGAAAGAGGTGCGGAGTTATTTCTTGAGGGTTGGGCGCCGCTGCTTATCTTTTCCGGAGGCCTGGGAACCATCACCAGCGAAATGTGGACTGAACCCGAAGCCGATCAGTTTGCTGCCATTGCCATTAAGCTTGGCGTGCCGAAGTCGAAGATACTGATAGAGAACCGATCGACGAACACTGGCGAGAATGTTTTATTTACCAGGCTTCTCCTTGCCGAGAAACAACTCAATCCCGAAAAGTTTATCCTCGTGCAGAAGCCTTACATGGAGCGCAGAGCTTACGCCACCTTCAGAAAGTTGTGGCCAGAGAAAAAAGTATGCGTCACTTCGCCCCAGGTATCCTTTGAACAGTATCTGAGTGAGTACAAAAACGAGGGCCTATCAAGCGACGACGTAATCAGCATCATGGTTGGTGATTTGCAGCGGATCAAAATCTATCCCGAGAGAGGATTTCAAATTCCTCAGGAGATCCCGAGGGAGATATGGGCGGCGTATGAAGAGCTGGTAAGAACCGGATATGATAAGTATCTGGTACCGATTTGATTCGTTGCGACATTCGGAGCCGTCCATGACTGTCGGGCTACTGCACCGGAGTTGGGAATGAGTAGAACACAGGTAGTGTTGGCGACGGTCCTTATCTTAGGCGGCCTTGGAGTTCTGTTTTGGCTCGTCACGCGACCAAACCCAAATGATGATCCAAGTTTTATCTGTGGTTACCCGAGTCTGAAACAGATACATGAGGGTCTTTCGAAGGATGACGTGGTCAGGATACTGGGCAACGCCACCGAGGAGATCGACAAGTCAAAAACTCCGCACAATTTCTTCCAGGGAACATCCGAAAACAAGATCAGAGAAGGCTGGATCTACGTAGTGAAAGGGTGGCACGGGAAGATAGAAGTCTATTTTGATCAGGACGGCAAGGTGCTCTTGAGTAACTGCGGATCAGGATGACGTTTAACCTGCGGAGCAGGCTGCGTTGCCCGTTTCCCGATCGCTTCGCTCAGACATTCTGGACAGAGACAATCCTGGTCCACCTCGGCAACCACGCCGACGTGTGGTAGCTCCGTACACCAACACGACAAAGCTTCGGTTCCGTCTGCAGCTCCGCGTGTTGCCCCGCAGTGAAAATCTTTGCCGCAGTTGGAACAATTCTTTTGCATGGTTCTGCCTATCTCAAGCTCAAGACGCTACCCGGGACCGTGAACGCTGTTCAATCCGTGCAAAGGCCGCGGCTGAACCTTGCCAGGCAAACAAATCCGGGTGAATGAGATGCGCGAGCAGTTCCGTTCCCTCTACAACTCTCAGGCTGGGGCGCGCAAAGTAAGAGTTTGCGTCAACCGCATAAACACGATCGTTGCGAACCGCGGGCAGTTCGGACCAGCCGGGATAGTCGAAGAGTGCCGGCGTCAGCTCAGTGACCTTGTCCAGATTGAAGCCGCAGGGAGTGATGATCAAAACATCCGGCGCCCATTCCAGCACGTCGATCCAGGGAATACGAACTGAATCAGCGCCGGCCCGCCCAAGTCCATCAACACCCCCTGCTATCGCAACCATCTCCGGCATCCAGTGGCCGCTGCAATAAACGGGATCAAGCCATTCCATGCAAAACACGCGCGGGCGATTGGTTAGCGCGCCTGTCCACGCGGCGATCCGCTCAAGTCTTTCGCGACCGGCCGCAATCAACTGCTCAGCCTCTTTGACTCGTTCCGCTGCCGCACCCAACTCGCGCATGTTAGCGAAGATTTCATCAAGTGATTTTGGCGTCAACCAAAGAATCTCGGGTTGCTGCGGCAGGACTTTCAAGACCTCCGCTACTTCGTTGCCAGACGGCGCGCAAACCTGACACAAGTTTTGCGTCAGGATCAGGTCTGGCGCGAGTTTTCGGAGAAGTGCTTCGTCAACCTGGTAAAGACTAAGGCCATCTCGCATTCGTTGCGCGACTGCGACATCGATTTCCGACTGGCTCATGCTCTCGATCGCAAGAGCGTTGCGAACGACGATTGTCTTCCCGCGTACTTCGGGCGGGTAATCACACTCGTGTGTGATACCCACGAGCTGATCGATGAGTCCCAGCGCACACGCCATCTCCGTCGCCGACGGTAGAAACGAAACAATGCGCGGTAGGGTCGTCATGGTTTGGTCGGCCATTGTAAGAGTCCAAAGTCCAATGTCCAAAGTCCAAAGTCTGTCGTAGGCAACGATCAGCTGCGATGCGCGGCTCTAGTATCGCTGCACTGACTTTGGACTTTGGACTGCGTTTCAGTGCCCGCCGTGCATAGTCTTCATGTCCATCTTGCCGGGGCGCAGTCGCAGAAACAGTTTCCAGGAAACGGGATGATCTCCATAGAGCTGATCGAGCACCGCCGGCTTGGAATAGAACGTCAGGTCACTGCCGATAGCGACTGATACGTTCTTGTTGTCGAGCACATCGCGAGCGCCGCCGAACGTATAGGCCCCAATCCGAAACGATGGATGGTCGTCGCTGATTCCCAATTGTGCGCGATCCACCGCGCGCAACAACTCATTCTTGTCCACCAACTCCAGACGCGTGTAGAGATAATTCTTGTCCACGAAGTTAACCGTGGACTCAAATGTGTAGCCATTCAGATTGTGCGTTTCGCCGGGACTGCTGGTGTGATTGCGTCCCCAGATGAACGCTGAAGCCCAATTGCCGCGATCAAGCGGCCGGTTGTACTGGACAGAAGCGGTAGCGCGTCGAATATCGGTGTCGGGTTCTGACGCCTCCGGGCGGCGTAGAAAGCCATAACTCACTTGCATCGTCCAGTTAGCATTTGGCATGAGCGAAAGCCGCGCCGAGCGTGAGTTCCACTTGTGCGCGTCGAAGTTGTAACGATTCTCATCGGGCTCGCGGCCATTGAAGATCGAGCCTTCAAGTTTCAACCAACGATACGTGAATCCGGTGGTCAGGACGCCAAAAGTGATGTGCGATGAATCCTGTAAGTGATGTGACAACGTCGCCGCCGGATTCTCCGAAGCCGACGCTCGATGCATGAAGGCCACCGGTCCCAACGCCGGTTCTCCGGGATAACCAAAGTAAGTAAACCAGGTCCCGCGTTCGCCCAACGGCAGCGTGTACTGCGCGGACAATTCCATAAAGAGATCGTGCGGATGTTGACGGTCGATCAGTGGCTGGCCTTTGTAAGTTTCACCCGTTTGAAAAAGTAGTGGCGACCCACCGCGTGGGAAAGTGAACGGCTCGAAACTAAACATGCCGCGCAGTTGTACAGTTCCCTTCCCGAGCTTGTGATAGGCCATCGGCATAAACCAGTTCGCGGATTCAAACTTCGTAACTCCGCGCGGGCCGCCCTGGGAATTCACGCCGACGACAGCATTGTAGTGAAACATCAACAGCCAGTCGCCGGATTGCTTGTGGCTCATGTACATCGGCGCTGATGAAGGTTGCCAGGAGGTTCCGGAACCCATTGCCCCCATCGACGTCACGTTGGTGCCGCTCGAGCCAACGCGAATCGCCATGTCGTTGCCCGACATCACGAGCAACGGTCCCATATCCATTGCGCCACCTTTCGACATGTCCATGCCCGGCATAGTCGCCGGCATCTTCATGCCCGGCGTGTGGGTATGCGGTGACTCGCTGGGAGTGGCCGAGGGCATGGGCATATTCATGTCCATCTTTTCCGGGGATGCTGACGGATTCGGCGATGGTGAACTCGTGGGCATCTGCATACCCGGCATCTGCGTTCCCGGCGTGTGGGTATGCGGTGACTCGCTGGGAGTGGCCGAGGGCATGGGCATATTCAGGTCCATCTTTTCCGGAGATGCCGGCGGACTCGGCGATGGTGAACTCGTGGGCATATGCATCCCCGGCATGTTGCTCATGTCGTGCTTTTTCTGCGGCTGCGTTCTTTTTCGGACTAAGGTTCTTTTCCTGCTCGACGCGCTACGTCGTTTCACCTTCGCCTTCGCCTTTGGCTTTGACTTTGGCTTGGGTTTGCTCATGCCCGGCATGTTGCTCATGTCGTGCTGTGAGAACGCGGTTGGCCCGGTCGCGAACGAGATCAAAACCCAACTCACTAAAAACAGATACTTGTAATAGGAAAACTTACTTACCATGAATCCTGTCCTTGCTCTTTGGGGGTGGGGGCGTTCCCAGGAATGACCCGGAAACGCCCGCACCTTTTCTATGCCGTAATTAACTCTTCGGCTTGTCCTTGTCCTGCATCTTCATGTCGCATGAATCACCACCGCAACAACAGCAGCTTCCCTCTTTTGCCGCGTGGTTTTTAGCGTCATGTTTCATCTTCAGGTCGCAGGAATCGCCTTTGCAGCAATCCGGCATAGTCGCGCAACACGACTCCGCTTCTTTCTTCTGATCCGTTTGCGAAGTGTTCTGCGCAAACGCAATTCCTGAAAGAGCGAGGCCGAGTCCCAGCACCAGGCCCAAAAGCAAAGCCTTTGAAGTTTTTCATTTGTATTCTCCCTGTCTAAGAGATCGTTACCCTGATATCAGCGGGCTAAACACACTGATACCCACAGTAGGACAGGCATTCTTGTCTGTCTCTACTTGCACTGGACCTGGGACAGACTGGAAAGTCTGCCCTACGCGATCTCTAAATCAGGAAGCTACAGCAGTGCAGATAGGTATGGCCGCGGTTGGGTAGCCGCAGTGGACGCGCGAAGGCGCTTGTCTGCTCAGGTGGATTTGAAAGCGAGGCTCTCTCGCTGGAGGACGGCAAAGCAACGTTCGACTGATCCGTTCCGGCTTTCGAGAGGACCGCCGCGGCGTTGACGGCCAGGGGGCACTCCATCATCGAAGGAAAGGTTGCACCGAGCCCCGTAAAGAAAGAATCAACCGGGAACTTCTTGCCAGACTCAGCGACAGTGTGATGTTTCTCGGAAGTTGATTTCGTTACAGCTTTCGCAGCAGAGTGCGCGTTGCGTTTGGCACAACAGTCGTGCGAATGCATCGAAGCGCAAGCTTCTCCGGTGACGACGATGGCAGGGGAACTTGCAGGCGACGCGACCTCGGTGGAAGTCGCAGCGCTCGCCATATTCTCGCAGCCAAGCATGCAACCGGCCCCAGCCATCCAGAAAGCAACAGCCAGCGCGAGCGACACTCGAACAATTCTTATTGAGGAGAGAAACCTCATTGTGCCGGCTAGTCTAAACTTCGTGCGGGTTGATGTCGAGTCACGTGGGACTTATCCGCAGATTACACAGATTACGCCGATTAATTAATCAACCAGTCTGGCAGTCGTCTCTATCTAATCTGTGTAATCTGCGGATACGACCGTTTGGCATCAGCCGTCGACTTTCGTTAGACTGATTTTTGTGCCCCTTGTATGTTATTGGATAAGCAGAATTCCTGGCAGGAGAGGTTTAGCATGGGTATCGATAAAGACCGCATTAAAACTCAAGATGAAACCGGCGAAAAGGCGCCGATAGATCAAGTAGAAGATCGCGTCGAAGCTGAGATGAAAAAGCTGGAAGGGGAAGCCAAGAAGTTTGTGGCCGATGGCATGCAGAATAACAAGCTGGCGGAAGAGGGCGAACGAATGGTTGAAGAAGCCGAGCGTAAGTTGAGTGAGAAAGAAAACTCCGAATGATTAATCGGCGGCGCCCTTGTCGTTAAGTGCCTCTTGAATGGCTGCTCTTATTTGATCTGGAGTGGCAACCTCATTGAAGCCGACGAATCGCTTAACGATCCGACCGCTGCGGGAGATTACGAAACTCTGCGGAATCGCATCGCGCCCTTGCATTAACGCGACTGCAACCTGCGAACCCGACCAGCCAATTCTGTAATCCACTTTATAGTTCTGAACAAACTCGCGCACTTCGTCAGCAGAGTCGTCGGGATTCTCGGTCGATAATCCAATCACCTCTAGACCCTGAGAGCGAAATTCCTTATTGAGCTTAACCAGTTCGGGAGTCTCCTTGCGGCAGGGACCACACCAGGTGGCCCATAAATTTACCAGCAAGACTTTTCCGGCATAGTTTGAAAGCTTGATTGGCGCGCCAGTCAAGGCCCTTAGTTCTGCTTCGGTTACGCTGGCCGGCAACATAGTAACCGGCGGCGGCGCAACATTACTCGCTGGTGGCGCGCCGCGAGTTGGCGCCTTGCTATCCGCCGCTACTCCGGGTGCTGGTGGGTTGGAACGTCTTTCGTCGCCGGAACTACAACTTGAGATCCCCAGCGCTGCGAAAAGGGACAACACGAGCACCGTGAAGGCGATGCGCGTTGGCGTCCACAATCTTTTTCCACTATTGGTTTTGTTGTTGGCTTGCATTTCCTACCTATTAACTACTCAAGCTGAGTGAAGCATACCACTCTATTTGGATCGACGCTAAACGCAACACTCCAGTTTGCTTGCTCATTACGAACAATAGTCTAGGGACTTTTGCCAAACCGGAAGGAATCCAAAATGACCGGCATTTCGCCTCTTGAGCCTACATCTTCAATGCTCGACAATTCCGGTGCCAGCGAAGTTGTAAACATAGTAAGGACAGCGCCGTTGGTGTCTCCGGCCTTACCGGTGGGCACAAACACCACCCTGCCCCACAACTGCAGGTCACCTCGTTCAGTACCTTTTGAGAGGCCGACATAGCGAAATTCATAGGCCTCCAGTGAATTGATTTTGGTCGGGCCTTCAGACACTTTGCGATAGCCCGGGAGCACCTTCTCCAGGCTCGCGCTAAATTCTTCTACATGCCTCGGAAAGTCAGGCAGGTCCGCGTCGTAGCTTCCTTTGCTCTCATAGTAACGGACAGCGAAATTCTCCTGGGTGAAGTCAGGCGGTAATCGCCTTTCGAATTTGGCGAAGTTTCCTGAAGTGCCCCCAGCCTTCGGATCCGCGACCCAACTGTTTGGATAGTAGAACGAGAAGTCGAGGTAATGCTCGGCTAGTTTACCCTCTAGATTCGCTTGTGAGTTTGTAAACTTGGTGGTGTCGGGTGGTGGTACATACTCCGGCTCGGTTTTCACGGGCTCCGGTGTCGCTTCACTCGCGTTCGGAGTGGTGGCTGGGTTGCTGTTTACGTTCTCGCCTGGGGTCTCGCTTACAACAACCGGCGGTTCAGAGTTCCGGCGATCAAGCCGGGGCTTGATCACGATGAAGAACGCCGCGACCGCGGCAACCGCGCCCATGATGAGGAGTAGTGCCAGGATGCCGAGGATTAGAGGCAGCTTAGATTTTTTCTTTGCGATCGGCGGCACAGCTGCGGCTGGCGGTGCGGGTGCCCGCTGTGCCGTTGGTAACGGCGCGCTTTTCGCCGGAGGAGGCGTAGTTGGTTGCGACGGCGTCTGCGGTACCGGCGCGCTCGAGGCCGGCGTTGGTACCACCGGCGGTGGCACGGGCGCACTTGGTGCTGGAGCCTGCGGCTGCGGCAAATTAGAAGATGTGGGTAAACCGGTAGGTCCCGTCTGCTTCGGAAAGACCACCGTGGGCGCAGAGGCTGCGATGGTTTCGTCCCAATCGTGCGGCGGATTGCTTGCCGGCGGACCTGCTGGTGGCGCCGCGGAGCTCTGAATCGTAGCGTTTGGATCGAAAGGTTTGTCGCCGGGTACCAACAAGCCGCCATCGATCGTGCAAAACTTTTGATTGTCGTCGGGAAACGCTCTGCTACATTTCGGGCAACGCTTCATGAGTGACATCCGCTCCTTCTTAAATTAAGGTTGAAGACCACGGTCCCAGTCGCCGCTAGCGTGCCTTGGCAAGTTTTAGTTCCGCCTGCTTATTTCCCGGGTCGAGTTCCAGCGCCCGAGTGTAAGCGCGAACTGCGCTCGGCTTCTTCTTTGCTTTCAAATAGCCATCGCCTACTCCCTCAAAACCGTAGACGCCAGCTAGTTGCTTTCGATCTGCCGGTGACGCCACTCCCGCTGCTCGTTCGTAAGCTACTTCCGCTTCCTCAAAACGATCCAGTGCCAGATAAGTGCGACCGAGAAGATTGATAGGCTCGAACGCCCGCGGACTTATCTCAGTAGCCTGCTTCAAGTAAGGCTCCGCCTCCTGAAACCGCTTGAACACCACGAACATCCGGCCCAGTAAGTAAAGCGAGGTGGAATTGCGGGCATCGAGCTCGAGTGCACGCTTCAAAACCGGTTCGGAGTTTTGCCACTGCTGTTCGGCCTGTAACGAGTCAGCAATCAGATTCAACGTCGCCGGATCTTTCGCTAACTGCGTCGCCTTGTCGTAGAGCGGCGCCGCCTCGTCAGCGTGTCCCATTCGTTTCAGCACACGTGCGAGGTGAGCGTAAGCCACCGGAAACTCCGGATCGAGTTCCACGGCGCGACGGTAAGCATGCTGGGTTTCATTGTTGAATAGACCACGCGACTGCAACGCTACGCCCAACCGATCCCAGGCAACTGCATTCTGAGGCGCGAGTTGTACACCTCGGCGGGCAAAGTTCTCAGCGTCGGCAAAGCGACCGGCATTGTCACCACCGGTGCGCGGCTGCACGAGCACCACGCTCAACGCAATCAGTGCCTCCACATTGGTCGGACTCCAAAGCGCGGCGTTGCGGTAAGCGAGTTCCGCCTCCTCCCAGCGTTGTTGGTCAGAATAAATATTGCCGAGGCCGTATGCGGCGCGACCATCTTTCGCGTCGATCTTGAGGATGCTCTGGTAGGAATTCTCCGCCTCAGCGTATCGTTGCGCGTCGCGGAACTGGTTTCCTTTGTCCAACAAATCTTCAATCTTGTCCGCCGTGGCTGTGCTCGTTCCCGTCGTTCGCGGTGCGGTACCGCGCCTGGTCGGCGTTGGTCGGACGGTTCGTTTTTTCGACTCTGGATTCTTTGGCCTGAAAATCCCAGCGCCTCCAATCACATCAGAGCCGACGTCCTGGCCCAGAGCGCAGACACCGGCGAAGGCCAGCACTGCGGGCAAAATGAAAACCGCGAAAACTGCACGAAAAATCGAGGACGCTCTCATCGATTCACTCCTGTTAAGAATGTGATTTTAGCCCGACCAACCCGGCTGCCCGTCTGAGTCCGGCAGGAATCACCGGTACGATGACTTGGTTAGCAACATTTCCACGAGATTAATAAACCGTGGCGGATTGTAGCGCAGTTTACGAAAGATGAGCTAACACCCTGGCGAACTTACTGGGGCGAACGCACCAGGCGAAAGCCGTAGTTGGGATTTCTGAAGTCGGGTGGAAACCAATCTCGGTAAGTGGCGGAAATCTGGATCTGCTTGTCGTCGGGATCACTGGCGTATGATCCGCCTCTAACCACCAGCCAGTCTCTGTTGGCGACTGGAATCTGAGCGGTGCCCGTATAACCCGTATAAAGAGACGCCTTGGAAGAAGTCCACTCCCAAACGTTGCCGACGAGGTCGACTACTCCCCAGCGGTTCTTGCCGTCAGGATAAGAGCCCACCGGCTGCGCAGCCGCCTCTTTCACCACCGCCCGGTTGGGCGCCCAGGTGTTGCCCCACGGGAAGGATTTGAACTCGCCGCCGCTGCGCGCCGCAAACTCCCATTCCTCTTCCGTTGGCAAACGGTAAGTAACTCCGTCTCGTTTCGAACGCCAGGCGGCAAAGGCTTCAGCATCCTTTGCTGAGACGTTGACAACTGGCCAGCGCTCCTGCCCGGCAAGAGGCCTTCCCCTGATCCAGTGGCTGGGTGCGGCATAATTCATATCGCGAACGAAATCAGCATACTCTGCATTGGTGACCTCGGTGCGATCCATCAGAAACTTTTGCACGGTGACGGCATGTTGCGGCTGTTCCTGTAGTGGTCCATCGTTTCGACCCATTTGAAACGTTCCACCGGGAATCTCAACCAGGTCTGCTTTGTTTTCGACGGTTGCGGGACTCGCGGCGGGTGTGGGACTTGCGCCCGGCCCAGGTCCGACAATGTGAGTCGACCGTGAGCGCAACCATAGGTAGGTCCCGATTCCGCCGCCAACCAAAATGATGAGTACAACGGCCACCCCGATCATCAACAACACATTACTTTTCGGCTTAGATATCGGCGCGATGTGAGGTCGACTGTCATAGAGCGTGGCATCGACCGCCCCGCCAGGAAAACTGTTGTTTCCAACCGCATCCGTCCTGACGCCCTGATGTATTTGCGCGCTCGTGCCGTGATCGACGACAGTCGTGGTAGCTGGGGGCGCCGGCGGCATGCTGGTGGCCAGACGCGCCAGACGTTCTTCAAGTTCTTTCGCCTGACGCTCCACCCGTTCCATCTGCTCGCGCTGTTGGCGCTCGCGCGTTTCGCGCTCTTCCCTTTCCTTAAGGGCCCGCTCCTCTTGCTCTTTGCGCTTGAGCTCTTTCTCTTCCTCGGCTTT
>Ga0070706_100001955_pt1 | contig 21224 bp, 21 predicted proteins | sample KBSK5501metaG_FD_65476 | JGI IMG/M metagenome (GOLD analysis project Ga0070706, IMG submission 65476) | Corn, switchgrass and miscanthus rhizosphere microbial communities from Kellogg Biological Station, Michigan, USA - KBS K5-50-1 metaG | ecosystem: Host-associated > Plants > Roots >... | reverse complement strand
CGCTGGCACAGGAAGGACGGCGACAAGTCCGTGCGTCTGGCGGCCGGTCGCGACGTCCTCGCCAGCGTCCTCCCGTTGAAGCGGGGTCAGACCGTGGTGGCCTTCGCGGCCGAGACCGAGGATTTGGAATCGCGCGCCCGGCGGAAGATGGAGGAGAAGGGCGCCGATCTGATCGTCGTCAACGACGTCGGCCGCCCGAACGTCGGGTTCGACGCCGAGGACAACGAAGTCTTGATCCTCGGGCGGGACGGGTCGCGCCAGGCCGTCTCGCGCCGGTCGAAGCGGGAGGTCGCGGATCGCATCTGGGATGCCTTCCTGGCGGCGCGCGGAGACTACGGAAAGACCTTCTCGGCGAGCACCGTCCACTTGTCGGACAGCCACCCGAAATAGCGCCGCGACGGGTAGATTCCCGCGACCCGAAGCCCGGCGTCCCTCAATTCCTGGGTCAACCCTTCCCGGGAGAACCGAAACTGCATCCGGGGGAGCAGGCCCAGCCGGCGGCGTATCCGCCACCCGACGTAGCGCAGGTTGTAGCGGTGGCGGAAGTCGATCACGAGCCACCGCCGCGCGACCCGCCGCATCTCGCGAAGAATCGTCCGGCGGGCGTCCCGATCCAGGTGGAACATGAATCGAATGGTGAAAACGCAATCGACCGACGCATCGGCGTGCGGCAGCGCCTCCGCGTTGCACTGAAAGAGGGGCAGAGCATCCCCGAATTTTCGGCGAGCCACCCGCATCATCTCGAGGGCGATGTCGGCACCCGCGGCCCGGATTCGGCGCTCGCGCAGCAGGGGGACGAGGCGCCCCGTCCCGCACGGCACATCGAGCGCCGTTCGGATCGGTGCGCCGCGGCGCGAGGCTTCGTCGAGAGCGCGCGCGATCGCGGCGAGGTCCCGCGCGTTGCGCCGCCGGCCTCGGGGCGTCTCGTAGCGCCAGGAGTCGTAACTCTCCGCGACGGCCGCGTCCTGGTACCTCGCCTTGGCCCGCTGATACGAGGAGCTGGACATCGAGCACGGCATTCTATCGGCGGCACGCCGGGCTACACTGGGCCGTAAGATGACGGAGTCGTCCCTGCGGAGCCTTCTTGAGTTCTATCGCGACCTGGGCGTGCGAGACCTGTATCTCGAATCGGTGCGCCGGGACGACACCCCGTCGCTCTCGCCGGGTTCCATGCCCGGTCTCGCGGCGCTCGCACGTTTTCTGGATGGCTGCCCCCGCTGCAAGCTCGCATCCGGGCGCACGAACCTGGTGTTCGGGGAGGGGAGCCCGGCCGCGGACCTGATGTTCGTCGGCGAAGCGCCCGGACGAGAGGAGGACGAGCGGGGCCTGCCCTTCGTCGGGCGCGCCGGGCAGCTGCTGACGAAGATCATCGAAGCGATGGGGTTACGGCGCGAGGACGTGTACATCTGCAACGTCATCAAATGCCGCCCGCCCAACAACCGAAATCCCGAGGCGGACGAAGTGGATGCCTGCCGGCCCTTCCTGGAGGAGCAGATCCGGCTCGTTTCCCCGAAGGTCATCGTGACGCTCGGAACGTTCGCCGCGCAGGCGCTGCTCGGATCCGACGAGCCGATCGGCAAACTGCGCGGCCGCTGGCAAACGGCGCGCGGCGTCCGCGTCATGCCGACCTTCCACCCCGCCTTTCTGCTGCGGTCACCGGAGCGCAAGAAGGACGTCTGGGAGGACATGAAACGCGTCCGAGACTTTCTGGCGGCGAAATGACGCAGTCGAGCTTGGGATCCCTCGGCGCTGACGCATCTCGGGATGACGCGAAGCGGGCCTGACGGCCCGTTCGCGTCACTTCGTCAGTGTGTTGAAGATCGGAAAGTGGCTCGCCGCCCCCATAAAAAACAGCATCGGCACCGAAAGCCACGCGTTGGTTCGCGAGGCGAGAAAGGCACGACGGGCCCATTTCGGCTGGTCCGCCGGCGCCGGCGCGCCGCTCTCCGCAGTGGCGCGCGTGGCGGCGATGATCTTCTTCTGAAGTGGCCAGATGATCATCCAGACGTTCATGAACATGATCGTCCCGATTCCCCCGCCGACCATGATGGACGCCGAGCGATTGCTCGCGCCCCATTTCAGAGCGACCGAATCGATGATCCATGCGGCGACGATCACCACGACCGCGACGAGAAGGGCGACCATCCGTCCGTCCTTGAGCGCGCCGCCCGCGACCGAGGCGCGATAGACGCCGGCGAGAATCACGAACGCCGCGGCCCAGACGAGAAGAAAAACGAGCAGCGCCAGGCCGGAGTTCTCCGGAATCTCCTTGCCGGCCGTGACGAAATATCCGAGGTAGAGGAATCCGGAGAGCCAGGTCACGACGGCGCCCCATCGGAACCACCAGAGCGATCGCGAGAGCAGCGGCGGGTTCGCCTTCAGCTTGGTGGCGGCGTCGATTTCCTTCTGGAACTGCACGTTGACGAGGTTGAAGAAATAGAGCATTCCGATCCAGATGATGCCCGACAGGAAGTGCAGCCAGCGCAGGAAGAATTGAAAATTGGTCGGAAAATCCTGAGGCCAGTTGATCATCCGTTCCTCCTCTCGACTCGAAACGGGCGCCATCTTCTCATACGCCTTTTCGCTGCCGTAGAATCGAAACCGGGCGCGCCGCCGCGCCTCGAGCAGCATGACGACTCAGCCTTTCCGATTCGCGCATCGCGCCTCTCGCGGCTTCCTGCTGGCCGCGGGCGCCCTCGCGATGTGCGCCCTCGGTTGCCGCCGCCGCGCGCCGCAAGCCGAGAGAACAGTTCCGGCGAGCGCGGCGGGCGCCGCCGCCGCTCCGTCGCGCACCGCCGATCCCGGATACGCGCTGCGCTCCGCGGAACGCGCTGCCGTCGACCAGTTCCTCCGCGCGCACCCGGACCTTCGCGTGGCCTCCGACGCCGATCACCGCCGCTCGGAGGACGGCGACGATGTGGAAGTCCTTTACGGCGTATACCACCCCTACTTCCTCCGCGGCGACGTGAACGACGACGGCGTTCTCGACTTCGTGCTCGGGTTCGTCCGCCTCGATTCGGATCGCGACTCCCCGTGGTTCTCGATCGTGGTCTTCCCGGGGCGTGCCGACGGCGGATTCTCCGGGGGGGTCATTCTGGAGCGGGACATCTCGCTCGCGGACGGAGATCTCTCGATCGATCGCGATTCGATCGTGGTGACGCCCGACGTGTCCGAGGATGCCGCTCGCAGGTACCGGTGGGACCCGCTCAAGCATCGTCACGTCTTCGTGCGAGATCTCCCGGAGGAGCCCGTCGGCCCGCCCCCGGCGCAAATTTGAGCTCAGCCCGGCGGACGGTCGCCGTCGCGCTTCCGCTGCCGATTCGGAAGACCTTCACGTACTTGGTCCCCGAGGGCTCCACCGGGCCTGCGCCGGGCGCGCGCGTGCGGGTTCCCTTCGGAGAGCGCGCGTTGACGGGGGTGGTCCTCGCGCAAGTGCCCGAGTCGGCGCCGGAACAGCCGCGCGAGCTCCTGGAGGTGATCGATGCGGAGCCCGTTTGTCCTCCAGAGCTCCTGAGCACGGCCGTCCGGGTCGCGGAGCGATTCTTCGCCTCGGTGGGCGAGGTGCTTCGGAGCGCCCTGCCGGCGCGGCTGGCGCCCGCGGGAGCCGTGCGCTACCGAATCACGGAGAAGGGCGCTCTCGGACGCGCGTCGGCGCCTCAGGTGGAGCGCGCGCTCCTGGACCGGCTCGCTGCGGGCGAATCGGTCCGAGCCGACGAGCTGCCGGGCGAGGGTGCCGAACGGCGCGAGCGGCTGCGGGGTCTCGAGCAACGGAGGTGGGTGGCGGCGGTGACGTCCGCTCCCGCGCGCCGCCGGCGTACGGAGACCGCCTACACGCCGGCGCCGCGCGATGCCCCGGAAGCGGAACGGTTGCTCGCCAGGAGTCCGAAGGGCCGGGAAGCCGTGGAATATCTCGACTCCCTGGGGCGCCCCGCCACGGCCGGTGAGATCCGGACCGCAACCGGCGCCGGCTCGGCCGTCCTGCGGTCTCTGGTCGCGAAGGGACTCCTGCGCTCCTTCGTCCAGTCCCGGCGCCCGGATGCCGAGCCCGCCACGCCGGCCGTCGCCTCGAACTTCGCGCTGACGGCGGCGCAGGCCGACGCGGCCGAAGCCGTCGTCTCGGCCGTCCGCGAGCGGCGCTATTTCGCGGCGCTCCTGCAGGGGGTCACCGGCAGCGGAAAAACGGAGGTCTACCTTCGCGCGATCCGGGCGGCGCTCGAGAGCGGACGCGGCGCGATCTGGCTGGTTCCGGAGATCGCGCTGACCCCGGTATTCGCGCGGGAGCTGAGGCGCCAGTTTCCCGAGCGCGCGGCCCTGCTGCACTCCGCCCTGTCCGAGCGCGAGCGAGCCGAGGCATGGGACCGTATCCGCAGCGGCGAGCTCCGAGCCGTCATCGGGCCTCGTTCGGCCGCCTTCGCGCCCGTGGCCGACCCGGGGATCTTCATCGTCGATGAGGAGCACGACGCCTCCTACAAACAGCGAGAGTCGCCCCGCTACGACGCGCGCGAGGTGGTGGCGCTTCGGGCGAAGGAGAATTCCGCGGCGTTGGTGTTCGGCTCGGCGACGCCGTCCATGGAGGCGATCCATGCGGCCGAGCGCGGCCGGCTGAGTCTTCTCACCCTGCCTGAGCGCGTCGCGGCCCGCCCGCTCCCCGAGGTCCGCATCGTCGATCTGAAGCGGGAGCCGGTGCTCCCCGAGGAGAAAGGGGTCCCGCTCTTCTCACGGGCCCTGGTCGACCGCCTGCGCGAGGTCTTCGCGCGTCGAGAGCAGGCGATCCTGCTCCAGCCCCGGCGCGGTTTCGCCCCGTTTCTCCTCTGCCGCGACTGCGGGTTCGACTTCCGGTGCTCGCAGTGCAGCGTCGCCCGGACCGTGCACGAGCGCGGAAGCCGGCTCGTCTGTCACTACTGCGGCGGTCGCTTGCCGCGTCCGCCCCGATGCCCCGACTGCGGCGGGTCCGTTCTCGAGGCGATCGGCGCGGGCACGGAAAGGGTAGGAGATCGCTTTGCGGCGCTCTTCCCCGGCATCGCCTACGGAGTCCTCGACCGGGACACGGCCCGCAGACGCGGCGCTGCCGCGGTCGTGGAGGACATGACCGCCGGCCGCATCGCCTGCCTCATCGGGACGCAGATGGTCGCGAAGGGGCACGACTTCCCGGAGGTCACCGCGGTCGGGGTGCTCTCGGCCGATACGCTTCTTCACTTCCCGGACTTCCGCTCCGCGGAGAAGACGTTTCAGCTGCTGGCCCAGGTTGCCGGCCGCGCCGGTAGGGGAGACCGTCTTGGAACCGTCCACGTCCAGACGTTTCATCCCGCGCACCCCGCCATCCTCCGAGCCGCGGACCACGACGTCGCGGCGTTCGCCCGCGCCGAGCTGGAGTTCCGGCGGACGTTCTTCTATCCCCCGTATTCCGAGCTCGCGGCGGTCCTGACCGCCTCGCCGAACCGCGACCGAGCCGAGGCCGCCGCCCGGGAAATCGGCCGCGCGCTGTCGGTCTCGGCCACGGCGCTTCGGATCTCGGGTCCTGCTCCGGCGCCGCTCGAACGCTTGAAGGGCCGCTGGCGTTTCCAGATCCTGCTGCGTGCGCGCGACCGGCGGACCGTGCTCGAGGCGCTCGCGGCGGCCGTCCCGGAGCGGCCGCCCTCGGGCGTGCAGATCGCCGTGGATGTGGATCCGCAGGACTTGATGTAGCGGCGCACAAGCACCTGTTTCGAGTTTCGAGTTTCGGGCCTCAGGGTTACAGGCGCCAGCGATTCCAGAAACTTGAAACCTGAAACCTGAAACCCCCCGTTACAATCGACCCAATGAACGGCGAAGACGGCAATTTCGAAGAGCCCATTCTTCGGCTCCGCCGCCGAATCGAGGAGCTCTCCGCGTTGCCCGACGATGCCGCGCACCGGAAGGAAGTCGAGAAACTCCGCGAGAAGCTCGATCGAGTCTCTCGGGAGATCTACCAGGGCTTGACCGCCTGGCAGAAGACCCTGGTCGCGCGGCACCCCGCGCGACCCTACACTCTCGACTACATTCAGGCCTTGATGACCGACTTCGTCGAGCTGCACGGAGATCGGAAGTTCTCCGACGATGCGGCGATCGTGGCGGGTTTCGCCGAGTTCCGCGGGCGCCCGGTTGCCGTCGTCGGTCACCAGAAGGGACGCGACACGAAGGAAAAGATTCGGCGCAACTTCGGCATGCCGCGCCCGGACGGTTTTCGCAAGGCGCTGCGCGTCATGCTGCTCGCCGAAAAGTTCGGCCGGCCGATCCTCTCGTTCGTGGACACGGCGGGTGCCTACCCCGGCATCGACGCGGAGGAGCGGGGCCAGGCCGAGGCGATCGCTGTCAACCTGCGCGAGATGGCTCGCTTCCACGTGCCGATCGTCGTCGCGGTGACGGGCGAGGGCGGCTCCGGCGGCGCGCTCGCCCTGGGCATCGGAGACCGGATCCTCATGCTCGAGCACGCCGTGTATTCGGTCATCTCGCCGGAGGGCTGCGCCGCGATTCTCTGGAAGGACGCCGCCCGAAAGAAAGAGGCCGCGGAGGCCCTGAAGATGACGGCCAGAGACCTCCACGAGGTCAACGTCATCGACGAGATCATTCCCGAGCCGCCGGGAGGCGCGCACGCGGACCCCGCGGGCGCGGCGGCCGCGGTGGGAGAGGCGATCCAGAGGAATCTGACGGACGTCGCCTCCCTGACCGCCGAGGAGCGCCGCGAGCGCCGCTACAGGAGGTTCCGGGGGCTCGGCCAGTTCGAGTCCGTCGGCACGCCGTGATCCCGCCCGCTGCGGCGTCGGCTCGGCCGCCGCACGGACACGATCTGTCCGAGCCGCCGGCGACAATTCGCGACGTGGAATCAATCTGGCGGCTGGTGCCGCCCGATCCCGCGGTCTCGGCGGCGCTCGCACGGGAGCTCGGGATCTCGGAGCTCATGGCCCATCTCATCAGCCGGCGCGGCGCGGCCACGCCCGCGGACGCGCGTCTCTTTCTGAGTCCCGACGGCGAGGCGCTTCACGATCCGTCGCGGCTGCGCGGCGCCGTGGAGGCCGCGGAGCTGCTCGTTTCCGCGGCGCTTCACGGGCGCCGGATCGTGGTGTTCGGCGACTACGACGTGGACGGCGTCACGGCGGTGGCGCAGCTTCGCGCCTCGCTGCGGCGCATCGGCGCCGATGTCGTCGCGTTCATCCCCCATCGACTGCGCGAAGGTTACGGGCTGAAGCCCGACACGGTGCGCCGCGTCTTGCGCGAGCACGCGCCGTCCGTTCTCATCACGGTCGACTGCGGCATCAACGCCGTGGAGGGCGTCGCCTGCGCGCGCGCCGCCGGCGTCGACGTGATCGTCACGGACCACCACCTGGTGCCCGAGGCCTTGCCGGCCGGGGCCATCGTCGTGAACCCGCGACAGCCCGGTTGCTCCTATCCCTACAAGGAGCTCGCCGCCAGCGCGATCGCGCTGAAGATCGCCGAAGCCGTGGCGCGGCGGGCCGGAGTGGCCCTCTCGCGGGACTCGCTGCTTCGTGCGGCGTGTCTCGGAACGATCGCCGATCTCGTGCCGCTCACGGGGGAGAACCGGGTGATCGCGGCCTGCGGCCTCGCCGCTCTCGCCGACGCCCGGGCGCCCGGACTTCGGGCGCTGCTCGCCGAGTCGGGTCTCGCAGCGGGTCAGCGGCCGAGCGCGGAGCAGGTGGCGTTTCGGATTGCGCCGCGCTTGAACGCGGCGGGTCGCATCGACACCGCCGCGCTGGCGCTTTCGCTTCTCGAGGAGCGGGACGGTGATCGCGCCCGCGCCCTCGCGGGGGAGCTCTCGGCGCGCAACGCCGAGCGTCAGGCGTTGGAGCGACGCGTGGTCGCGGAGGCCCGCGAGCGGCTGGAGGGCGATCCGGAAGCGCGCGGCGCCGCCGTGATCGTCGACGCGGACCCGGGGTGGCACCGAGGCGTCCTGGGGATCGCCGCGTCCCGCCTCGCGCGGGAATATCACCGGCCCGTTCTGCTCTTCGGTGTGGACGGGGACAGAGCCAGCGGCTCCGGGCGCAGCATCCCCGGAGTCTCTCTGCACGGCATTCTGAAGAACCTCGGCGAGCATTTCCTGGATTTCGGCGGCCACGACCAGGCCGTGGGTGCGACGATGCCGGCCAGCCGATTCCCGCAGTTCCGCGCGGAGGCTCGGGCTCTGTTTCGGGAGAGCATTCCGGCCGAGTGCCTGATTCCCACCGAGGAGGCCGAAGCCGAGGTGGCGCTCGACATGATCGGGCCGGAGCTCGGCGACGAGCTCGCCCGGCTCGAGCCTCACGGAGCGGGGAACCCGAGGCCTCTGTTTCTGGCGCGGGGAGTCGAGTCGGACGGGGAGTCCATCCCGCTCGGCGAGCACGGCCGGCGGGGGCGCCTGCGGCGCTCCCGCGGCGACGGCGTTCGCTTCGTCGCCTGGCGGCCGACGGAGACGGTCGAACGGCTCGCCTCGGGATCGGGTGCCTTCGACATCCTCTATCGGCTCCCGACGGATCGGCCGGAGTTTTCCCCTCGTCTCGAGATCGTCGCCGCACGGCCGGCGGGGAGCGGATGAGACCGCGACGGCTCGAGGCCGCGGTTCTCGTCCTCGCAGGGCTCTTCGTTCTTCTCCTCGCGATCTCTTTCCGGCCGGGACGGCGTCCGGAGCCGGGCCGGCACCGCGGAAAGCCTCCCGCGCTGCGCTCGGAGGCGGAGGGGGGGGAACCGACGACTCTGCTCGACGGCTTCGACTTCACGGAGTCGCAGGCGGGAAAGCCGCTGCTCCACATCAAGGCCGACCGGACGGTCGGATACGGCCCGGCCGCGGGCCTCGCGCCCGACCTCTACGCCGGTGAGAAGGTGACGCTGACGGTCTACCCGGAAGACGGCGCCCCGGTGACGGTGCGATCCGAGCGCGCCGCCTACGACGAGCGGACCCGCGAGTCCCGGCTCGAGGGCAACGTGCGCTGGAGCGACGGAGAGGGCTCGCTGGCGGAGACCTCTCGGGTGTTCTTTCATCCCGGCACGCGCGTGCTGGAAGCGCCGGAGACCGTGCACTTCACCCAGGGCTCGTTGGATCTGACGGCGCCCTCGGCTCGGTACGACCTACGCGAGCGCGTCCTCAACCTCAAGGGCCCGATCGAAGGAGCCGGCAGCGGCGAGGAGAGCGGCGGCCTCTCGCACTTGACCGCCCGCGAGGGCCTCTATCGGCGCGAGCTTGGCGTGCTCGAGCTCGACACCGTCGACGGCCAGTCGCGCACCGGAGATCGGTTCGCGGCCGACCACCTCGTCGTTCGGATGGGACCATCGGGAGGGCACGCCGAGTGGGCTCGCGCGACCGGAAGCGTTCGCGGAATCCTGGGAGCGGCCGCTCCGGCGGGTCCGGAACGCTCGAAACGCGAGCGCCAATACGCCGGTGAGGAGAGCATCCTGACCCTCGACGCCGACGGGAAGGCGAAGTCGTTCGTCCTGCGCGGCTCGCCAGCCGTTCTCTGGGAGCCAGGTCGCCGATTGACCGCCCGCGAGATCCAGGTCGCTTTCGAGGAGGGCCGCGCATCCTCCGCGCGCGCTGCCGGCGAGGTCCGAGTCGAGGGGGAGGGAAGCCACGCCAGCGCCGACCGGGGGAGCCTCGGTTTCACGCCCGACGGCGCAACGGAAAACGTCGCGCTCGAAGGCAACGTCACGCTGGAGGGGCGGGGCCGCCGCGGTCAGGCCTTCCGCGCCGTCGAGGTCGGCGCCCGCCAGACGTGGGTCCTGACCGGCGACGCGCAGAAAGCCGCGCGCGTCGAAAGCGGTGGCTCCCGGCTGTCGGCCGACCGCGTCGAGATCGATCAGGACCGAGGGCAGGTTCGAGGCGAGGGGCGGGCGCGCGCCGTCTTCGTACCGGATCCCCGCAAGAACGAGCACGTCACGTTCGTCGGAGACTCGAAGCGCCCCACGTACGGCAAAGCCGACCGGATCGCCTTAGACGACGCGCACCAGCTCGCGACTCTGGCGGGTCAGGCCACGCTCTGGCAGGATGCCTCGTCGCTCTCGGCCGACGACATCACCCTGTCGGACACCGAGAAGACCGTGACGGCCGTGCAGAACGTGCGCGCGCACCTGACGCCGGCGCCCCGCGGCGCTTCGAAGGGGAACGATCACGCCGCCTCGGTCATCACGGCGGCGCGTCTTCTCTACCGCGACGGCGATCGGACGGCGCGCTTCGAGGGCGGGGTCGCGATGACGCGGGGCTCGCTCAAGGCCACGGGGGGAGAATCGACCGCCTGGCTCGGGACCGAGCGGGACGTCGACTGTGTCGAGATCACGGGCGACGTCTCGCTCGACGACCGCGCCACGGGCAGGACCGGCAAAGCCGAGAAGGCGATCGACTACCCCAAGCAGGAGCGAACGATCCTGTGGGGCTCGCCCGCGCGCGTGAGCGAAGCGGGAGGCAACCGAGTTTCCGGGGCCGTCTTGACGATCCTCGACCGCGGGCGTAGGGTCGAGATCACCGCGCCGGAAGGCGGCAAGACAGAAACGATCCATCGGACGACGAACGATTGAGCCAGAGCGCGCCGCCTCTCGGAGAGCGACCCGTTCTCTCGGTTGAGGGCCTCGTCAAGAGCTATGGCGGCCGGGTCGTCGTCCGCGACGTGACGCTCGAGATCGCGGGCGGCGAGATCGTAGGACTGCTGGGGCCCAACGGGGCGGGCAAGACGACGACGTTCTCGATGGTCGTCGGCCTCGTGCGTCCCGATGCCGGCGTCGTCCGGCTGGGTGCGCGGGAGCTGACCGAGCTTCCGATGTATCTGAGGGCGCGCGCCGGTATCTCCTATCTGCCCCAGGAGCCCTCGGTGTTTCGCAAGATGACGGTCGAAGAGAATCTGCTGGCGATTCTCGAGACACTCGATCTCTCGCCGGAGGAGCGTCGCTCGCGGTGCGAAACCCTGCTCCGGGACTTCGGTCTGGAGCCCGTCCGCGGCAACCGCGCGTACACGCTCTCGGGAGGCGAGCGCCGCCGGGTCGAGATCGCCCGCAGCCTCGTGCTCTCCCCGTTCTTCCTGCTCTTGGACGAGCCCTTCGCCGGCATCGATCCGATCGCGGTCCTCGATATCCAACAGATCGTGCGGCGGTTGGCGGCCTCGGGAATCGGCGTGCTGATGACGGACCACAACGTGCGCGAGACTTTGAGCATCGTCGATCGCGCTTATATAATCAGCGGTGGAGAGATTCTCCGCGCCGGCACGCCGCTTGCACTGTCGAGCGACGCCGTCGTCAAGAAGATCTATCTCGGGGAGGGTTTTAGGCTCCACTGAGCCCTTTCGTCTTTATGGCCCTCGAACAGAAGCTCAACCTGCGACTGTCGCAGCGTCTGGTCATGACGCCCTCCCTGCAGCAGGCAATCAAGCTGCTGCAGATGTCGCGATTGGAGCTGCAGGAAGTCCTGACGCAGGAGATGGTCGAGAACCCGATCCTGGAGGAGCAGGAGGAGGTCACGGAGCCGGAGCGCACCGAAGCCACGCTCGAGGGATCCGAGGCGCCACCGGCGCCGGAGCAGGCCACGCCGGCCGAGCCCGAGAAGGACTCGTTCGAGGAGATCGACTTCAACTCCTATTTCGAGGACTACTTGGACTCCGCGTACAACCCGCGGCAGTACGAGGAGCAGCCCGAGGAATACTCGCTGGAAAACGTCCTCACCCGTCCGGAAGGCCTTTCCGAGTACCTGAACTGGCAGCTCTCGATGGCCGACCGACCGCCGGCCGTTCGCGAGATCGCGGCCTACCTGATCGGCAACATCGACGAGGACGGCTACCTTCGCGTCTCGCTCGAGGAGATCCGACAGACGTACCCGGACGACGCGGACGTCGAGGCCGCGATCGCGTTGGTCCGCTCCTTCGATCCCCCGGGCGTCTGCGCCTTCGACCTGCCGGACTGCCTCATGCTGCAGCTGAAGGCGCTCGGCATCGAAAACGCGCTCATCGAGAAGATCATCAAGGAGCATTGGCCCGAGTTCTTGAACCGGCAGTTCGCGCCGCTGGCGCGCACGCTCGGCGTCGGGCTCTCCGAGATCCAGGCCGCGGTCGAGATCATCAAGAACCTGGAGCCGAAGCCGGGGCGCAAGTATTCCTCGGAGCGGACGATCTACGTCGAGCCCGACGTCTTCGTACGCAAGATCGGGGACGAGTACGTCATCCAGCTCTCCGAGGATGGGCTTCCCAAATTGCGCATCTCCGCCGCCTATCGACGGCTCCTCCGGGGCGGCAACGGCGCGATCGGCGCGGAGGCCGCGAACTACTTGAAGGAGAAGATGCGCTCGGCGGTTTGGCTGATCAAGAGCCTCGACCAGCGGCAGCGGACCATCTACAAGGTCGCGGACTCGATCGTCCGGCACCAGCGGGCTTTCCTCGATCACGGAATCGAGCACCTGCGCCCCCTCGTCCTGCGGGACGTCGCGACCGATATCGGTATGCACGAGTCCACGGTCTCGCGAGTTGTCTCGAACAAGTACATGCATACGCCTCGCGGGCTGTTTCCGATGAAGTACTTCTTCCATAGCGGGATCGACTCCACGACCGGCGATGACGTCTCGTCCCTCTCGATCAAGAACAAAATCTCGCGGATCGTCCAGGATGAGGACTCGCGGCGGCCCTATTCAGACGCCCGCATCATGCAGAGGCTGCGGGCCGAGGGGATTCAGATTGCCCGGCGAACCGTCGCCAAGTACCGTGAGGAGCTGCGGATTCCTTCGTCTTCCCAAAGAAAACAGAGCTTTTAGGAGGGCGCCGCCATGGGCGTGGAATGCACCGGCCGCAACGTCGAGGTCACACCGTCCTTGAAGGAGCTCGCCGAAGAGCGAACGGAGAAGCTGGAGCGCCACCTGGGAGGTCCGGCGGCCGTGCGAGTGATTCTGTCTCACGAGAAGCACCGGTTCGGCGCGGAGATCATCGCGTCGCATCGCCGCCGGCGCTGGAAGGCACAGGAGGAGACGGCGGACCCGCGCGCCGCCGTGACCGCGGCTTTCGAGAAGATCGACGCTCAGGCGATGCGGGACGCCGAGAGGCGCCGTGGACGCAAGCACCGGGGCTGGGCGCGATTCCTTCCGCGGGGTTGGCGTGGCGCCGCAGCGGCGGGTGCGAGCGGGGAGGCGTCCGGTCCGCGCAGGGCGCGCGTGGTTCGAGACAGGTCGCAGGTCGCCAAGCCGATGGCGATCGACGAGGCGGCGCTCGCTCTGGAGAGCTCCGGCCAGGAAGTCCTCGTTTTTCGGGATGCGGCAAACGACCGTCTCTCGGTCCTGTACCGTCGGCGCGATGGAGATCTCGGTCTGGTCGTCCCGGAATGCTGATCGGCACCGGCGAAGGCGGAAGCGCAGCGGCGAGGCCCGAGGGCCTCGTCGACTCGCGCCTCGTCTTTCGAAAGATTCCGGGGCACACGCGCGACGAGGTCCTCCGGGAGCTGGGCACGCGGATCGCTGCCGAGGGGCGCATCCGCGACGCCAATGAGCTGGCCTCGAAGCTCCTGGAGCGGGAGCGGCTCGGCTGCACGGGCCTGGGCGCTGGAATCGCGATCCCACACTGCAAGTCCCGAACGATCGAGGAGGTCGTGGTGGCGGTGGCGACGACGGAAGAGCCGATCGACTTCGGAGCCGCGGATGGCGTTGCGGTCGACCTGATCGTCGTGGTCGTCTCGCCTCTCGAAGCGGCTGCCGCACATCTCCAGGCGCTCGCCCGCGTGTCGCGGCTCCTGCGGACGCCCGGCATCGCCGACGCCCTCCGCAAGGCGGATTCCAAGGACCGGATGCTCGACCTTCTCCGCGAGGCGGAGGCCGGTCTTCCGGTGGCGCGTTGAACGGCGGCTCCGGCGGTCCGAGGCCGCCGCTCACCACCGAGATCCTGCGGTCGCCCGCGCTCGAGGACCTGGAGCTTCGAGTCATCGCCGGAGAGTCCGGTTTTTCGCGTCCGATCTCGTGGGGACGCATTCAGCGCCCGGGGCTCGCCCTGGCGGGGTTTCTGCCGTACATCAAGCCGGGCCGCATCCAGATCCTCGGCGAGAGCGAGCTGAACTACCTCGACACGATGCCCGAGGAGGTGAGGCGGGAGCGGATCAGCTCGATCTGCGCCCTGCCCGTGGCCGCCTTCGTCATCACCAAGGGGCAGAGTCCCCCCGAGGACATCGCGCGCGAGTGCCGGCTCCGCAAGATCCCGCTGCTCGTCTCCGAGCAGACGACGTCGGTCGTGATCCAGTCGATCACCCGCGTGCTCGAGGACGAGTTCGCGCCCTCGACCACGCTTCACGGAGTGCTCGTGGACGTCTACGGCATGGGCGTTCTGCTCCTGGGGGAATCGGGCATCGGAAAGAGCGAGTGCGCGCTGGATCTGGTGCACCGCGGCCACCGACTCGTCGCCGACGACGCGGTCGAGATTCGGCGCTATCCCAATGGCGCCCTGGTCGGGCGCGCGGCCGAGATGATCCGCTATCACATGGAGCTGCGCGGGATCGGGATCATCAACATCAAGCATCTGTTCGGCGTCTCGGCGGTTCGGTCGTCGAAGTCTCTCGAGCTCGTCATCGAGCTCGAGCGTTGGGATCCCACGAAGAAGTACGACCGTCTCGGGCTCGACGGCGAGACCTACACGATCCTGGACCGGGAGCGGCCTCGGCTGCGGCTTCCGGTCGCGTCGGGCCGCAACCTTGCCCTGTTGATCGAGATCGCCGCCCGGAACGAGCTCTTGAAGACCCAGGGCTACGACGCCGCCAAGGAGTTTGCGCGCCGCGTCGACGAGGAGATCGCCAAGAACGCGACGGCCGAGGTGGCGAAGCGCCGGTGAGCGCGCCGGCGGCGGTGCCCGGAATCGCGGGGGCGCCCGAGAGTCTCGTCATCGTGACGGGCCTTTCGGGGTCGGGTAAGAGCTATGTCAACAAATGCCTGGAGGACATGGGCTACTTCTGCGTCGACAACCTCCCTCTCGAGCTCGTCGAACCTCTCCTCGATCGAGTCACGGCCAAGCGCGTCGGCATCATCCTCGACGTCCGGAATCCCGACTTCGCCTCGCGCTTCCCGGAGATCCTGGCCCGGGTGCGTCGGCGCGTGCCGGGAACTCGGCTGCTCTTTCTCGACGCCTCGGAGGAGTCCTTGATCCGCCGCTTCTCGGAGACCCGCCGTCCGCATCCCCTGGCCGGAAAGGTTTCGCTGCTCGAAGCGCTCCGGAGCGAGCGCGAGATGCTCGAGGAGGTGCGCGCGACGGCGGATGTCGTCGTGGACACCTCCGCGATGACGGTTCACGAGCTACGCTCCTTCATGCAGAAGACCTTCGTCGGCGATCCCGAGAGCGCCGGGATGATCATTTCGGCGACGTCCTTCGGTTACAAGTTCGGAACGCCGCATGACGTCGATCTCCTCTTCGACGTTCGCTTCCTCGCGAACCCTCACTTCGTGCCGGAGCTGAGGGGCAAGACCGGGACAGATCCCGCCGTCGCGGCGTACATCGAGCAGGATCCCGAGACCGGGTCGTTCCTCGATCGTCTGGTCGAGTTTCTGGATTATCTTTTTCCACGCTTCGACAAGGAGCGCAAGAGCTATCTCTCGATCGGGATCGGTTGCACCGGCGGCAAACACCGCTCCGTCTACATCGCGGAGCAGCTCGCGCGCCGTCTCAAGGAGAAGGGGCATCCGGTCCGCGTCTCCCATCGAGACGCGACGCGCGAATGAGATAATGAATCCTCTCCGATGATCGGCATTCTGCTCGTCACGCACGGCAGGCTCGCGGAAGAGCTGCGGGCGGCCGCCCTGACGATCCAGCCCGGCCTGGAGCGGATCCTGGCCATCGCGCTCGACTGGAGCGAGACGGGCGAAGACGCCCGGGAAAAGATCCGCCACGGGATCGAGGAGGCGGACGCCGGCGAAGGCGTTGTGCTCCTGACCGACATGTTCGGCGGCACGCCGACAAACCTGGCCCTGCCATTTCTTCGCAAGGACAAAGTCGAGATCCTCACCGGAGTCAATCTCCCGATGGTGCTCAAGTGCGCCTCTCTCCAGCGCAGCGGCCGTCCCTTGACGGAGGTCGCGCACGTCGCCAAGGATCGGGGCCAGCGTTCGATCTACGTCGCCTCGGATCTGCTTGCCGAGGAGAGCGCGCCGGAGGTCGTCACGGAGAAGCAGTCGTCGTGATTCAGCGCGAGCTCGCGATCAGGAACCGCCTGGGTCTCCACGCGCGCGCGGCGGCAAAGTTCGTTCAGACGGCCAGCCGCTTTCGGTCCGACGTGAAGATCCGGAAGAACGGCGAGGAAGTGGACGGGAAGAGCATCCTGGGCATTCTTCTGCTCGCCGCGTCTCAAGGCACGCTCATCACCCTGGCGGTCTCGGGCCCGGACGAGGCGGCCGCGTTCGCCGCCGTAGAAGACTTGATCGCGCGAAGCTTCGACGAGGAAGAGTGAGGAGAGATTGGTGATTTGCGATTGGTGATTTGTGATTAAGGCGTCCGGTTGACTTCCTCGCCCCAATCACAAATCACAAATCGGAAATCACAAATCCCCATGTTCCAGGGCCTCTCGGTCTCCCCGGGGATCGCCGTCGGTCGGGCGGTGATCATTCGATTCGGCGGTCTCCCGGCCTTTCGCAGAGCCGTTTCGTCCGACGAGTTCGATCGCGAGGAGAGGCGGCTTCGGCGTGCGGCTCGGCGCGCTGCGGAGATCCTCGAGCGCCATTCGCGGGAGACCCAGGGGGACATCGGATCGGAGCTCGCCGCGATTTTGGAAGCGCACGCCCTGATCGCGGCCGACGAGACCTATCTCGGCGCGATCGCCGACCGCATCCGGCGTGACCGCGTGAACGCGGAGTGGGCACTGGCCGAAGTTACTCGTGAGCTCTCCGCCCGGCTGGCGGTCGCCGATTCCGCCGCCATGCGCGAGCGAGAGACCGACATCGCGGACGTGGCTCGCGAGATCGCGCAACAGCTGACGGGGGGCGCCCGGCCGTTGCCCTGCGATCTGCCTCGCGGGTCGATCCTCGTCGCCGACGAGCTGTCGCCGGTCGATGCGGCTCGGCTGGACCCCCGACGCGTGCGCGCGCTCGCCCTCGAGCGAGGCGGGCCCACGTCGCACGCCTCGATCATCGCCCGCTCCTTCGGCCTGCCGGCGGTCGTCGGAATGCCGGGGCTCTGCCAGGTGGTCTCTCCGGAGCGGCCCATCGTGGTCGACGGAGACCGGGGAATCGTCGAGATCGATCCGTCACGAGGCGAGCTTCGCCGGAGCCTCCTGCGGGTACGGGAGCAACGGGAGAAGAGCCGGCGGCTGCGCGGAAGGGCATCGCGGGCCGCTGCGACTCGGGACGGCGTTGCGATCGCCGTCCGAGCCAATCTCGAGCTGCCCGAGGAAATCGCGGTCCTGGAGCGCTCGAGCGCCGAGGGAGTCGGTCTGTTCCGGTCGGAGTTCCTGTACCTGCGCGCGATGCCGAGATCGCCGGGCGTCGAAGAGCAGCGGGCGGCATACGAGATGCTGCTCGACGCGGCGGCGCCGCACCCGGTGGTCGTGCGCACGTACGACCTCGGAGGCGAGAAGGGAATCGGTCCGGCGCCGGGCGAAAATCCCGCGCTGGGATTGCGCGGCCTGCGCTACTGCCTCGCGAACCCCGAGCTCTTCGACGAGCAGCTCACGGCGTTGTGCCTCGCCGCTCGGCACGGAGAGTTGAAGATCCTGCTTCCGATGGTCACTTCGCTCTCCGAGCTGCAGCAGGCGAGGAGCGCGTTGCGTCGGGCGGCGCACCGTACGGGTCTGAAAGACATCCCGCCGCTGGGCGTCATGGTCGAGATCCCGTCCGCCGCCATTCTCGCCGAGCGCCTCGCGGCCGAAGCCGATTTCTTTTCGATCGGCACCAACGATCTCGCCCAATACGGCCTGGCGGTCGACCGCGCGAACCCGGACGTCTCGGCACTCTACCGGCCCATCCATCCGGCGATTCTGCGGATGATAAAGTTGGTCGTCGACGCCGGACGGATCCGAGCGCGCCCGGTCGCGGTCTGCGGGGAGATGGCCGCGGAGCGGGTCGGGGCGGCCATTCTCGTCGGCCTCGGCATCACCGATCTTTCCGTGACTCCGGTGGCGATCCCCAGCTTGAAAGAAAACCTCTGCTCGATCGACTCGACGCGCGCGCGCTCCCTCGCCGAGCAGGCCTTGGACGCCGCGGAGGCGAGCGAAGTGGAGCAGCTATTCGGAGCGGAATCGTGAGAACCGTCCCGAAACCGTGGGGCAGCGAGCTGATCTTCGCCGAGAACGACCGGTACGCGGGAAAGATCCTCAGGCTGGAGGGCGGCCATAGCCTGTCGCTGCAGTACCATGAAAGAAAGGACGAGACCCTCTACGTTCTGGAAGGCGAGATGAGTTTGTCCGTGCAGGTCGACGGCGAGATGCGAGAGTTCACGCTCAAGCAAGGTGACGCCTATCGGATCCACCCCGGGGTGCGCCACCGGATGCGCGCCGACCGGCTCTGCATCGTCGTCGAGGTTTCCTCTCCCGAGCTCGACGACGTCATTCGCCTGGAAGACGCCTATGGCAGGGCCGGAACGACGGCCCCATGAACGGAAAAGGGCTGTGGACGGTCGCGTCCGCGCTCGTGGCCGCGGTCTCTTTGGGCGCGACGCGGACGCCCACACCCCTGCCGCGCCTCTCCGGCGGCTTCGGGCGGCCTCGTTCGACTCCGAATCCGGCGGTCTCCGGGGGCGGTCAGAGTCTGGCGGACGTCGTGCGTGCCGCGCGGGAGGCGCGTGACCAGTCGCAGAGTCCCGAGCGGGAGAAGTCCGGATTGACGATCAACAATCGCTCGCTCGTGACGAACCCCGAGAAAGGAAGGGTCTCGACCAGCAAGATCACGCCTCCAAAGCCGACCCCCGCACCCACCGCGTCACCGCGGGTCCGGACGGGGGAGGTCGGCGCGCCCGCCCCGCCGGCTTCGAGCGAGGCGCCCGGCGCGACCGAGGAGGAGTGGCGCTCCGCCGCTCACCGTGCTCGGACGAGGGTTCAGGAGGCGCGGGCGCAAGTCGAGGAGTTGGACGCGGTCGTGCACAAGCTCGAGAACGACTTCTACGCGTGGGACGACGGCCAGTACAGAGACCGGGTGATCAAACCCTCCTGGGACCGCTCTCGGGGGCAGCTCGAGGAGGCAAGGCACGAGCTTTCGGCCGCCGAGAAAGATCTCGCCGACCTGCCCGAGAAGGCCCGAAGGGCCGGAGCTCTTCCCGGCTGGATCAGGGAATGAGCGGCGCCCGAAGCGCTCGCGCGGGGCAGCGCCGGTCGGCGGCGCCGGGGCTGACCTTTCGCGTGGAGACCTGGGGCTGCCAGATGAACGTGCTCGATGGACAGCGCATGGCCGGCCAGCTCGAGTCCCTGGGAATGACCCGTGCCACGCCCGGTGGCGCCGCCGACGTCGTCCTCTTGAACACCTGTGCCGTCCGAGAGAAGGCCGAGTCGAAGGTCTTTAGCTCACTGGGTGTCCTGGGCCGCCGCAAGCGCGAGAATCCGGAGCTCGTCGTGGGGGTGACGGGTTGCGTCGCCCAGGTCTCGGGCGACGAGATCCTCGAGCGTGCGCCCTGGGTCGACTTCGTCGCCGGTACCGGCCAGGTCGAGAAGATTGGCGACCTCGTCCAGGATGTCCTCCGCGAGAGACGACAGGCGGTCGCGCTCGCGCTGCCCCAGGACGATCCCGTCTACCAGTTTCAGACGATCGCTCGCGACTCCGCGTTCCAGGCTTACGTGACGGTCATCGAGGGATGCGATCAGTTCTGCACGTTCTGCATCGTCCCGTTCACCCGGGGGCGCGAGCGCAGCCGCGCGGCCTCCGAGATCCTCGCCGAGATCGCGGAGCTGACCGGGCGGGGCTTCAGCGAAATCACGCTGCTCGGCCAGACGGTCAACGCCTATCGCGACCGTTCCGGCGGCTTCGGGCTGGGAGAGCTCCTGCGCCGCGCCGCCTCCGTCCCGGGTGTCCGGCGCCTCCGGTTCTTGACGTCTCATCCCGGGCTGGTGGATGAAGACTTGCTGCGCGCGCTCGCCTTCGGAGATCCAATCGCCGCTTACCTCCATATGCCGGCCCAGTCCGGCTCGGACCGCGTGCTCTATCGGATGAAGCGCCGCTACACGCGGGCCGAGTACGCGGAGACCGTCGACCGCGCCCGGCGATCCGCTCCGGGCGTCGCCGTCTCCTCGGATTTCATCGTCGGCTTCCCGGGCGAAACCGATGAGGACTTCGAGGCGACGCTGGATCTGATTCGGCAGATCGGCTTCTCGAATGTCTTCGCGTTCCGCTATTCGCCCAGACCGGGAACGGCGTCGGCCCGGTGGGGGAGTGAGGCGCGGGTTCCCGGGGAGGTCGCCGCGGAGAGGCTGTCGCGGCTGCTCGAGCTCCAGGAGGAGCTCCAACGGCGGGCTAACGAGGCCCTCGTCGGAAGAGAGTTCGAGGTCTTGATCGCGGGCCGGAATGCGCATGGACAGAGCACGGGTCGCACGCCCTGCAACCGCATCCTCCACCTGGAGGACGCCGGCGCGATCCCTGCGGGCGAGTACGTTCGGGTGAGGGTCTCGCGCGGGCTTCCGAATTGCTTGATCGGCGAGCGGGTGGCGTAACACGGAGGAACGGCCATGGTGAAGATGGAAATCAAAGGCCTCTTGATGGACCCGGTCTCGAACATGCCGGTGGTCATCCTGCGGGACACGACCGAGAAGGGGCTCTTTCTTCCGATCTGGGTCGGGGTCTTCGAAGCCAACGCCATCGCCCTCGAAATGGAAAAGGTCGCCACACCCCGGCCGATGACGCACGATCTGCTCAAGAACCTCGTCACCGAGCTCGACGCGCGTGTGGACCGGGTCGTGATCAACGACCTGCGCGAGAACACCTTCTTCGCCCGAATTCACCTGACGCGGGCAGGAGCCAACGTCTCGGTGGACAGCCGGCCGAGCGACGCCATCGCTCTGGCGCTGCGGTCGGACGCCGAGATCTTCGTCGAGGAGGAAGTCCTGGAGAAGAGCCGCAGCCTCCGCTCGGAGGGCTCGGAGCAGGACCCCGACCGGCTCCGCAAATGGTTGGAGGAAGCTTCTCCCGAGGACCTCGGCAAATACCGGATGTAGCTCTCGGCTGTCGGCACTCAGCTGTCAGCTCTCGCGTGGAGCAGGGAGCACTCGAAAAAAGCGGACACGAGTCGGCGCAGCCTGGACGGCTGAAAGCCGATAGCTGACAGCTATACTCCGACTCGGTGATCATCTCCATCACGAATCAAAAAGGGGGAGTC
>Ga0070706_100001953_pt1 | contig 21242 bp, 18 predicted proteins | sample KBSK5501metaG_FD_65476 | JGI IMG/M metagenome (GOLD analysis project Ga0070706, IMG submission 65476) | Corn, switchgrass and miscanthus rhizosphere microbial communities from Kellogg Biological Station, Michigan, USA - KBS K5-50-1 metaG | ecosystem: Host-associated > Plants > Roots >... | reverse complement strand
GTCAACGCGGTTGCCCCGGGATGGATAGCCACCGGATCCCAGACCCCGCAGGAGCACGACGAGGGACTGGTCACGCCCATCGGCCGGAGCGGCTCACCCGGCGAGGTTGCCGCCGCCGCTGCCTGGCTGGCCAGCCCGGGCGCGTCCTACATCACCGGGCAATGCCTGGTCGTGGACGGCGGCAACGCCATCACCGAACAGCGCGCCACTCCTGCCCGGCGAGACTTATCCGGGCCAGCTGCCGGCCGCCCTGGGTGGCGGTCCGGCCAGGAGCGTCGCGGCAAGCTCCCGCCTGCTCCGGCAACTCGCTCGCGCATGCGTGCCAGATCAGTCCGTCTTGCCGGCTAGTGCTGGTCGAAGCCGGCTGAGAACCTTCCTGATCAGGGCGAAGGCGTGATAGGCGACGACGGCGGCGATTACGAGTGCCACCGCAGGGTCCAGCCAGTACCAGCCTCCGGTTACCAGGATGACGCCGCCCGCCGCGGCCACCCCTGCTGCCGCTGCGGCATCCGCGGTGGTGTCGAGCAGGACCGCCGCGACGGATAGGTCCCGCTGCTTCATCTCACCTGCATCGTCACCTTCGTCTCCGTGCAGGACTAGAGCGCCGGCCGCCATCACCAGCGCGGCAATACCGCTCACCACGAGCACCGGCAGGCCGTCCACCTGCGGCGTGCGGTGGATAAGCCGGTCGACCGCCGCGCCGGCGACGAGCAATTCGAGTACCAGCAACCATCCGCCGTTGACAAGCGCGGCGATGCTTGACGCGTTCGGGCGGCCGTGCGGCCGTGCGCGGCCCGCCGGGCGTGACAAGCGGACCGCGAGCAGGGCCACGCCCACGCCAGCGGCGTCGAGCAGATAGTCACCGCCTTCGGCGAGCACCCCGAGCGAATGAGCCGTCACGCCCACCGTTGCCAGGCCCGCCACGAGCGCGAGGTTGAGTGCAAGGACCACGAGCAAGCGCTGCGTTCTGGACACGTGTGGCAATTCTATGAGCAGCTACGCGGACGATATCTCATTTGAAACGGAAGTTCCGGCGAGCATCCCGCGGCCGGGGGAGTGTGGCAGCGCCTGGTCCGTGACCGGCCGGGCGGATGGGGCTGTTCGCGCCGCACGGCTGGGCGTCCATCGGCCACGCTGCCGCGATCTTGATGCTTTCCTTCGTCGGCTGGGAGGCAACCGCCCCGCTGACCCCCCGGCTGCGCGACCCCGCCCGGCAGCTGCCCCGCGTCATCGCCATCGCCCTCGCCACCACCACGGCGCTGTACCTGGGCCTGGCAGTCACTACGATCGCCGTGCTTGGCCACGGCGCCGGGACCGACGTGCCGCTCGCTGACTTGCTGCGGTACGCGATCGGTCCTGCCGGGCGCGCGGCCGCCGCCGTGGCGGCGGTCGTGCTGACCCTCGGGGCGACCAACGCCTACCTCACCGGCGCCTCGGCGATGGCCGTGGACCTGACCAGGCACCCGGGCCAGCAGCGGCACCGCCGGCCGGCGCGGCCGTTCCTGGCCCTGATCGCCGCTGCGGGCCTGCTTATCATCGGGCTCTACTCGCTGCGGCTGGTAACCACCACACAGCTGGTCACGCTGCCCACCACGCTGTTCCTCGCCGTCTATCTCGGCTGCACCATCTCCGCGGCACGCACGCTGGTCGGCCGGGCCCGCTACGCCGCCATGCCCGCGCTGGCCGCGGTCATCGTGGTCCTGCTGTTCTCCGGGTGGGCACTGGCCATCACCGCCGCCGTCGCCGCCACCGCGGCGCTGGCGGCACCCAGCCGGGCGGAACGCAATCCCACGGCCATGCCGGGCGGAAATACCGGAAGTTCTCCTTGCGCCATCCAGTGCGCACCCGAATCCGGTCAAAGCGGCTGGCCGCGGTGCAGCCGCACCCGCTCATCGACCCACAGCAGCACGCCAGCCAGCCCGATCAGGGCGCGCCTAGTAGAGGTTTGCCACCGCCAGCCCGCAGCCGGCGGCAAGCAGCACCTGTATGCGCCGGCTCGGGGCCACGCCGGGTGGCACGTCGGCGGGCTCGGCAGTGGCAGCAGCCGGCTGAGCTTCCCGCCCGCGACGTCCTTACGTTCGGCGTTCACTGGAACCATGAACGTGCTCGCCGGCACTCCTGCTCCGCCACGTCAGCGCCGCAAGCTGGCCGCGCTCGTCAATCCCGCACCGGCTGTTCCCGGCCGCTCGCTGACTGCAGCGCCGTCCAGATGAGCTCCGGCGTCAACGGCAGCTGATCCAGCTCAATGCCGTATTCAGCAAGCGCGTCGCAAAGCGCATTCGCGACCGCGGCAGCGGCTGGGATGGCACCGACCTCCCCGGCGCCCCGGACACCGAACGAAGTCACCGGCGAGGGCACTGCGGTGTGCAGCAACTCTATCGGCGGGACGTCGCAGGCCGACGGGGCGAAATAGTCCATCATGGTGCCGTTCACGAGCTGGCCAGTCTCGGGGTCGTAGCGGAGTTCCTCGCCGAGCGCGGCACCGAGGCCCTGGGCAAGCCCGCCCCGTACCTGGCCCTCGATGAGCTTGGGGTTCACTGGCGTGCCGCAGTCGTGCACCATGACCACCTTCTCGACCGTGAACTCGCCGGTCTCTGCGTCGACCGAGACCACGGCCGCGGCGGTGCCGAAGGAGTACGCGGCGTGTGCGGGCTCGAAGTAGGCCGTCTCGTCAAGGCCTGGCGAGTCACCAGGCGGCAGCCCCTGGCCGAGGATGGCCCGGCTGAAGACGGCGGAGAGCGGCGTTACGGCCGAGGGATCGCCGCGCTGCCGGACGACGTCTCCGGCGATCTCGAGCTCGCCCGGATCCTGAATGCCGAGCGTCCAGGCCGCGATCCGGACCGTCTTCTCGCGCAGCCGGGTGCATGCCTCAAGCAGCGCACCCGCGGCCGCGATCACGGTCCGCGAGGCGAAGGCGCCGGTATTCAGCGGCGCTGATCCGGTGTCGCCCGCATGCACGGTCACGGCGTCGTAGTCGACTCCGAATACCTCGCTGCACAGCTGGGCGAAGACGGTCTCGCTGCCCTGCCCGACGCTTGACACGGCCGTGTAGATATCGATGCCGCCGCTCCGGTTGGCCCGCACGGTGACGCTCTCATGCGCACCGAACTGCGAATTTCGCTTGGCCAGGAACTTCGCGCTCGCATAGCCGGTGCGCTCGACGTAGGAGGAGAAGCCGATCCCCCGGTACCGGCCCCCGGCGAAGGGCCCGTGGCCCGCCTCGCGATGCGCATCCCAGCCGACAGCGCTTGCGGCCATCCGCAGGCAGCGCTCGTAATCGCCGCTGTCGTAAACCGCGCCGACCGGGTTGACCCACGGGAACTCGTCGGGCCGCACCATGTTGACTGCCCGCAGCTCGACCGGATCCATCTGCAACCGCCGCGCCAGCCGGTCGATCAGCCGCTCATAAGCGAAGTTGACTTCGGGCTGGCCGTAGCCGCGGTAGGCGCCGATCGGCGTCTTGGTGGTGAGGACAACCCGCCGCTCGACGAAGCCGCGGTCCACCTTGTACGGCCCGGTGAAGACCACGCTGGACAGCTGAGAGGAGCCAAAAGGCGAGTTCAGGCCGCCAAGGTCGTTCGTGTAGACATCCGACATGGCGAGGATGCGACCATCCGACCGCGCGCCGATCCGGTAGTCGTGCACGGACTCCCTGCCGTGCGTCGTGGCGCGGAAATGCTCGTTGCGGTCCTCCACCCATTTCACCGGCCGGCGTAGCGACATGGCATGCAGGCAGGCCAGCACGTCCTCGGGGTAGACGCCGAGCTTCAGCCCGAATCCCCCGCCGACATCCGCCGCGATGACCCTGACCGCGCCCTCGTCAAGCCGGAGCGATTCGGCGAGCTGCTTCCGCACCAGGTGCGGCACCTGAGTCGATACGTGCACGGTCAGTTCCCTCGCGCCGGGCTGCCACTCGGCGAGCACGGCGCGCGTTTCCATCGGCAGCCCCGTCACCCGGCTGATGACGAAGCGTCCCTCGACCACCACGTCGGCTTCGCCGAACGCGGCCTCCGCGTCGCTCGTCCCCTCGATGTTGCTGACCAGCAGGTTCGACTCGAGCACGCCCGGGTGCAGCACCGGCGCGGCTGGCTGCAGCGCGGATACGACGTCAGCGACATGTGGCAGCGGCTCATAGTCGACGTCGATCAGCTCAACGGCGTCTTCGGCGACGTACCTGCTCGTCGCGACGACGCTCACCACCGGCTGCCCTTCGTACGTGGCGGTCTGCTGGGCTAGCGCGAAATGCGGGATGGGCGGGGCTTGCGGCACAGGCCGCAAGATGCCGATCGGCTCGGTCCGGGTCGCTATGTCGCTTCCGACCAGGATCTCAAGGACGCCGTCAAGCTCCAGCGCCGCAGCGACATCGATGCCGCGGATGCGCGCGTGCGGGTACGGGCAGCGGCCGACCGCCATCGCCGCGCTGTGCGCGGGCTCGACATCATCGGTGAATCGGCCAGCGCCGCACAGCAGCCGGGCGTCTTCCTTCCGCCGTGCATCGGCGCCGAGCCCGCCGCGGGCATGGAAAGCGGGCGGCTGTTCTTCGCGAATGAGCACGTCAGTCATCACTCGCCGCCCTCGCTGCGGCCGCCCAGGTAGCGCTCGACCGCATTGACGATGAACTCGTAGCCAGTGCAGCGGCACAGCACTCCGGCGATCTCCGCCCGGATCTCGTCCCGGGACAGCGGCCGGCCGGTGCCTGCGAGGGCCGTCGCCGTCATGAGGAAGCCGGGCGTGCAGAAGCCGCATTGCAGCGCGTGCTCACCGGCGAAGAGTTCCTGCAGCGGGCTGAGTGAATCGCCGCTCGCGAGCGACTCGACCGTCTGCACGCTCCGGCCATCTAGTTGCGGCGCGAACATCAGGCACGACTTGATCGCCTGGCCGTCGACGATGATGGTGCACATGCCGCACACGCCCTGCTCACAGCCGACGTGCGTGCCGGTGAGACCGAGCTGATGCCGCAGGAAGTCAGCCGCGTGCATGCGGGCAGGCACCTGCTGCGTAACGCGAATTCCATTCACCTCGACGGTGATCACGACATTCGGCTCGGCCAGCCCGAGCGGCTGCGTAAAATCCCCGGGCAGGTCAGGCGCGCTCAACGCCGGCCCCGGAGAGAGCGCACCAGGGCGATCAGGCTCAGTGCCGCGGAGACGGCGCTGAGGATTGCCGCGACCCGGCTCCAGGGATCCGGCCGGGACGGCGCGATGTAGCGAGCAGGGGCGAACTCGCTGCCGCTCGCGGTGACCGGCGCCGGCGGCCGCTTCCCGGCGCCGGAGACCTCGGGCGCGGAGCGTGGCTCGCCGGTCAGCGCCCGGCGGAGATTCTCGGCGAACTCTGCCGTCGCCTTGGCTGCCTGCCTTGCCACGATCTTCTGGCCCACGCTGCCGAGTGCGCCGGCCAGCACGACGTCACCGGCGACGATCACCGTGGTACTCGTGCCGTTGCCGCGTAGCTGCACCTCGTTCGTGGTGCGGACGTGCCCGGAGGCCCCGCGGACGGTCCGCCCGATCGCCTGGAAGCGGATGAGCTCGTTCGGAACGCGGTCAAGCACCGTGACCCTTGCCTCGAAAGTGGCCGTCATGGGCCCGATGCTCTGGGTCGCTCGCACGGTGACGTTGTCCGCATCGATGATCTCTATCGCCTCTACGCCTGGCATGCAGCCGGCCACCAGGCGTGGCTGTTCGAAGAAGCTCCAGACCGTGGCCACGGGCTCACCCACCTGGAATTCCTCGCGCAGCCTCATGAGTCGTCCCCTCGGTCGGGCGGTGCCGCCGCAATCCCGGCTGACCGCAGTTCGGTGAGCACCCGCCGGACGTAAACCGGCACGAGGTGCCGCCGGTACTCCGCGGACGCGCGGATATCGCTCGGCGGATCCGCCACCTCAAGCGCCGCTGCCGCGGCCGCGGCGATGTCCTGATCGGACAGGTCACTGGCCGACAGCCGCTGGCCGGCCGTGCGGGCAAGGACCGGGGTGTCGGCGACCCCGCCGAGTGCGATCTGGATCCCGTCCCAGCGGCCTTCGGCCGTCCTGCTGCCCACGCAGCCGGCGCTGATGACGGCAAAGTCGTTGTGGCGGCGGCACGACTCGGCGAAGGCGCAGTGCGCGGGAGCGGGCGGGAAGACGACATCGGTCAGCACTTCGCAGGGGTGCAGGACGGTCGCATAAGACCCCAGATAGAGCTCCTGCACCGGGATCTCGCGGATGCCGCCAGGGCCGGCGGCGCGCACGCTGGCGCCGAGTGCCAGGCAGGCCAGCGGCAGCTCGCCGGTCGGGTCGCCCTGGGCCAGGCTCCCTCCGATGGTCCCCCGGTTGCGGACCTGCCGGTCGCCGATGTGGCTGACGACCCGCGCGAGCAGCGGGAGGCGCTCGGCGATCACGGGCGAGTATTCCAGCGTGACATACCGCACCATCGCGCCGATGATGGTCCCGTCCGAGGCGGCGCGAATCGCGGTCAGTTCCTCGATACCGTTGAGGTCAATCAGTGCGTCTGGCCGCAGCAGTCGCATGTTGAGCAAGGGGGCGAGACTCTGGCCACCCGCGAGCAGCCGCGCAGTTCCGTCGTATGCGGCCAGGTAGGCAACGGCCTGATCGACCGAGGACGCCCGGTGGAAGCCGAACGGCGCCGGCTTCACCGCGAACCCGCCGTCGCGCGGCCGCCTGCTGCCGGGCGGCGGCCTGCCCGCTGCTGTCGCGCGGCCGCCAGCCCGCCGGCAGCCGCCCGGCAAAGACCGGCCGCCATCAGTCTGCCGGCCGCCAGCCCGCCGGCAGCCGCCCGGCAAAGACCGCCCGCTATCAGTCTGCCGGCCGCCAGCCCGCCGGCAGCCGCCAGGCAAAGACCGCCCGCTATCGGCCGGCCGGCCAGCGGCCTATGGCGCCCGTTCATCGGCTCGCACCTCCCGGTTGCCCCCATGCCCAGGCGCGGAGCCTGGGTGCCTGCGGATTGCATACTTGCATACAATCTGGGGAGGCTCAAGAGCCGGGGAGGCGCCTCGTGAGCAGTCCGCCATTGCCAGCCGAGCCGGTGCGGGGTGAGCGCACCGCCGAGATAGTCGCTCGCCTGCTCAGCCAGGCCATCCTCGACGGCGACCTGGCGCCAGGGACCCGGCTTCGTGAGGAGACGCTCGCCTCGGTCTACGGCGTGAGCCGCACCCCGATCCGGGAGGCGCTCATCCTGCTGGGCAGCAGCGGGCTCATCGGGCTCGCCCCGAACAGGGGCGCCACCGTGCTCAGGCTCACCGTGGACGACATCGCCGAGATCTACAACCTGCGCGGGCTGCTCGAGTCAGAGGCAGTCAGCCTGGCGACACAGCGGGCCACGCCGGAACTGATCGGCCTGCTGAACAGGAGCTGTGACCGGCTGGCCGAGCTGCACGGTGCCGCGGCCGGCGAGCAGCTGAGGGCCGACATGCATTTCCACTACGGCATCGCCGAGGCGTCCGGCAGTCCCCGGCTCTACGCGCTCATCCGGCAGGTATCGGCGATTCCGGAGGGCTACCGATCAAGCATCCCCTACTCAAGCCAGGATCTCACCGAGGCCGAGCGCCAGCACCGGGCCATCGCCGGCGCGCTGCGGAATGGCCGTTGCCAGGAGGCGGCGGGTCTCATGCGCAGCCACGTCGGCTGGGCTGGCCAGCTTGCCGTGCGGAGCCTCGGCGATCGGCTCGGGGCCGGCCTAGCCTGGCCGGACCAGCCAGAGCGGCCGGACCAGCAGGCGCGGCCGGGCCGGTCAGAGCGGTCAGAGCGGCCAGACCAGCACGTGCCGCCGGGCCGGTCAGAGCCGCCGGACCAGCACGTGCCGCCGGGCCAGCCAGAGCGGTCAGAGCGGCCGGACCAGCACGTGCCGCCGGGCCGGTCAGAGCCGCCGGACCAGCACGTGCCGCCGGACCAGCCAGAGCGGTCAGAGCGGCCGGACCAGCACGTGCCGCCGGGCCGGTCAGAGCCGCCGGACCAGCACGTGCCGCCGGGCCGGCCAGAGCGGCCGGACCAGCGCAGAGCCCGTGAGATGACATGACTGAGCATGCAGGCCGTGACAGCAGCCGCGCAGAAACCGGCGTGAACGGCGTCCGTTCCCTTGCCACGGCCCTTGACCTGCTCGACTGCCTCGCGGCCGAGCCTGAGCTCGGCGTGGCCGAGCTCAGCCGGCGCCTGGGCATCGCCAAGAGCACTGCCCACCGCATCCTCACCACGTTCTGCGCGAAGGGCTATGTCCAGCAGGTCCCGGAGACGAAGTGCTATCGGCTCGGCATCCGCATGCATGAGCTCGGCGAGGTTGTGGCAGGCCGCAACCAGCTCCGGGGCCTCGCGCTGCCCCTGCTCGAGTCGCTGCGCGCGCAGACCGGCGAGACGGTTCACCTTGCCGTGCCGGAAGGCGGCCAGATGTTCTACATCGAGCGCCTGGAGAGCTATCACGGACTCCGGTTTTCCTCGCGAGTCGCGCGCGTGCGGCCGATCCACCTGACCAGTTCCGGCAAGGCCGTCGCCGCGTTCAACCCGGCGGTCGCCGAGGCGGCGATCGCCCAGGGCTTCGAGCGGCGCACGCCGAGGACAATCCGCACGGCCGAGCAGTTCCTGCGATGCCTTGCCGAGACTCGCAGGCGAGGCTACGCATACAGCATCGAGGAGGATGAGCCTGGCCTCGCGTCGGTTGCGGCACCGGTATTCGACCGCACCCGGATCGCGAGAGCGGCCATCTCCGTCGCGGGCCCGGTCACCAGGGTGTCCGGTGAGCACATCGCCCCGATGGCCCGCCGGGTGCAGGCTGCCGCAAGCCAGCTCATGAGCACAGAATCGATGTGGTGGAGCGGCTCAGGCTACCGCTGACCGGCGGCGATACAAGTCTCCTGGCAGACGCCTGCCGCCTGCTGCCGACAGCCAGCACAGAGCGTGCGGCGGCGCCGGCCCGCTGATTATGTGTTCCGTGCTGAGGAACGCTGTTCACTCTGACGGAACCTTTCTCTTCCCAAATCGGTCAGTGGTCGTCAACGATGAACCCACTGGCCGCACGGTCCTCGCATGAGGACCGCTGCACCATGGCTCGTCGGGCCGCCCGGCCGGTGCTGACTAGCGGCAGGGATCTGAGCAGCGAGGGGACAACGGGAAGCATGGCCCCAGACCGAGGGACGTTCCGGAATCCGTACCACGTCGAAGCCCCGCCAGGTGCCGAGGGATGGGAGTCGATGTACCCCAAGTACCTGCTCTTCGGCCCGGAGATGCGGCACCGGGATGAGCGGAAGCTCTGGTTCTTCGACCAGATGCACAACCCTGAGCCGGTCTACCCGTTCGACCTGATGATGCCGGAAAGCTGGCTGGTATCGCTCAATCAGTACACGACGCGGGTCTGGAACCTGCCCACCGCGCTCGGAATCGAGCAGCGGATCGTGAACGGGTACCTGTATCTCAGCCCGAACGTCATCGACGACCCGGCGATGATCGCCGAGCGAGAGCCGGTCTTCGCCGAGCGGGCCCGGCACTACTTCGAGAACTGGGATGACATCTACGACAACTGGGTCAAGAAGGCCACGGACTGCATCGACCGGCTGAAGTCGATTCATTTCGAGCCGCTCGCCGAGCGAGAGCCAGCGGAGACCGTTCTGTCAGCCCGCGGCACCACGACCGCGTTCGACCTGCTGACGAGGTACAGCCGCCTGCTCGAGAACATGCACGAAATGGCCTATTACCACTTCGAGATGCTGAATCTGGCCTACGGCGCGTACTTGACGTTCCTTGAGTTCTGCCGCAGTCACTTCCCGGCGATCACGGATGACCTGGTGGCGCGGATGGTGGCGGGCATAGAAGTGATCTTGTATCGCCCGGACGCGGAACTGAGGCGGCTCGCCGCCCGTGCCGTGGACCTTGGCGTCGGTGACGCCATCAAGTCGCCCGGCGAGCCGGCCGCCGTCATCAGCGAGCTCCGGCGCTCCCCAGCGGGCCGCCAGTGGCTTGAGGAGCTTGAACAGGTCAAGGATCCGTGGTTCTACTACTCCACGGGGGCGGGCTATTGCCATGCGAACCGGGCCTGGGTCGACGACCTTCGCCCCCCATTCGCCGCGCTCCGCGACTACGTGCGCCGGGTTGAGCGAAATGAGGTTCTCTCGCGTCCGCTGGAGAAGCTGCGGCGCGACCGCGAGCGACTCTCGCAGGGCTACCGCGGCCTGCTTGACGACCACGAGGCAGCCGCGTTCGACACCTTGCTCGCGCTGGCGCGGCAGGTGTTCCCCTTCGTCGAGAACCACAACTTCTACGTGGAGCACTGGCACCACTCGATCTTCTTCAACAAGGTGCGCGACCTCGGCGCGGTCATCGTCGCCGGCGGACTCCTTGACCGCGAAGACGACATCTTCTACCTGCATCGTTACGAGGTCTACAGCCTGCTCTACGAGACCGAGGCACGCTGGGCGCTCGGCACGGCGACCCGCGGCGAAGTGACCTGGCGCGAGCTGATCACCCGGCGCCGTCAGATCTACGCAGCGCTGGAGGCATGGCGCCCGCCGGCGGCGCTCGGCGTGCCCCCGGACAAGGTGACCGAGCCGATCACGGTGACGCTCTTCGGCATCAACACCGACACCATCAACCGCTGGCTGGCAGCCGAGGGCCGGGACAGCTCAGACGACGAGTTCCGCGGCCTCGGCGCTTCCCCGGGCGTTGCCGAGGGCATCGCGCGCGTGGTGCGCCACGTGGACGAGCTGAGCCAGCTCGTGGATGGCGAGATCCTGGTCTGCCCGCTGACGGCCCCGAGCTGGTCGATCGTCTTCGCCCGCATCGCTGCGGCGGTATCAGATGGCGGCGGCATCATGTCGCACGCAGCCATCGTCTCTCGCGAGTATCAGCTGCCCGCAGTGGTGGCCACCGGTCTTGGCACCGAGATTGTCCGCACCGGCGACCGGCTGCGGGTCGACGGCGATACCGGCGTCGTCACGATTCTCGCGCGCGCCAGCGATCAGGCCGGCCAGCCGGCCGCTGCGGCGGCGGATGCCGCGGGCACGAGCACATGAGCGCCTCGCGCGCGCGCCGCGATGGGCTACTGCGGCCGCAGTACGTCCTGGCCACGGCGGACTGCCGCGCGGAGGACGTCGGTGAGGTCGGGGGCAAGGCGGCCGGGCTCGGCTCGCTGCTGCGGGCAGGCCAGCGAGTCCCTGGCTCATTCGTCGTCACGACCGCCGCCTACCTCGAGTATGCGCGGGGCCGCGCGGCCGGGCCGGGCGGTGATGCGAGCCGGCCGCGGCAGGCACCTGGCGAGGAGGTCCGGCGCTCGATCGAGCGGTCGTATGCGGCCCTTGGCAGGCAGCCCGGCGCCGACATCCCGGTTGCCGTCCGGTCCAGCGCGACGATCGAGGACTCAGCCGACGCGAGCTGCGCAGGCCAGTTCATGACGTTTCTCGGCGCGCGCGGCGCGGATGAGGTGACCAGCAAGATCGAGGAGTGCTGGATCTCGGCCTGCGCGCCCCACCTGGAGTCCTACCGCAGCGAGCGCGGCATCGATGCGGCCGGCCAGAGCGTCGCTGTCATCGTGCAGGAACTCGTCGATGCCCGCGTGTCGGGCGTCATGTTCACCCAGCATCCGCGCACCGCAGACCGCTCCCTGGTCGTCATCGAGTCCAGCTACGGCCTTGGCGAGGCCGTGGTCGGCGGCGAGGTGTCGCCGGACCTTTTCGAGGTCAACAAGATCACCGGCCAGGTCACCCTGCGGAGCCTCGGGTCCAAGGCGACCGAACACCGGCTGCCGGCGGGCGGACGTCTGGTCCAGCGCCGGCCCGTTGACGCCGCCCGGCAGCGGGCATGGTCCATCACCGACGACGAGCTCGCGGCGCTCCTGGCGATGGCCACCGAACTCGAGGCGACGCTCGGCTGGGGGCTCGACGTGGAGTGGGCGATCGGCACCGTCGAGAGCGACGGTCCCGGCGAGTCGCTCTTCGCGCTTCAGGTCCGGCCGATCACGGCCGGTCCCGCTCGCCGGAGCCGCGCCGCGGCGCCGGCCGGCAGCGGCATTGACCTGATCCTCGGGCGGCTGAGCGGCCACCTTCCGGGCGGCGGCGCCCAATGACCGGCCGGGCGATGCTGGCCGCGCGCAATGAACTCACCGGCGCCCAGGCAGTGGCGGCAGCCACGACGGGGGAGCGGTCGGTGAGCGATCTGGTTGCCGCCTCGCTGGACCGCATCCGGGCGGCCGACGAGGCAATCGGCGCGTTCCGGGTCGTCGGCGAAGAGGCAGCCATCCGGCGCGCGAAGGAACTCGACGATCGTGCGGCAGGCCTGCTGTACGGCCTGGCTGTCGGGGTGAAGGACGTCATCGACACGGCCGACCTCCCGACCGGCTACGGCTCGCCGCTGTACAGCGACCACCAGCCTGCCGTCGACGCCGCCGTGGTGCGCAGCCTGCGGCAGGCCGGTGCCGTGGTGGTCGGCAAGACCGAGTCGACGGAATTCGCGATGTTCCAGCCGACGCGCACCCGGAATCCGGCGGACCTCGACCGGACCCCGGGAGGGTCGTCCAGCGGGTCCGCGGCGGCGGTCGCGGCGGGCATGGTGCCGGTCGCACTCGGCACTCAGACGGCTGGCTCGGTCGTCCGCCCTGCGGCCTACTGCGGCATCTACGGCTTCAAGCCGACTAGGGGCTGGACCTCTACGAAGGGCGTATGGCAGCTCTCCGGGCAGCTGGATACGCTGGGCATTTTCGCGCGGTCGGCCGCCGATCTCGGGCTGGCCTACCGGGCCCTGCATGCCGCCCCGGGCCACGCTCCGCCGCCCCGGGCACGCCCGGCCCGCCGCACGATAGCGGTGCTATCCGGCGAGGAGTGGGCTGCACCAGACGCCGACGTCCGCGACGCGCTCCGCGCCGTCGCGGACATGCTGGCCAGGGCCGGCTGGGATGTACTTGAGATGGCGATGCCGCCGAGCTGGCTGCGTCTGCCTGAGCACCACGAGACGATCATGGCCGTCGAGGTGGCGCGCAGCCTGCATCAGGCACTCGGCCCGCAGGTCCGGCAGATCTCGGAAAGCGCGCTGGCGATCGTGGAACACGGCGACCGCTGCCCGGCCAGGGACTACCTGGCGGCGCTTGAGGCGAGAGAAGCCGCACTGGCGATCCTGCAGCCGCTCGCCGGAGCCGCGGATCTCCTCTTCACGCCCAGCGCGCTCGGGGTCGCGCCCGAAGGACTCGATTTCACCGGTGATCCGGTCCTGTGCCGGCCCTGGACGCTGCTCGGATTGCCCGCAGCGAACGTGCCCGCCTGGCGACGGTCCGATGCCCTGCCGGTGGGGGTCCAGGCGGTGAGCGCCAGTCATGACGACCTGGGTTTCATACGCGATCTGGTCTCGATCGAGACCGTCCTGACGGAAAGGGAGTGACATGGACTACGACTTTGTCAACGTCTGCCGCGACGAGTTGCGTCTGTGCGGTGTCCACGAAGGCGAGGCGGTCGCGATCCTCAGCTCGGACGCGGCCGGCGAGCTGATGGGCCACGCAGCGGCGTTCATGCAGGCAGCCAAGGAACTCGGCGCCCTGCCCTACCACGTGCGCGTGCCGGCCAACCGCGGCGCCGCGGGTGGTGCGTGGGAGGTCGGCCAGACGCCGCTGAGCGGTCACCCGGCCGCGATGGCGGCCCTGAAGGAAGCCGCCATCGTCATCGACCTGGTGTTCATGCTGTTCTCCAAGGAGCAGCTTGAGATCCAGGCGTCCGGCACCCGCGTCCTGCTGGCGGTCGAGCCGGTGGATGTGCTGACCCGGCTGCTGCCGACGCCGGAACTCCGCGAGCGGGTCGAGTTCGCGGGTGAGCTGCTTTCGCCGGCCGAGAGCCTGCGGATCGAGCACGACAACGGCACCAGGCTCGTCTACCGGCTCGGGCGCTATCCGGTCATCACCGAATACGGCTACACCGACGAGCCCGGGCGCTGGGACCACTGGCCATCCGGTTTCCTGTTCACTGGCGCGTACGACGACGGCGTGGACGGCACGATGGTGCTCGCGCCCGGGTCGATCCTCTATCCGTTCAAGTCCCACATCCGCACTCCGATCACCTTGCGCATCGAGGACGGCCGGATCGTGGACCTGTCTGGTGAGCTGGACGCCGAACTCATGCGGAATTACATGGACCAGTTCCACGACCCAGACGGGTACGCCATCTCGCACATCGGCTGGGGACTGAACGAGAAGGCGCTGTGGTCCGGGCCGATGATGGACACCCGGGGCATCGGCCAGGAAGGGCGGTCGTTCTACGGGAACGTGCTCTTCGCGACCGGGCCGAACCAGGAACTCGGCGGGAAGAACGCCTCGCCCTGCCACCTCGACATCCCGTTGCATGGCTATTCCCTCTACCTCGACGACCGGCAGATCATCGACCGCGGCGACGTCGTGGTCCAAGAGATGCGGCCACGGCAATGACCGGGCCAGGTGCAGCTGCACGAGGCGGGGCTGGTGACGTGCGTAGCCTTGAGGCCGGCGCTGCCGTCGCGGCCGGCCAGGCGAGAGATGACTTCGGCAGCATCGAGACCCGGGGCATCGACATGATCCCGGACGTCGAGCGGAAGTCGAGGCCGCGGGAGCTCTTCACGGTCTTCTTCGGGCCGCAGTTCGGCTACGGGAACATGTTCTTCGGCGCGCTGGCGATCGCCTTCGGGCTCGGCTGGTGGGCGGCTTTCTTTGCGATCACCGTCGGGTCCCTCGTGGGCTCGCTGGTGTTCCTGGCCGTGACGCCGGTCAGCCCGAAGACGGGAACGAACATTCAGGTGTCGAGCGGAGCGGCATTCGGCGTGCGGGGCAGGCTGCTCGGCTCTGGCATCACCTGGTTCATCGCCGTCGGCTTCTTCATCATCCTCGTCTATACGTCCGGCGAGGCGATCATCTACACCTTCAACCGGTGGTTCGGCACCTCCACCAGCCTGACCGCGCTGTCGCTCGCGATGCTGGTCGTGCTGATCGTGACGTGCCTGTCCGCGGTGCTCGGGCACCGCACGCTCGAACGCAGCGACCGGATGATCACGATCGCGTCGATCATCGTCGGCCTGCTGATCTTCGCCGTCTTCGCTGGCAAGTTCCACGTCACCCATGGCGGCAATTACCTGCTCGGCAGCTTCTGGCCGACCTGGTTCCTGTCGGCGACAACGGCCGCTTCGCTGCCGATCTCGTGGGGGCCGTTCGTCGGCGACTACGCGCGGTACATCCCGTCGAACGCCTCATCGCGAGTCGTGGGAGCCTACGGGGTCGCCGGGATCTTCCTCGGCTGCTGGCTGGCGATGGTCGCGGCGGCCTTCGCGGCTACGGCGTTCGTCAGCGAGGCGGGGAACTTCGTGCCTGGCTTCACGGCGGCAACTCCGACCTGGTTCCTGCTGCCAGCCCTGATCGTCCTCGGCCTCGCGTCGAACATCGCCAGCGCCGGCATGTCCCTGTACAACGCCGCCCTCGACATCGGCTCATGGCCGTTCTTCTTCCGGGTGAAGCGGTGGCAGACTGCTGTCGGGCTGTCAGCCATCGTGTTCGGCCTCACCTATGTTTTCGTCGTGGCGACGAACTTCCTCACCAACGTCGAGTCGTTCGTGACGATCATGATCGTCACGGCGACGCCGTGGATGGTGATCGTGGGGATCGACTTCCTCCGGAGGAAGGGCCGGTACTCGCCGGTCGAGCTGCATACCTTCGCCATGCCTGGCGAGCGCGGCCGGTACTGGTACAACCACGGCATCAGCCCGATCGCGTTCGCGTCCTGGGGCGTCGGCGTGGTACTCGGGCTGCTGTTCTCCACCACCAGCCTGTTCACCGGCGCGCTGGAGAGCTCAGTGCAAGGAGTCGATCTCTCCTGGCTGATGGCAGCTCTCGGCGGCGGGATCGTCTACCTGGCGCTTGTCACAGTCCTTGGCTCGCGCAAGGGCAGCTCGGCCGGCCGCATGGCGGCCCCGGAGTTGCAGCAGAGGAGCGCGACCTGATGAGCAACCGCGACGCCACGGTCCGGCCCGGCGGTGCGGCGTGACCCTGCCCCAGTCAGTGTTCTTCCGCTCGGGCGGGCTGCGGCTGCACGCGGCCCGCCACGCCGGCCAAGGCGGATGCCCGCTGGTGATCGTCCCGGGCATCACGACGCCGGCGGGCGCATTCGCGTTCGTCGCGGGCCGCCTGGCTGCCGCTGTGGGGGACGTCTACGTCCTCGACATGCGCGGACGCGGCCTGTCCGAGCGGTCAGGATCCGGCGCCCACCGGGCGTCCGACTACGCGGACGATGTGCTCGCCCTCATCGAGCACGCCGATCTGGCGCGGCCGGTCCTGGTCGGGCATTCGCTCGGGGCCAGGGTGGTCGCAGCCGCGCGGGCCCGATTCCCTGGCTGCTCAGCAGGTGTGGTGGCCATCGATCCGCCGCTGTCCGGGCCCGGCCGCCGCCCCTACCCGACGGGCCTCGACCAGTTCGTCAGCGGTATCCAGGGAGCGCGGGCCGGGCGGGGTGAGCAGGAGGCACGCAAGCACTACCCGACGTGGACCGATGAGCAGATCGCCGCGCGGGGCCAGTGGCTCGCCTCCTGTGACGAGCTCGCCGTTGTGGAGAGCTATGCGTGGTTCCACCTGGAGGCGTTCGAGCCAGTCTGGCGGGATGTGGAACCGCCCGCGCTGCTGCTGTTCGGTGACCAGAGCCCGGTCGTTACTCCAGCCGATGCCGCTGACCTCGCCCGGGTGAACCCGCGGGCCGACGTCGTCCCCGTCGCCGGGTGCGGGCACATGATCCCGTGGGACAACCTGGACCAGACGACGCGGGAGATTGAGGCATTCGTATCGAAGCACGGGGCCAGCCGGTCATGACCGTGCCCGATGAGCAGAGGAAAGGACGCTGCGGCGTCGTGCCGCCGAGCGGCCAGGCGCCTCGCGTGCCGCTCGGCACCAAGATCGAGGCACGTGCCGTCGCCTGGATCTCTCCCTATAGCCAGGCCTGGCATCTTGAGCGGGCCAGGGACTGGGTGGTCTATCTCGACGGCGGCGCCTCCCTTGAGATGCGGCTCGCGGCTGTCACGCACGACATCGAGCGGATGTTTCCCGGCGGGCCCGTGTTCGACAAGCAGCACGGCCGCTGGGACGATCCGCACTACCTGTACGCTCACGCTGCCCGGTCCGGCGCGATCGTGGCAACCTGGCTGCGTGAGCAGAACGCCGCAGCGGGCGGCTGCTCGGTGGCCGAGGTCGACAGGCTAGTGACCCTGCACGAATTCGGCGGCCTTGGCGGCGCCGACCTCGTGCAGGCCGGTGACTCCCTCTCGTTCCTGGAGACCTTGCAGGAGACGGTCGCCCGGTGGGTGACCGCGGGCGAGTGCGACATCGGGCAGGCGCGGGCGAAATACGAGTACATGGCCGCCCGGATCCGCATCCGCGAAGCCCGGCTGCTGGCCGAGCCGCTGCTCGCGCAGGCGATGGCCGGGCTCGATGACGCGGCGTCTTTAAAACATGGCGCTCGCCGCTGATGGCCAGGCCGGCGGCCCATGAGCGGTTCCCGCCCCACACCGCACCTATCGCCCGAGGTCACAGGAATAAGCCGGCTTCTGGCACTCGACAGCCCTAATAACTCTTGAAGCCGCTCCTGAACTCGTCCAGAATCAGGGCCTCCAGCTCGGCGAATTCTGGCGAAGCGAGCGATTCGATCCCTCGAGGCCGCGGCAGCGACACAGGAACGCATTTCTGCACGTATGCGGGACGTTGGGCTAGCACATAGACCTGTGCGTGCCGAGAACCTCGTCCATGTCATGCGACCAGGCGATATTCGTTGATCAGGCCGGCCAGCTCGCCGTGGATCCTGCGGTACCCCCCCATCCGGGGTTCTCACGGGCCAGCCGGAGAACCAGGGCCCTGAGGTCGTTGCAGCGGCCGCTGCGGGCTAGGAGGTAATCAGGACGAGGCTGCCGAGCGGGATTAGGGACAGGACGCGCAGCGCGGCCGCGGGTACCCGCACGCAGCCGTGGCTGACCGCGCGACCGAACACCGATGGGTTAGGCCAGCCATGCACGCCTACGGTGCCGGGGCCGCCACCGTAGGTTGTCAGCGTATCGGAGTGGAACCCCAGCGGCAGGATGAGCGGGCTGTAGGTGGGGTGGGGAGGGGCCAGCAACGCGAGCAGGAAGGTCCGTCCCGTGGGGGTCGGCGTCCTGGGAGCGCCGACCGTTACCGTCCAGGTTCCCAGCGGCCGGCCGCCGTGGTAGACGCTGAGCTTGCGCGCGCCGACCTTGATCCGGACGAGGTACGTGCTGCGCCGGGTGTCGAGCCGCGAGCGATCCGCCGCGGCAGTGTAAATCCACCCGGTGGCGCGATTCGGCCGGCTCGGCAGCAGCACGCGCTCCCATCCCGGGCTGCTCTGCACTACCGGAACCCAGGTCGGGCCGCCAAGCTCGGTCGCCGGCAGCACCGCGACCGGCGGCTTCCCCGGCCCGGCATAAACAACCAGCGGTGTCAGCGGACGCACCACCAGCCCGCCGGTGACGGCGAACGGGGCCGGGTCGCGGGGAGCCGCCGGGATGCTCGTGTACGTCGTCGCGCGGCGCAGCTTAGCGAATTCCGCCGCTGGAACAAGCACAGGCGGCACAATGCGGGACGCCGCATTTTCCGATGACCCGCTGGATCCGCTGAACATCGTGGCCAGCACCCCGGCGCCGACCGCTACCGTTACTACTCCCGCAGCCACGGCCTGCCGCACATGGCCGACCCAGAACGGCCGCACGGCCGAAGTGCGGTCATCGACGCGGCCCGGGCGACCCCGGCTGATGCGCGGGAACCAGCCGCGCATCAGCCGCCTTCCATGGGTTCCCAGCGCTTCAGCCCGTCACGGGAAGGGTGGTCGTCACCGGCGTAGGGGCTGGCGCTGGCGCGGCCGGGGCGGGCGGGCTAGGGCTCGGCGACGCGGGCGTCGTCGGCGTGACGGTCGGCGTCGCCGTCGTGGTCAAGGTGCCGCTCGGCGTCGGCGTCGGCGTTTCGGTCGGCGTCGTGGTGGGCGTGCCGCTCGGCGTCGGCGTCGCCGTCGCCGTCGCGGTCGCGGGGCAGGTGTGTGACAGGTTGAACCACAGCACCTGCGTCTGGCCGGTCTCTGTCTTCACGATCGCCGAGGCGCTTTCGAGCACCGCTCCTGGGGCGGAACCCGCGAACGCATGCTTGTCGGTAGGCGGACCGAAGCTGGTGATGGTCTGAGCGCCACCCGGGCTGAACGTGACAGTGAGCGAAACGAAGACGGTGAAGTCGTCCGGCAGAACGAAGTGCCAGCCGTCCTCGGTGTCCGGGATGCTCCCGCACTGCGCGGAGTGTTCGCCGAAGCCCGCCGCCGTTATCGGCGTCGGCTGATGCAGCGGGACCTGGTAATCGGGCCCGTAGGCAGTGGCCTCACCCAGAGTTGCAACCGAGAGTGCGAGGACGCCGCCGGCCACTACGACACCGCCAAACCGTGCCATCATGCGGCCAGTCCTGATATTGAACACTGTTTGCTCCCCAAGAGCCTAGCGACCGGGCTTTGCTCCCCAAGAGCCGAGCTACCGGGCTGAAATGGACAGGGTTATAACTACCACAGGGGCCCCGTCCGGGGGCTGGCAATCCAGGCATTCAGCCGAAACGTGTTGACTGGCCACAAAGGCCACAGCCTTACCGGCCGGGTGCCCCGGTCATTCTGGGCATGCTGGCGTGCTGGTCATCGGCACCCTGGTCACGCGCACCCGGCTGGAGGCTATGGCAGGTGGTGCCGGCCTGCCGCGCCTGCCGCGGTTCCCTGTCGTCCGGCGGAGCGGGCGGGGCATCAGCCTTCTCCGCCGGGGCGGGGGCCGAGCAGCAGAGTGAGCACCAGGCCGGGGATCTCCTCCAGGGCCGGGCGGGCACCGTCAGAGGCCCAGTGTTCCACCATGGCGAGGTCGGTAAGCCCGGCGATCGCCAGGGCGAGCAGCCCGGCCGGCACGTCATCGCGCAACTGGCCGCGGCTGGCCCCTTCCCTGACGATTGCCTCCAGGGCGCCTACGAGCGGATCCTCCGCCAGGATCACCCGGGGGTATAGCCCTGGGGTGCCCATCAGGCACTCGCGCACCAGCACCCGCGCGAAGGCGTCGTGCTGGCGTGCCCAGCCGCAGAATCCGGCGATGATTGCCGCGAGGCGCTGCCTGGCCGGAGCGTCCACGGGCGCCGGGCTGGAGGCGGCGGCCTGGGCCGAGGCGTCCTCGACTACCGCCAGGAAGAGCTCCTCCTTGGAGGGGAAGTAGTTGTAGATCGTTCCCTTGGCGTAGCCAGCGGCGAGTGAGATCGCATCGATGCTGGCGCGCTCGAGCCCGGTCCGGGCGAACTCTTGCGCTGCAGCGGCGAGCAGCCTGCGCCGCGTCGCCTGCTTGGCATCGGCTGTGACTCTTGACATGAGGGTTAAATTAGTGGGTGACCAGTCAGTCAGTAAAGAGCGAGGTCACCATGCAGGGTTCCTGCCATGACCAGCGGGCAGGCCGGCGTGGCTGAGCGGCCGGCCATCAGGGCCGAGGGCCTGGGCAAGCGCTTCGGGCGGCTGCAGGCTCTGGCCGGGGTGGACCTGTGGGTTGCGGCGGGTGCGGTGGTGGCGTTGCTGGGGCCTAACGGCGCGGGCAAGACCACCATGGTGCGTATCCTTTGCACGCTGCTGCGTCCCGACGCCGGCCGCGCTGAAGTGGCCGGGCTGGATGTGGTTCGCCAGGCAGCGGCGGTCCGGCGGGTGATCGGGTTGTCCGGCCAGTACGCCGCCGTCGATGGCTACCTGAACGGCCGGGAGAACCTGCGCATGATCGGCCGGCTGTCCGGCCTCAGCCGCGGCGCGGCGGGCCGGCGCGCCGATGAGCTGCTGGAGGTTTTTGACCTGGCCGACGCGGCCGGGCGGACGGCACGTGCTTACTCCGGCGGGATGCGCCGCCGGCTCGATGTCGCGGCCAGCCTGGTAGCGGCGCCCAGGGTGCTGTTCCTGGATGAGCCCACTACCGGCCTGGACCCGCGCGGGCGGGCTGGCCTGTGGGCGCTGCTGGCTGAGCTGACTGCCCAGGGCGCCAGCTTGCTGCTGACCACCCAGTACCTTGAGGAAGCCGACCGGCTGGCCGGCACGATCGTGGTCATCGACGTCGGCCGCGTCATCGCCACCGGCACGCCGGCCGAGCTCAAGGCCCAGGTCGGCGGCGACCGGCTGGAAATGCAGGCGCTGCCCGGCGACGATCCGGCCGCATTAGCAGCCGCGCTGGACGGGCTCGGCTCGGGCCCGCCCGCGCTCGATAACGACAGCGGCCGCGTCGTCATCCCGGTCGCCGGCGG
>Ga0070706_100001952_pt1 | contig 21248 bp, 15 predicted proteins | sample KBSK5501metaG_FD_65476 | JGI IMG/M metagenome (GOLD analysis project Ga0070706, IMG submission 65476) | Corn, switchgrass and miscanthus rhizosphere microbial communities from Kellogg Biological Station, Michigan, USA - KBS K5-50-1 metaG | ecosystem: Host-associated > Plants > Roots >... | reverse complement strand
CAGACCTTCGCCGACCAGGCCGTGATCGCGATCGAGAACGTGCGCCTGTTCAACGAGACCAAGGAAGCGCTGGACCGGCAGACCGCGACCAGCGAGATCCTTCGTGTCATCAGCGAGTCGCCGTCGGACGTGCAGCCGGTGCTCGAAGCGGTGTCGCAACGCGCGGGACAGCTGTGCCACGCGCAAGGCAGCCGGGTCTGGCTCCCCGACGGCGAGGCCCTGCGCGCGATGACCGGCTACATGCTGCCGGGCGCGATCGAGGTCGGGCGCGGCGAGCTGCTGCCGCTGCGCCGGACGTCGGTGGCCGCGCACGCGTTTGTCGAGCGGCACGTCGTGCATGTCACCGACGTGGCTGCGCTCGTCGATACCGAGTATCCCGACGCCGGCCCTATGCAGCGACGCCACGGCTTTCGCACGGTGCTTGCCGTGCCGATGCTGCGCGAGGGCGTTGCGGTGGGTGTGATCGGACTGACGCGCAGGGAGGTCAAGCCCTTCTCGACGAGCGAGATCGGCCTCGTGCAGACCTTCGCCGACCAGGCCGTGATCGCGATCGAGAACGTGCGGCTGTTCAACGAAACCAAGGAGGCGCTCGAGCGACAGACGGCAACCGCCGAGATCCTGAAAGTGATCAGCGAGTCGCCCACCGACGTGCAGCCCGTGTTCGACGTCATCGCGGCACAGGCGGGGCGCCTGACCGGCGCGGACTACGGATGGGTATTCCGTTTCGATGGCGAATTGATCCACATCGTGAGCTCCTTCGGCGTCGGCGCGGAGGGCATCGAGGCAACGCGGCAGGCGTATCCGATGCCGCCCTCCGGCGGTACGGCAACCGCGCGTGCAGTGCGCGAAGAGGCGGTGATCAACTACGCCGACGTGCTCGCCGAGGTCGATGCGCACGACAAGGTCAAGGCGATCAGGCGACAGTCGGGCTACCGCAGCGTACTCGCCGTGCCGATGCGCCGCGACGACAGGATCGTCGGCGTGATCACGGTGGCCCGCGCCGCGGTCGGCCAGTTTGCCGACAAGGAGATCGACCTGCTGCAGACTTTCGCGCGCCAGGCGGTGATCGCGATCGAGAACGCGCGGCTGTTCAACGAGACCCAGGAGGCGCTGGAGCGGCAGACCGCCACCGCGCAGATCCTGCGCGTGATCAGCGGCTCACCGACCAGCGTGCAGCCGGTGTTCGATGCGATCGCCGAGCGGGCGATGACGCTGTGCGAGGCCACGGTCGGCGGTGTCGCGCGCTTCGACGGCGAACTGGTGCATCTGGTCGCGTTTCATGGCGCGTCGCCGGAAGCGTCGGCGGCGATGCTTGCCTCCTTCCCGATGCGGGCCGGGCGCGGCGCCATCACCGCGCGGGCGATCATGGAACGCGCGCCGGTGCAGATCGCCGACGTCCTGGCCGATCCCGACTACACACTGAAGGAGGTGACCCGGTTGGCGGGCTATCGCAGCAATCTGGCCGTGCCGATGCTGCGCGACGGCCAGGTCATCGGCTCGATCGGGGTGTGCCGCGCCGAGCCCGGCGTGTTTCCCGAGAAGCAGGTGAAGCTGCTGCAGACCTTCGCCGACCAGGCGGTGATCGCGATCGAGAACGTGCGCCTGTTCAACGAGACCAAGGAGGCGCTGGAGCGGCAGACCGCGACGGCGGAAATCCTGCGCGTCATCAGCGGCTCGGTCACCGACACCCAACCCGTCTTCGACGCGATCGTGCAAAGCTGCCACCGCTTGTTCGCCGACGCGCGCGTCGCGCTCGTCCAGCCGCAGGGCAACGAGTTGGTCTCGCGCGCCCGTGCGGGGCGCGAGGCGCCGCACGGCGGGAATCAGATGCTTCGCTGGCCCATCGACCGCGCCAGCGCCGCGGCCTGCTGCATCCTGGATTCGCGGATGATTTCGGTGGCGGACCTCGACGCGGCCGCCGAGACCTATCCGCGCATCCGGCAGCTCGGCCTCGCGATGGGCTTCGGCTCGGGCCTGTTCGTGCCGCTGCTGCGCGATGCCAAGGCGATCGGGTGCCTCAGCATCCTGCGCGTGCAGAAGGGCGAATTCGAAGCCAAGGAGGTCTCGCTCGCGCAGACCTTCGCCGACCAGGCCGTGATCGCGATCGAAAACGTTCGCCTGTTCAACGAGACCAGGGAGGCGCTCGAGCAGCAGACCGCGACGGCGGAGATTCTCGAGGTGATCAGCAATTCGGTGTCGGACACGCAGCCGGTGTTCGACAAGATCATGGACAGCTGCCAACGCCTGTTCGGCACCAGCGAGATCGGCATCCGCCTGGTCGGTGACGACGGCCGGCTGCACCTGGGTTCGCATCGCGGCTCGGCGCTCGAATCGCTCAGGAAGCACCTCCCCAGACCGCTCGACCAGACCGCGGCCGGGCTGGCCATTCGCGAGCAGCGGGTCCTGCACTACCCCGATGTTCTGGGCGGATCGGACGTGCCCGAACTGCTGCGCCGGGTCGCGCACGAAGCGGACAACTTCTCGATCATCATGGCGCCCATGGTGTGGAAGGAGCGCGGCATCGGCACGATCAACGTCGTGCGCAGGCCGCCGGCCGCGTTCTCGGAAAAGGAGATGAGCCTGCTCAAGACCTTTGCCGACCAGGCCGTGATCGCGATCCAGAACGCCCGGCTCTTCCACGAGATCCAGGACAAGAGCCGGCAGCTCGAACAGGCCAACAAGCACAAGTCGGAGTTCCTGGCCAACATGTCGCACGAGCTGCGCACGCCGCTGAACGCGATCATCGGCTTCAGCGAGGTGCTGAGCGAGCAGATGTTCGGCGATGTCAACGACAAGCAGCACGAATACCTGCTCGACATCCACAGCTCGGGCCACCACCTGCTGAGCTTGATCAACGACATCCTCGACCTCTCGAAGATCGAGGCCGGTCGGATGGAGCTCGAGCTGACGAGCTTCAACCTGCCGATGCTGCTCGACAACACGACCACGCTGGTGCGCGAGCGCGCGCTGCGCCAGGGCCTGACCCTGGCGCTCGACGTTGCGCCTGAGCTCGGCGACTGGGTCGCCGACGCGCGCAAGCTCAAGCAGGTGGTGATCAATCTGCTGTCCAACGCGGTCAAGTTCACCCCCGCTGGGGGCCGGATCACGCTGCGCGCGCAAGCCCTCGAACACGCAGTCGAGATCGCGGTGGTCGATACCGGCGTGGGCATCGCGCCCGACCAGCAGGCGCTCGTGTTCGAGGAGTTCCGCCAGGCCGGCGGCGACTACCTGCGCAAGGCCGAGGGCACCGGCCTGGGCCTGGCGCTGGCCAAGCGCTTCGTCGAGCTGCACGGTGGCACGATGCGGGTCGACAGCGCACCCGGCCAAGGCTCGACCTTCGCGTTTATCCTTCCGGAGCGGGAACTGGGGGCAACGAGATGAGCACCGCCGGGCCGCTCCCAAGGCGCTCGCTCCCCCTTGGGGGGACAGGCGCGAAGCGACTTAGGGGGTCTCAATGAGCACGATTCTGATCGTCGAGGACAACGAGAAGAACATGAAGCTGGTGCGCGACATCCTGCAGCACCAGGGGCACACCACGCTCGAGGCGGTGACCGGCACCGACGGCGTGCGAATCGCCAAGGAGGCGAAACCCGACCTGGTGCTGATGGACATCCAGCTGCCCGACATCGACGGCATCACCGCGCTGCGCCGGATCCGCGCCGAGCCCCTGCTCGACGCGATGCCGGTGCTGGCGGTGTCGGCCTCGGTGATGCCCGACGAGCAGCAGAAGATCGTCACCTCGGGCTTCGACGCCTTCATCATCAAGCCGATCAACCTGAAGCAGTTTCGCGACACGGTGAAGCGGTTCCTGGCGCAGGGGCGCAAGGCGTCATGAGCGCAACGATTCTGGTCGTCGACGACACGCCGCTCAACGCGAAGCTGCTCGCCGACCTGCTCGGTGCCAAGGGTTACCGGACCGTCACCGCAGCCTCGGGCCCCGAAGCCTTGGCCAAGCTCGCTGTCGAGGCGCCCGACCTGGTGCTGCTCGACGTGATGATGCCCGGCATGAGCGGCTACGAGGTCTGCGCGGCGATCCGCGCCGATCCGGCGCACTGCATGCTGCCGGTCGTTCTCGTCACTGCGCTGGATCCGGCCAAGGAGCGTGCCATCGGCCTGGACGCCGGTGCCGACGATTTCCTGAGCAAGCCGGTCGCGCAGGCCGAGCTGCTCGCGCGCGTGCGCTCGCTGCTGCGCATCAAGCAGCTCTACGACGAGGTGCAGCGCCAGAAGTGCGAGCTCGCCGAGTGGAACGCGACCCTCGAAGCGCGCGTGCAGGACGGCGTGCGGCAGCTCGAGCGCGTCGGCAGGCTGCGGCGCTTCTTCTCGCCGCAGCTGGCCGAGGCCATCGTCGGCGGCGACACCGACGATCCGCTGAAGAGCCACCGCTGCGAGATCACGGTGGTGTTCCTGGACCTGCGCGGCTTCACCGCCTTCACCGAGACCGCCGATCCCGAGGAGGTGATGGGCGTGCTGCGCGAGTACCACGCCGCGATGGGCCGGCTGATCCTCGAGTACGAGGGCACGCTGGAGCGCTTCACCGGCGACGGCATCATGGTGTTCTTCAACGACCCGCTGCCGCTGCCCGACCCCGCGCTGTGCGCGGTGCGCATGGCGCTGGCGATGCAGCGCGAGGTCGCCGTGCTGGCGGCGGGCTGGCGCCGGCGCGGCTATGAGCTGGCGATGGGCGTCGGTGTGGCGCAGGGCTTCGCGACGCTCGGCGGCATCGGCTTTCCCGGGCGCATCGACTACGGTGCGATAGGCACAGTCACCAACCTCGCCGCGCGGCTGTGCGGCGAGGCGTTGGGCGGCGAGATCCTGGTGTCGCGGCGCGCCTGGGCGTCGATCGAGGATCGGCTCGATGCGCAACGCGACGGCCTGGCGTGCGCCGACCCGGCCGGCGAATTCACGTTGAAGGGCTTCCACCGGCCGGTGCCGGCGTTCCGCCTGATCGCCCGCTGAGAGGGCGTTCGCTTCAGCGCGCCGCGAGCCCGCGGACCGCGCCGTACGCGGCATCGAGCGCCTGCTCGACGATGCGCTGCTTCCACTCGTCGGTGTCGGTGTAGAACGCATCGCGGATCTGCTGCTTGATCGCGCGCTGCTGCGCCTCGGGCGCTTCGGGGTGCAGCTCGAGCCACTGGTCGGCGCGCAGCGCGTCGATCATCTGGTCGAGAGGGAGGGTCCCGTATTCGAGCGCGATGCCGGTGTATTCGGCCTGCGCGCACTCTTCGTAGATCGCGAGCCACATCAAGCCCTGCAGCGGCGCCGACGACGAGCTGCCGTCGTAGATCGACGTGATGTTCGGGCCCCACCAGGCGCGGGCGCGCGCGAGCGCCGCGGCATCGTCGCGGCACGCGAAGATGCGCTCGCCGACGCCGCTGGGGCCGAGCCCGGTGTGCAGGTCGATCCAGCCCAGGCGCCCGCACTTCGTGGCGTGCTCGTGCAGCACGTGGCGCACCGTGACGTGGCTCCACGTCGGGTTGCGCCCGCCGTAGAACAGCCCCTCGGGGCAGGTGTACTGGCCGCCCGAGATCGCGGTCTGCAGCGCGGCGGCGCCGTGCGCCTGAGCGAACGCCGCCAGGCCGGCTTCGACTTCCGGCTTTGGCGGCCAGTCGTGCGGCACGATCAGGCCGGCGAGTTCGTCGTACGCCGCGTTCGCAGGCAGCGGCTTGCTGAAATCGTGGAAGTTGCGGTTCAGGTCGACGTTCTCGTGCGTCGTGCGCCGCCACCACGAGAAGCCGTACGGGTTCAGCGCGTGCACGTACAGCACCGCGACGCCGGCTTCGTGCGCCGCGCGGCGCCACGCCGGGTCGCTCAGCAGCGCGAGCTGCACGCCCGAGCCGCAGAAACCTTCGACGCCATGGCAGGCGCTCGTCAGCAGCAGCAGCGATGCGGCGTCCTTCGGGCCGTCGAGCGCGACGTCCATCGCGAGCTGCTCGCCGTCGCGGCCGAGCATCGGGTGGATGTGGCTTTCGACGTCGAGGTCGGCGGCTTCGACGGCCGCGAGGAACCTGGCGCGGGCCTCGGCGTAGGTTTGGGAGAAATGGTTCGAGGCGCTCATGGACTCAACGAGATGTCGCAAGCCACTTCTCGGCCAGGTTGACCCACAGTGTCGCGCCCAGCGGGATCAGCTCGTCGTTGAAGTCGTAGCTCGGGTTGTGCAGCATGCAGGGTCCCAGGCCGTGGCCGCCGTCGCGGTGGCTGCCGTCGCCGTTGCCGATCAGGAAGTAGCAGCCGGGTTTCTCGAGCAGGAAGTAGCTGAAGTCCTCGGCGCCCATCGTCGGCTCGAACAGCTGCACGTTCTCGGCGCCGACGAGGTCGGTCATCACCTTGCGCACGAACTCGGTCTCGGCATCGTGGTTGATCGTCGGCGGGTAGTTGCGCGCGAACTCGAACTCGCACTCGACGCCGAACGCCGCGCAGGTGTGCTCGGCGACCTCCTGCATGCGCTTTTCGATCAGGTCCAGCACCTCGAGCGTGAAGGTGCGCACCGTGCCCTGCAACTCGCACGAATCGGGCACGACGTTGGTCGCCTCGCCGGCATGGATCATCGTCACCGAGATCACGCCGGCGTCGATCGGCCGCTTGTTGCGCGTGACGATGGTCTGGAACGCCTGCACCATCTGGCACGCCACCGGCACCGGGTCGAGGCCGAGGTGCGGCATCGCGGCGTGCGAGCCCTTGCCCTTGATGACGATCTTGAACTCGTTGCTGCTCGCGAACACCGGCCCGCTGCGCAGCGCGAACTGCCCGGCTGACATGCCCGGCCAGTTGTGGGCGCCGAACACGGCCTCCATCGGGAACTTCTCGAACAGGCCGTCCTTGATCATCTCGCGTGCGCCGCCGCCGCCCTCTTCGGCGGGCTGGAAGATCAGGTAGACCGTGCCGTCGAAGTTGCGGTGCTTCGCGAAGTGCTTGGCCGCGGCGAGCAGCATCGCGGTGTGGCCGTCGTGCCCGCAGGCGTGCATCTTGCCGGCGTGCCGGCTGGCATGGGAGAAGGTGTTCTTCTCGGTCATCGGCAGCGCGTCAATGTCGGCGCGCAGGCCGACGGCGCGGCTGCTCGTGCCGTTCTTCACGATGCCGACCACGCCGGTTTTGCCCAGCCCGAGGTGGATCGGAATGCCCCAGTCGGTCAGCGCCTTCGCGATCACGTCGGCGGTGCGCTTCTCCTCGAAGCACAGTTCGGGGTGGGCGTGGATGTCGCGGCGCAGCGCGGCGATTGCCGCGGCGTCGGCAAGAATGGATTCGATCAGGCGCATGCTGGCGGGCTCCTTGCAGGCATCGTGCCCGGCCGGCGCGGCGCGGCGGCGGGGCACGGCAAAAACCCAGTTTAGCGCTGGGCCGGCGGGCGCGCCGGCGCGAGGGAAACCGTCGCTGCGCGACCCTAACGTCTGACTTTTCCGTCTTCCGTCAGCATCGAGATATCGACGAAGCTGGAGGCGACGTGGTCCTTCGGTCCGAAGTCGACCGTGAAGCCGCCGAAGTTCGCGTTCTGGATCGTCTCGAGCCCGGCGATCAGCGAATCGCGGCTCGGGTTGCGGCCGGCGCGCTTGAAGCCTTCGGCGAGCACCTTGGCGGCCATGTAGCCTTCCATGCTCGAGTAGTTCGGCACCGTGTCGGCGCCGGACTTGCGCACGGCCTCGAGGTACTCGCGCGAGATCGCCGTGGTCGTCGAGAACGGGAACGGCATCACCTGGCTGACCAGGATGCCGCGGCCGTCCTTGCCGAGCTCGTCGGCCAGCGCTTGCGTGCCGACGAACGACACGTTGAAGAACTGGCCGCCGAAGCCGGCCTTGCGCGCGTCGCGAATGAACGCCGCGCACGACTTGTAGGCGCTGATCTGGACGACCGCGTCGGGCTGCTTCGGCACGATCTCCTTGATCGCCGCGGCCACGTCGACCGTGTTGCGCTCGACCGTGCCGAGCGCGACCGGCTCGAGGCCGAGCGGCTTGAGCGCGCGCTTGACGCCTTCGAGGCCGGCCTTGCCGTACGAGTCGTTCTGGTAGAAGACCGCGATCTTCTTCAGCCCGAGGAAAGTGAGCTGCTTGACGATCAGCGCGGTCTCGTCGTAGTACGAGGCGCGCACGTGGAAGACCGACTTGTTGAACGGCTCGCGCAGCGCCTCGGCGCCGGTGAACGGGCCGAAGAACGGGATTTTGCTGTCGATCACCAGCGGCAGCGCGGCCAGGCAGGTCGGCGTGCCGACGTAGCCGAACAGGCCGAACACGTCGTCCTTGATGAACTTCTCGGTGTTGGCTTTGCAGCGGTCAGGCTCGTAGCCGTCGTCCAGCGTGCGCAGCTCGATCTGCGTGCCGTGGATGCCGCCGGCGGCGTTCAGCGAATCGAAGTAGATGCGCGCGCCCTTGTTCATCTGGATCCCGAGCTGCGCGGCCGGCCCGCTGAACGCGGCCGACTGCCCGAGCACGATGCGATTGGCCTGCGCAAACGCCGGCAGCGAGAGCGCCGCAGTGGCGGCGGCGATGCGTTTGACGGCATCACGACGGTTCATGGCGAGATTCCCCACGTGGTGGTTCGGCGGCGTCGTGGCGTCGGGGCGCCGTGTGCTCTGTGGCACGTGCCGGAGTGTCGAATGAGTACGCCATAGAGCATATCCCTTAGGAGGCCGGCGGCATAGTTCGGGGCGGTGCTCTGCAACACTCGTGCCGCGGCCTGCTGTGCAATAGTTCACCCATGACCACGAGCTTCGTCCGCGCGGCCTGCCCGCACGACTGCCCCGACACCTGCGCGATCCGCGTCACCGTGGAAGACGGCCGGGCCGTCAAGGTCCAGGGTGACCCCGACCACCCGCCGACGCATGGTGCGCTGTGCACCAAGGTGTCACGCTACCCGGAGCGCACCTACCACCCCGAGCGCGTGCTGCATCCGCTCAAGCGCGTCGCGGCGAAGGGCAGCGGGCAGTTCGAGCGCGTGAGCTGGGACGAGGCACTGCGTGCCATCGCCGGGCGGCTCACGGCGATCGCCGAACGCGCGCCGGAAGCGGTTCTGCCGTACAGCTACGCCGGCACGATGGGCTTGGTGCAGGGCGAGGCGATGGCCGCGCGCTTCTTCCACCGGCTCGGCGCGTCGCTGCTCGACCGCACGATCTGCTCGATGGCCGGCGGCGAGGCGGTCGCCGCGACCTACGGCGCGAAGATCGGCATGCACACCGAGTTCTTCGCCGAAGCGAAGCTGATCCTGATCTGGGGCAGCAACTCGATCACCTCGAACCTGCATTTCTGGACCTACGCGCAGGCCGCGAAGCGCAGCGGCGCGAAGCTGATCTGCATCGACCCGCGCCGGACCGAGACCGCCGACAAGTGCCATCAGCACATCGCGATCCTGCCCGGCACCGACGGCGCGCTCGCGCTCGGCGTGATGCACGAGCTGATCCGCCACGATTGGCTGGACCATGATTACCTCGAGCGCCATGTCGAGCAGGGCGAGCGCGGCTGGCCGGCCCTGCGCAAGCGCGCGCTGCAATGGCCGCCGGAGCGCGTTGCGCAGGTCTGCGGCATCAGCGCCGAGGAGGTGCGCGGCCTGGCGCGCGACTACGGCACGACCCGGCCGGCCGCGATCCGCCTGAACTACGGCATGCAGCGCGTGCGTGGCGGCGGCAACGCGGCGCGGCTGATCGCGATCCTGCCGTGCCTGGTCGGCGCCTGGCGCGATCGCGCGGGCGGCATGCTGCTGTCGAGCTCGGGCTGGTTCAAGGCGTTTCGCAACGACGCGGCGCTGCAGCGGCCCGACCTGCTGGGCGCGAGGCGACCGCGCACGATCAACATGAGCACGATAGGCGACGACCTGCTGCGCGAGTCGTCTGCGGCGTTCGGCCCGAAGATCGAGGCGCTGGTCGTCTACAACAGCAACCCGGTCGCGGTGGCGCCGGAATCGGGCCGGGTGGTGCGCGGCTTCGCGCGCGAGGACCTGTTCACGGTCGTGCTCGAGCACTTCCTGACCGACACCGCCGACCATGCCGACTACGTGCTGCCGGCGACCACGCAGCTCGAGCACCTGGATGTGCACACCAGCTACGGCCACACCTACGCGATGCTGAACCAGCCGGCGATTGCACCGCTGGGCGAAGCCAAGCCGAACTCGCAGATCTTCCGCGAGCTGGCGCATGCGATGGGCTACACCGACGCGTGTTTCGCCGACGACGACGAGACGCTCGCGCGCACCGCGTTCAACGCCGAGATCGACTTCGATGCCTTGCGCGAACATGGCTGGGTCAAGCTGCCGCTGCCCGATGCGCCGTTCGCGAGCGGCGGCTTCCCGAGCGCGAGCGGGCGCTGCGTGATCGACTCGCCGGCGTTCGGCATTCCGGACCACATGCCGAACTACGAATCGGCGCACAGCACGCCGGCGCTCGCCGCGCGCTATCCGCTCGCGATGATCTCGCCGCCGGCGCGCAACTTCCTGAACTCGAGCTTCGTCAACGTCAAGAGCCTGCGCGACATCGAAGGCGAGCCGCTGCTCGAGATCCATGCGAGCGATGCCGCGCCGCGCCGCATCGCCGACGGCCAGCTCGTGCGCGTGTTCAACGAGCGCGGCAGCTACCGCTGCAAGGCCGCGGTCAGCGAACGGGCGCGGCCGGGCGTGGTCAACGGCCTGGGCATCTGGTGGCGCAAGCTCGGGCTGGACGGGCGCAACGTCAACGAGTTGACGCATCAGCGGCTGACCGACATCGGGCGCGCGCCCACGTTCTACGACTGCCTCGTGCAGGTGGAAGCGCAGGAGGCGTGAACCGCACGATGCGCCGCAGCCTGATCGTTGTCGCGGCCATCGCCGGCGCTGCCGTGCTCGCGACCGCCGGCTGCAGCAACATCGCCTATTACGCGCAATCGGTCAACGGCCACCTCGCGCTCGTGCAAAGCGCGAAGCCGGTGCCCGACTGGCTGGCCGATCCGCAGACGCCGGCGGCCTTGCGCGCACGGCTCGAGCTGTCGCAGCGGATCCGCGACTTCGCGGTCAGCGAACTGAAGGAGCCGGACAACGCGAGCTACCGCCGCTACGGCGACCTGAAGCGCGGTGCCGCAGTCTGGAACGTCGTCGCGGCGCCGGAGCTGAGCCTGAGGCTGCACACCTGGTGCTTCCCGGTCGTCGGCTGCGTCGGCTACCGCGGCTACTACGAGAAGGCCGACGCCGACGCGTTCGCGGCCGAGCTGCGCGCGCAGGGGCTCGAAGTCAGCGTCTACGGCGTGCCCGCGTATTCGACGCTCGGCAAGCTGCCGCGCTTCGACTGGCTGGCCGATCCGCTGCTCAACACCTTCATCGACTACCCCGAAGGCGAGCTCGCGCGGCTGATCTTCCACGAGCTCGCGCACCAGGTCGCGTTCGCGCCCGGCGACACGGTGTTCAACGAGTCGTTCGCGACGGCGGTCGAGCGCATCGGCGGCGCGCGCTGGCTGACCGAGCATGCGAGCGCCAAGGCGCGCGAGGACTACGAACGCTACGACGGCCGGCGCCAGGACTTCCGCGTGCTGACCGGGCGCTATCGCGACGAGCTCGATGCGCTGTACACGAGCAACGTCGGCGATGCCGAGAAACGCGCCGGCAAGGCCGCGCTGATGCGGCGCCTGCGCGCCGACTACGCAGCGCTGAAGGCCGAACGCTGGGGCGGGTTTTCAGGGTATGACGGCTGGTTCGCGCGTGCCAACAATGCGTCGTTCGGTGTGCTCGCGGCCTACAACGAACTGGTGCCGGCGTTCGAGCAGCTGTACGACCGCGAAGGGCGCGACTTCGGCCGCTTCTACGCCGAAGTCAGCCGCCTCGCCACGCTGCCGTATGCCGAGCGCCGCGCGGCGCTGGTCCCCTGACGACTCGACGACGACTCGACGACAACCCGACATGCCTGACATCCACATCCACCGCGTCCACCAACTCGGTCTCGCGAAGGCGCGCAAGGTGGCGCTGCAATGGGCCGAAGACGCCGAGAGCAAGTTCGGGATGGCGTGCACCATCCTCGAAGGCGACACGAGCGACACAGTCGAGTTCACGCGCAGCGGCGTGACCGGCACGCTGATCGTGGCGCCGGATCACTTCGACCTCGATGCGAGGCTCGGCTTCCTGCTCGGTGCGTTCGCGAAGACGATCGAGAGCGAGATCGAGAAGAACCTCGATGCGCTGCTCGCGGGCACCAAGCCGGCGAGCTCGAAGCCGGCGGCGAAGAAGGCCGCCGCGAAGAAGAAGACTTGAAGAAGGCCTGACTACTTCAGCGATTCGATGAGGTCGATGTACTCTTGCATCGCCTCGTCCCCGCTCTTGCCCTTCAGCTCGTTCCACGCATCCCACTTGGCGCGGCCGACCATGTCGGTGAAGCCGGGCCGCTTGCCGTCCACGTCGCCGCTGCTCGCCTGCTTGTACAGCGCATAGATCTTCAAGAGCGTCATGTTGTCCGGCTTCTCGGGCAGGCTCTTCGACTCGGCGACCGCTGTCTCGAACCGGGCTTTCAGATCGGCCATGCGTGTTCTCCTTCGCTGCGGAATTCGTGGGTGAAAGTGTCCATTGACGGGGCCGATGTTACCCAGCATCGTCGGCGCCCAGAATCACGAGACCTCGCGGAGAAACCCGATGCCGACTTCGTCGTCCATGCCTCGTTCGCAGCGCATGTCGCGCGTGGACACCGCGTGGCTGCGCATGGACAACGACGTCAACCTGATGATGATCGTCGGCGTCTGGCTGCTGCGCCCGGGCATCACGCATGCGGCGCTGTGCGAGCGCATCGAGGACAAGCTGCTGAAGTACGAGCGCTTCCGCCAGAAGGTCGTGCAGGACGCGATGGGCGCGAGCTGGGTCACCGACGACGACTTCGACATCCGGCGCCACGTGCTGCACCACCGCGTGCGGCGCCGGCCAGGCCAGAGCGAGCGCCAGGCGCTGCAGGCCGAAGTCGGCGAGCTCGCGAACACGCCGCTCGATCCGGCGCATCCGCTCTGGCAGTTCCACCTGATCGACGACTACGAAGGCGGCAGCGCGCTGATCGCGCGCGTGCACCACTGCATCGGCGACGGCATCGCGCTGATCTCGGTGATGCTGGCCATCACCGACGGCGGCGCCGACCCGCCGAAGCGCAAGCGCCGCGAGCCCGCCGACGGCGAGCCCGGCGACTGGCTCGCCGATGCCGTCGTCAAGCCGCTGAGCGACATCGCGGCCAAGGCGATCGGCATGTACGGCGGCGGCGTCGCGAAGTCGATGGAGATGCTGTCCAACCCGCGGCAGGGCGTGCTCGGCTCGATCGAGATGGTGCGCACCGGTGCGAAGGTGCTGGGCGACGTCGGAGCGATGGCGATGATGCCGGACGACTCGCCAACGTTGCTGAAGGGCAAGCCGCTCGGCGAGAAGGTCGTCGCGTGGGGCGAACCGCTGCCGCTGAACCATGTCAAGGCGATCGGCAAGGCGCTCGGCTGCTCGGTCAACGACGTGCTGCTGGCCTGCGCCGCCGGCGCGATCGGCGACTACCTGCGCGAGCACGGCGACGACCCGACGGGCAAGGAGATCCGCGCGATGGTGCCGGTGAACCTGCGCCCGCTCGAGCAGGCCTGGCAGCTCGGCAACCGCTTCGGCCTCGCGCCGCTGGTGCTGCCGATCGGCATCGCGAACCCGATCGAACGTGTCTACGCGGTGCGCGCGCGCATGATCGAGCTGAAGGACAGCTACCAGCCGCTGCTTGCCTTCGCCGTGCTCGCAGTCGCGGGTCTGCTGATCAAGCCGGTGCAGGACGCGCTGCTGGGCCTGTTCGCGAAGAAGGCCACCGCAGTGATGACCAACGTGCCCGGTCCGGCCGTGCCGCTGAAGCTTTGCGGCGCGACTTTGCGCCAGACGATGTTCTGGGTGCCGGCCTCGGGTGATATCGGGGTCGGCGTCTCGATCCTCTCGTACGGCGGTGGCGTGCAGTTCGGGCTGATCACCGACAGGAAGCTGTGCCCCGACCCGCAGGCCATCATCGATCGCTTCGAGCCGGAGTTCGAGAAGCTGCTGTTGCTGACGCTGATGTTGCCCTGGGTGTAGCGATGAAAAGGCCCGCCGATGGCGGGCCTTGTCGTGAAGCGGCGCGAAGAAGAGGTCAGCGCCGCTGTGCCGCCCAGCTGCCATCGGCCGGCGTCGACGCCGGCTCGTGGTACGTGCCGCTGCCGGCGCCGGTCAGGAAGCTCAGCGTGCCCGAGCCGGTGCTGGTGCCGCTGCCGATGTCGTAGCTGAACGCGCCGGTCGCTGCATCGCTCACGCTCGCGGTGCAGGCGACGACGGACAGCGTGGTCCGGTTCTGGCACGAGATCGCCCCGGTTGGGCCGATGTACACGGTCGTGCCGCCCGACGTCGCCGTGGTGGCGCGGAAGTCCCACACGCCTTGGTACGAGGCCAGCGTCAACGCGAGCGGAACCGACGGGTCTTCGAGCGGCAGGCCCAACGTGCCCAGCAGCGCATCCGCGCCGATCGTGTTGAGCCGGGCGCTATTGAACACGCCGATCCGGCTCTGGTAGCCGAAGTACAACTGGCCACCGCGTTCGATGAACACGCGCGTGTAGTTCAGCGACCCGGCTTGCGCGGGCAGATTGCTGAAGGTCAGCACGCGGGCGTCTCCCAGCGTGGCGATGGTGTACGAACCGGTGCCGATCTCCGTGCAGTTGCGCGAGCTGCCGTCGGTGAAGCGTTCCTTGCATGCGTAATAGGTGACCGCGTTCGTGCCAGTTCCCTTGAACGCCGCGCGCAGACGCGTGTTGCCGCTGTAGTAGCCCGGTGCTGCGATCCCGGTGTTCAGCGGCGCCGTGCCGATGGTGCCGAGGTGCACGGTGCTGTTGCTCCACCACTCGTTCGGCACGTCGCTCTTGTAAGTCGCGCCGGCGTAGCTGAACTGCCCTTGCCCATAGATGCACGGTGTCCCGGGCATCGCTGCGATCAGGCCTTCGAGCGTCGCGGCCTTGACGGCCCCCGAGCCGCTCGCCTCGGGCGAGTTGCAGCCGGTGCCACTGGCTTGGCTTGTTGCATCGCCGCCGGACGAGACAGCGCTGCTGTACTGCGTCACGACGTTGCTGGTGCCCGGGTAGTACGCGATGGCGGTCGACCTCGACGCGGTCGACTGGTAGAGCGCCGACGATCCGGCCGGGAAGGTCGCCGTCCCGAGCACGCTGGGGTTCGCGATCCACAGGTTCGTGTAGCCGGCGTTGCGCATCTGCGCGTAGACCTCGGCCATGCTCTTGCCGCTCACGTCGACGCCGACCCGCGTGCTGGTGCCGGTTTCCAGCGAGTCGCAGTAGTTGTAGGCACTGAAGCCTTGCGCGTCGCGGACGCTGCTGGTGCTCTCGAAGTTGATCGGGCAGTTGGCCCATGCCGAGCCGTTCCAGTGCAAATCGGCGCCGCGGGTCGGGTCGCTGCCCGCACCCCACTTCGCGATCGTGCCGCCCACGCTGCGCACGCGGCGGTCGATGTAGCGTGTGTTGTTGCTGGCGTCCGGTGTCGCCTGGGCAAGCGACGCGCTGAAGACGCGGTACGTGAAGTTGCTCGCGTCCGTGAACGACAGCGCGCGCAGGTTGTAGCCGGGGCTCGGCGCAGGCGTGGTCGCCGGTGCGCTTGCCTGGTTGATCACGCCGACGGCGGTCGCCAGGCCGGATGCGGCCAGGCCCGAGCTGCTGATCAATGTCGTTGCCGCATCGCGCAGCGCGGCTTCCTTCGCGGCCGCCGTGGTCGCGGCCTGCACGGCGGGCGTGTTCAGCGCAGCCACCACATCCGGCAGCAACTCGAGGATCTCGCGCTGCACGGCCGCCTCGAGCGCAGCCTGCGTGATCGTCGTGCCGTCGATCGCGGTGCCGCCGAGGCCACCAGCGACCGCGGTTTGCTGCTGCTGCGTGGCCAGCACGACCATGCGCGCGAGCGTGGCGGCGTTCAGGCTGCCGTCGGACGGCGCCGCCACTTTTGTGTAGTCGTCGAACACCGACACGGTCAGGCCGGTCGCGTCCTGCACCAGCTTCGCGGCCGCCGCCGAGTCGCCGGCGCCGCTCGCCATCGCCTGGTGGACCAGCGTGGTCAGCGGGCTCACGACCGCGACCTTGTCGGCCGGCGTCGACATCGTGTAGGCGGTGGTCACGGCACCGGTGTCGGCATCGGTCGCATCGGTGCCGACCATCGCGACGATCGCGTACTTGCCGACATCGGCGATGGGCACGGCAAGCGTGACGTTGCCGTTGGCATCGGTACGGCCTTGCACCTCGTCGCTGTCGCAGCGGCCGTTGCCGTTCTTGTCCAGGCAGACGAGGGCGTTCTTGATGGCGCCATCGATGACCGATGTGGTGACGTTGGTGGTCGCGGATGCCGGCGCTGGCGCAGCGGCGTCACCGCCGCCACCGCCGCCGCAGGCGGTCAACGCGAGCGCAGCGGCGCTCGAAAAAGCCAGGCTCAATCGATCAAGTCGAGTCTTCTTCCTCACGTGGATTCCCTCGGTGTGTCGTTGATGTTTCTCGGCGACCACGACGATGCGTGGCGCCGCGGCGAAGACTAGCGCCTTCGCGTGACACGTGGGTGCATGGGCGCCGCGAGCGTCGATGCACCCCGGATCCTCGTGAGAAACTGCCTGCGCGCCGTGTGGCGGCCAGATGACGATGGGGTACGCGCGCGGGGGCTCGCTACCGCGTCACTCCTCCAGCTCCGCCTTCGCCATCTCCACGTCCAGCCGCTCCATCGCGTCCATCGGCGTGCTCGCCGCGGCGTCTTCGTAGAGCTGGGTCGCTTCCTTCATCTTCTTGTCGCCCTCGAGCATCACGAGCCCGTTCGCGTACTCGACCATCGCGATCGCCGAGGTCGGGTTCAGCTTCAACGCGGTCTTGAAGCTCGCGATACCGGCGTCCTTGCTCGCGCCTTGCGTGCGGCCCAGCAGCGAGCCGACCTTGTCGATGATCTCGGCATGGAAGGCGCCGAGCGCGATGTGCGCGTCGGCGTGTTTCGGCGCGAGCTTGATCGTCGTCTCGAGCGCGTTTCTGACCTTGCCGCCGAGGCCCTGCGCGAGCGCCTTCGCGATCGAGATGCCCTGGCTGTAGCGGCCCAGCGCATAGGCCATGAAGTAGTGCGCGTTGGCGGCTTTCGGGTCGGCCGCGATCTGCGCCTCGGCGCGCTCGGCCACTTCCATGAACAGCTCGAGCTTGGTCTTCTCGCTCTTCTCGAGGTAGTTCGCGTAGATCGCCTGCGCCTTGTTCGCGACGGTGATGCCGGCGCCGCCGGCCTTCAGGCCCGCGTCGGCCGCCTTCTGGAACTCGCCGGCATGGAACAGCGCCCACGCCGCGAGCACCTTGTCGTCCTTGGGCAGCGGCTCGGCGTCGCCGGCGTGCAGCCGGGCCCAGTGCTTCTTCAGTGCCACCGCGTCGTAGGTGTAGTCGGCGTTGTCGTGCGGGAAGGCGGTCCACTTGGCCATCGTCGGTCTCCTCGTCGGTGTGGGTCGGCGTCAGGGGCGTTGGTAGCGGCCGACCAGCGCATGCAGGTGGTCGCGCTGTTCGGCCGCCAGGTACGGCAGCAGCAGGCTGAGCACGTGGTACGCGCCGCGCAGCAGCGCCGCACCGGCCTCGGCGGGCTCGAGCGCGCGGCGCGGGTCGCGCACGTACTCGAAGCTGAGCCAGTAGGTCAGCACCACGACCATCGCGGTGGCGACCGGCTCGACGTCGCCCGGCGCGATCCGCACCGCGTTGCCGCGCGACAGGCCGTCGAGCACGGCCTGCACGGCGCGGTTCTTGTTCTTCAGCACGAACTGGAAGTGCGTCTCGAGCCGCCGGTTCTTCGACAGCAGGTCGTTCAGGTCGCGGTACAGGAAGCGGTGCTGCCAGATCAGCTCGAACAGCATGTGGAAGAACAGCCAGGCATCCTCGACGTTCTTCACGTCGTCGGCCGCCCGCAGCAGTTCGGTCAACGCGTGTTCGTAGCGGTCGAACAAGGTGTTGATCAGCTCGTCCTTGGCCGGGTAGTGGTAGTAGAGGTTGCCGGGGCTGATGCCGAGCTCGGCCGAGATCAGCGTGGTCGAGACGTTCGGCTCGCCGAAGCGGTTGAACAGCTCGAGCGTGACCTCCAGGATGCGCTCGGCCGTGCGGCGCGGCTTCTTCTTCGTTTGCGTGGCCATCGTGGATGCGGTTTTGCGCTGCGCCCAATCTAGCATCAAGGTTGTGCGCGGCCCATCGGCATGAACCAGGGCGGCTGCCTACAATCGCCAGCCTCGATGCCTGCCCAGCCCGCCATCTCGTTCCAGCACGTCGGCAAGACGTATCACGGCGCCCGCGGCGCGGTCCACGCGCTGGACGATGTCAGCTTCGACATCGAACAGGGCGAGTTTTTCGGCCTGCTCGGGCCGAACGGCGCCGGCAAGACCACGCTGATCAGCATCCTCGCCGGTCTCGCGGGCGCGAGCCGCGGCAGCGTGAGCGTGCTCGGCCACGACGTCGTTGCCGACTACGCTGCGGCGCGGCGCAGCCTGGGCATCGTGCCGCAGGAGCTGGTGTTCGACCCGTTCTTCAGCGTGCGCGAAGCCTTGCGCATCCAGGGAGGCTACTTCGGCGTGCGTGCCGACAAACGCGCGAACGAGGCCTGGATCGACGAGCTGCTCGAGCAGCTGGGCCTGGCCGACAAGGCCGACGCGAACATGCGCCAGCTCTCCGGCGGCATGAAGCGCCGCGTGCTGGTCGCGCAGGCGCTGGTGCACCGGCCGCCGGTGATCGTGCTGGACGAGCCGACCGCGGGTGTCGACGTCGAGCTGCGCCAGACGCTGTGGCACTTCATCGCCCGGCTCAACAAGGAAGGCCACACGGTGCTGCTGACCACGCACTACCTCGAAGAGGCCGAGGCGCTGTGCGGCCGCATCGCGATGCTCAAGCTCGGCCGGGTCGTCGCGCTCGATCGCACTTCGGCGCTGCTCGCCGGCACCGCGAGCACGATGCTGCGCTTCAAGATGGACGCGCCGCTGCCGCCGCAGCTCGCGGCGCAATCGCGCGTGACCGGCCGCATCGTGCAGATCACCGCGCACGACGCGGCCGAGGTCGAGCGCATCTTGACCGTGCTGCGCCAGGCCGGTTGCCAGCCGGAAGACCTCGAGATCGGTCGCGCCGATCTGGAAGACGTGTTCCTCGAGATCATGCACGGCACGCCGCGACCGAGGGCCGCCGCATGACGACGGCCACGACGATCTTCGCCGGCACGCGCACGCTGCTCTACAAGGAAGTGCTGCGCTTCTGGAAGGTCAGCTTCCAGACGGTGGCCGCACCGGTGCTGACCGCGGTGCTCTACCTGATGATCTTCGGCCACGTGCTCGAAGGGCACGTGCAGGTCCATGGGGTCGGCTACACCAGCTTCCTGATCCCGGGCCTCGTGATGATGAGCGTGCTGCAGAACGCGTTCGCGAACAGCAGCTCGTCGCTGATCCAGAGCAAGGTCACCGGCAACCTCGTGTTCGTGCTGGTGACGCCGCTGTCGCACTGGGCCTGGTTCCTCGCCTACGTCGGCGCATCGGTCGTGCGCGGCGTGGTGGTCGGTACCGGCGTGCTGCTCGTGACCGCGTGGTTCGCGCCGGTGCAAGTCGACAACCTCGCGTGGACCATCGTCTTCACGGTGTTGGGCGCGGCGCTGATGGGCGCGCTCGGATTGATCGCCGGGCTGTGGGCCGAAAAGTTCGATCAGATCGCGGCGTTCCAGAACTTCGTCGTGATGCCGATGACGTTCCTCTCCGGCGTTTTCTATTCGGTGCATTCGTTGCCGCCGCTGGCACAGGCAGCGAGCCACCTGAATCCATTCTTCTACATGATCGACGGATTCCGGCACGGCTTCTTCGGCGTCAGCGACGTCTCGCCGTGGACCAGCCTTGTCGTCGTCGGCACGAGTCTCGCGCTGGTCTGCGCGTTGTGCCTGCACCTGCTGCGCATCGGCTACAAGATTCGACACTGATCGCACGACATCGGTGCTGCCGGTGCGCGGGCCGACCCGTGCCGGCCCGAGCCCGTGACGGGTTTTGTCAGCGGACGTGTACGACCGTCGCGTGTGGTCCGCTAGTTGCATGGACACGTGGTGGTGCCTTTTCTTGTCATGCCACGTGTCATGCCAGGTGTCATGCCTCTGTCACGACACGGCCTCGCATGGCAACCCAGCCGTACACAACATCAAACCGCTTCGAGGAGTATCCGTTTGACCACCAAGCCCGAGAATGACTTTGTCTCGCAAGATCCCGCTGACCTGCGGCGGCGTATCGTGCTCCAGGGTTTGGGTTCAGCGCCGTTGCTGGCCTTGCTGGCAGCATGCAGCGGGCGCGGCGACGATGCGGCCGGGACGACGGAGGCGGTCTCCTCCTCCCAGACCGACGCGACCCACAGCACGGTGACCGACACCGGCGCCGTCAGTGCGACGGCGACGTCGGTGCGCACGTTCGCTCACCCCGGATTGATGCACACCGAAGCGGACTTCACGCGCATGCGCACGAAGATCGCGGCCGGCGAACAGCCGTGGGTCGCCGGCTGGAACGCGCTCACCTCGAGCAGTCGCGCGGGGCTGTGGTCCACGCCGAACCCGCTGCAGACAGTGGTGCGCGGCGGCGACGGCGAGAACTTCCGCACCATGGTCGAGGACCTCGAGCGCGCCTATCAGTACGCGGTGCGCTGGAAGGTCTCGCAGGACACCGCGTATGCCGATCAGGCGGTCAAGTTCCTCAACGCGTGGTCGTCGACGATGACGGCGCTGACCGGCAATGCCGATCGCTTCCTCGCCGCCGGCATCTACGGCTACCAGTGGGCCAACGCCGCCGAGATCATGCGCACCTACAGCGGCTGGAAGGCGGAAGACCTGGCGAGCTTCCAGAAGCTCATGCTCGACGTGTTCTATCCGCTGAGCCACGGATTCCTGATCGATCACAACGGCGCGAACATCACCAACTACTGGGCCAATTGGGACCTGTGCGCGATCTGCGCCGTCTACGCGATCGGCGTGCTGTGCGATCGCGGCGACTTGGTCGACGAAGCGCTCGCGTACTACAAGAGCGGCCGCGGCAACGGCGCGGCGGCGCACAACGTCTATGTCCTGCACCCGGGCTACCTCGGCCAGTGGCAGGAAAGCGGCCGCGACCAAGGGCACTCCACGCTGGGCATGGCCTTGACCGGGCTGCTGTGCGAGATGGCGTGGAACCAGGGCGAAGATTTGTACGGCCATGCCAACAACCGGTTCCTGGCGGGCGCCGAGTACGTGGCCAAGTCCAATCTGCAGGACGCGAGCGGCCAGTACTACGCGCTGCCGTTCTCGACGTACGT
>Ga0070706_100001951_pt1 | contig 21250 bp, 14 predicted proteins | sample KBSK5501metaG_FD_65476 | JGI IMG/M metagenome (GOLD analysis project Ga0070706, IMG submission 65476) | Corn, switchgrass and miscanthus rhizosphere microbial communities from Kellogg Biological Station, Michigan, USA - KBS K5-50-1 metaG | ecosystem: Host-associated > Plants > Roots >... | reverse complement strand
GCCTTGATTATCCCCGACCTCGTAATCACCCTACCCATTACAGTCTGGTTCATGACTTCGTTCTTCCGCGAGCTGCCACCAGACCTGGAAGAGGCAGCCCGGGTGGATGGGGCCTCGCGGATGCGTGCCCTGTGGTATATTATTGTGCCACTCACGGCCCCTGGTGTCTTCGCGGCGGCTATTCTCACGTTCATCGCTGTCTATAACGACTTTATCTTCGGTTTGACACTGACGACCGATGAAAGTGCACAGCCGATCACCGTCGGAGTCTCACGCTTTGCCGGCGAACATACCATCCCCTGGGGCGAAATTGCCGCCGCTGCGGTGATTGTGACCATTCCACTTGCGATTTTGGTGCTGATTTTACAGCGCCGGATCGTTTCTGGTTTGACCGCTGGAGCAGTGAAAGGTTAGCGTTAGAGAATTGGACGCGATATGTATCGCGTCCAATTCCCCTCAATGCGCAGAGAGCACAGCACAACAGGTCATTGTCTTCTGCATCTGTCTAACAGGTATATTTCCACGGGTGAAAACTGAAACAAGTGGGTCTTCCTTCCATATGTTACTAATCTCAGCATGGGTTACAGAAGATGGGGACGGTTAGGGACAGAAAGACGAAGACAAGATTGGAACGAAAGGTGCCTACGACGGGCGATGAGGAGTAAAGGGGAAGCTTTTTGTCGATGCTTGACTACGTTGATCCCTTTCTTGGGACCGATGGAAGAGGAAACTGCCTGTGTGGTCCTTACCTCCCTTACAGTCTGGTCCGTCTAGGCCCTGACACACTTCCTCCTCAACCTACCAATGGCTACAGCAGTACCGCACCGACCATCTACTTCAGCCATACCCATGTGAGTGGCACCGGAGGGGGAAGTCGCTATGGCAATATTGGGGTGATGCCCTTCACAGGGCGGCCACGACTAACAGTCGAGGCCAGTGATCGCAGCCAGGAGACCGCTAGTCCAGGCTACTATGCGGCTACGCTGACCTCGTCTGGTGTGCGAGTGGAACTCACCAGTACGCCGAGAGTGGGTGTACATCGCTTTCATTTTCCCCACGACACGCAGGCCAATGTCCTCATCGATGTTGGCGCGATTATCCGTCCTGCGACCATCGAACGGGAGTTGGGGACGGTGATTGGTGGATTCGTCGAGTGGATCTCTGAGCACGAGGTTGTGGGGCGCGCCGATTGTCAGGGGGGATGGGGTCATCGATTTCCCTACTCTGTCTACTTTTATGCCCAGTTTTCACTATCCACTACACAGCGGATTGTGGCCAATGGAGCGGGTATACTTGACGGTTCTGTCGCGACGGGAACCCATTGCAGGGCCGTCGCGAACTTTGGTCGACAGCAGACCGTCGAGGTTCGCGTGGGTATCTCATATGTGAGCCTTGCCAAAGCGCGAGCCAGTGTCGCGCGTGAAGCTCAGGACAAAACGTTTGAGACGATTCACGCGGAGGCCAGGGCGACGTGGACACATGCGCTGAGCCGTATGCGGGTGGAGGGAGGCACGAACGAGCAAACAACGCTCTTCTACACCCTGTTCACGCGCTTGCTCTGCATGCCAAGCGATCTGGGGATCGATGATGAATATTCTTCCTGGCACTCCGGGGTGCGGCAGTTCAGTGATATCTACTGTTTGTGGGATAGTGTGCGCAATGCCAATGCAATGCTGAGCCTCTTTGATCCACACATGGAGGTGGCGATACTCAATAGTCTGCTCGATATCGCCGATCATGTCGGCTGGCTCCCTGATGCCTGGATTGAGGGACATGCCGCGCAGATGCAAGGGGGGAGTTCAGCCGATGTCCTGTTTTGCGAGGCCGCTCTCAAGGGCCTTTCTGGCATCGATTACGAGAAGGCACTGGGCTATATGCGCAAGAATAACGAGGTCGCCTCTCCTGATCCCTGGCGCTATGGCAGGTACCTGGCGGATTATCGCGATCTGGGCTATGTCTCGACGAACGTGAAAATAGCTTGTGTCTCGCGCCACCTGGAGTATAGTTACCAGGATTGGTGCATCGGCAGGCTGGCTGAACAGCTTGACCATCGCGCCACAGCCCAAGCCTATTACAAGAGTGCCCAAAAGCTCTGGAATCTCTGGCGTGCAGATCTTCACGCCTTTGCGCCACGCAGCCCCACTGGTGCGTGGGTCAGCCCGTTTGATCCCAACGATGTTGGAGGTTCATTCGATCCCTACTTTTATGAAGCGGCAAGTCGCCACTGGTCGTTTCAAACATTTCATGATTTCGCCGGGTTGATCGAGCGGCATGGAGGAAGCGAAGCCTTTCTACGGCACATGGATACTTTCTTTGATGAAGGACACTATCGATCGAAAGAGATGATGCTGCATGTGCCATATCTCTATCACTATGTTGGCAGACCGGACAAATCATCCGAGCGTGTCCGCGCGCTCATGAAGCACTATTTCCACGCCAGGCGCGATGGGCTCAGCGACAACGAGGATATGGGATGCCAAAGTGCCTGGTACATCTGCTCAGCACTGGGTCTCTATCCAATCATGGGGCAGGATCTCTATCTGCTTGCAACTCCCATCTTCACGCGTGCGGAGATAGCCCTGGACTCAAGCGGTAACTCCCTGCTCATCGAGGCGCCTGAAGCAGGAGAGGAGCGTCCCTACGTGAAAGAAGTGACGCTGAATGGTAAAACGTTGCACCGTTCATGGCTTCGCCATCATGAACTCGCTCAGGGAGCAGTGCTTCGCTTCACCTTAGACACGGCTCCTGGAGACTGGGGGACTCGAGAGGTGCCACCGTCATGCATGAGGACAAATGATCGCTAAGGCACGAGGGGAACGCATGCGTGAAGAGGCACAACAGTTGAAGTGAGACAATGAAGTGGCTGAAGCTGGGAAACTGGAAGGATCAAGAATGATGAGCAGCGAGCGACAAACAGTTGACTCCTGAAGGAGGTGGCGAGAATGACAGAATCCATCAACGCCCTTGGAGTCTTGCACTCCTCCACTCGCGAAGGGCGTTCCCTCATCCTCGACTACGGTGGCCCGCGTGTCGCGATTACGGTCATGACCGATCGTATAATCCGGGTGAGGCTGGCACCTGAAGGGGCATTCGTAGCGCGCCGCTCCTGGGCGGTCGCCAGAGCAGATGAAGAGTTCGGTGAAGCAACGTTCGAGATCGAGGAGTCGGGTCGGGAGCTTTTGCTGAGAACGGCATCACTCACAGTGAGGATCGATCGCGACAGGGGAAGCCTCTCCTTTGCGGATGTGCAGGGACAACAATTCTGTGCTGATGAGGCGGGCATGCAGTGGGAGCGAACTGAATCGGAGCCACGTCGTGTCACCTGCGCTAAGCATATCGAGGTCGGCGAGCACTTCTTCGGTTTCGGCGAGCGCACCGGACCCCTCGACAAGCTCGGGCGCCAACTGATCAACTGGACAACTGATCCCGCCCACGGCCACGGACCGGGCACAGACCCACTCTACCAGGCCATCCCGGTCTTCATGGCGCTCCGGCCAGGTCTGGCTTACGGCGTCTTCTTCAATAATACCTGGCGCAGTCGTATTGACATTGGGTCGGAGCAGCCCGGCGTCTGGCGGATGGAGGCTGAGGGTGGTGAGCTAGACTATTACATGGTCTACGGGCCAACACCGGAGCAGGTGAGTGAGGGTCTGGCTGCGCTGCTCGGGACTATGCCGCTTCCACCACGCTGGGCACTTGGTTATCACCATAGCCGTTGGGGCCACGCGACTGAGTCGATGATGCGCGAGTTGACGGCTGAGTTTCGCCAGCGAGATATACCCTGTGACGTGATTCACCTGGACATCGACTACATGAATGGATATCGCGTATTTACCTGGAACTTGCAGAGCTTCCCTGACCCTCAATCGCTGATAAGTGACCTGCGTCGCGACAATTTCCGCATTGTGACGATCATCGACCCAGGTGTAAAGAGCGACTCCGATTACAAGGTCTATCAAACAGGGTTAGAGCATGATGTGTTTATCCGCCGAAGCGACGGCACGGTTTTTCATGGTTATGTCTGGCCCGACGACTCGGTCTTTGCCGATTATACACGGCCAGAGGTACGTGAATGGTGGGGTGACATGCAGAAGGCACTCGTGGAGGTGGGTGTTAGCGGCATCTGGAACGATATGAATGAACCGGCAGTGTTCGAGCTTCCGTTCAGCGAAGGTGTCGGTGAGGTCGGGACAATCGCACTCGACGCTATTCAGGGTCCCGCAGGCGAGCGAACGACCCATGCAGAGGTGCATAATCTCTTTGGTTATGGCATGGCCCGCGCCTCTTACGAGGGGCAGAGGAGATATCTCAACAATGAGCGGCCTTTTGTTCTCACTCGTTCGGGTTTCGCTGGTGTGCAGCGCTGGAGTGCCTGCTGGATGGGCGACAACCACTCCTGGTGGGAGCACCTTGAGATGGCGATGCCGCAGCTCATGAACATGGGTCTGTCGGGTGTGCCCTTCGTTGGCACCGATATTGGAGGCTTCTCAGGTAATGCCAGCGGTGAGCTATTCGCCCGTTGGATGCAATTTGGTGTCCTCTCGCCTTTCTGCCGCGCCCATTCAGAAATCCGCACCGAGCGCCATGAACCCTGGATCTTTGGCCCGCGGGTTGAGGCTATTTGTCGCGAATTCTTGCAACTACGTTACCGACTACTTCCCTATATCTACTCACTCTTCTGGGAGGCGTCGCGACGGGGCATCCCCATACTGCGACCCTTGCTCTATCACTTTCCAGACGATCCAGCCACCTATCCACTCCATGACCAGGTATTGCTGGGATCACAGGTTATGGCGGCACCGATTTACCATCCCGGTCGTGAGCATCGTCATGTCTATCTGCCAGAGGGCGAATGGTACGAATGGTGGACCGACGAAATACTCACAGGGCCGGCGCATCTGTTAGCGTATGCACCGTTGGAACGCATACCGCTCTACACACGTGCAGGGACGATCATTTCCAGTGGGCCGGACTTGCACTACGCTGATGAAAACCCGCTCAATCCGCTGACGCTGGATCTCTATCCCGGCGATGGGGTATTCACACTCTACGAGGATGATGGTCATAGCTTCGAGTACGAGAATGGACAGTTCTGTACGACGAAATATACGTTACGCCGGACGGGGGATCGGCTGGTTTTCGAGATTGGTGCAAGAGAAGGAGCTCACATTCCGCCAAAGCGGCAGATTCTGATCAAGGTTCACGCTATGGACAGCCAAGAGGTTCAAGAGTATCCCGACTTGAGTTATGATTCTGCTCGCCGCTTGCTGATGCTACAGGTCGACGATGATGGCAGCGCAAGGACGTTGAACTTTAAAATGAGTGTTTAGTTTTACCTTTCATAGTCGGTCTTTTTACAACAGAGAAGGCACCAAGAGGAGGAACAAAACAATCCATGACGCATTCGCACTCCTGGTGGCAAACAGGTGTGATTTATCAGATCTACCCACGCAGTTTTCTCGATAGCAATGGCGATGGGATAGGGGATCTCCCCGGAATCACTAACAAACTGGATTATTTGCGCTGGCTCGGCGTTGACGCTCTGTGGCTCTCTCCCATCTATCCATCTCCCATGGCTGATTTTGGCTATGATATCAGCAATTATACCGATGTCCATCCACTCTTCGGAACTCTTCACGATTTCGACATCTTGCTTGAGCAGGCCCACCAGCGCGACCTCAAGGTCATCCTGGACTTTGTGCCCAACCACACCTCCGATGAGCATCCCTGGTTCCAGCAGGCGCGGGAGAGCCGTACTAATGAGAAACGCGACTGGTACATCTGGCGAGATCCGTCTCCCGATGGTGGTCCACCAAATAACTGGATCAGCAGATTTAACGGGTCAGCCTGGCAGTTCGATGAACATACCGGGCAGTATTACCTTCACATGTACGATGTGAAACAACCTGATCTCAACTGGCGCAACCCCAAAGTCCGTCAGGCGATGTATGAGGTCCTGCACTTCTGGTTGGAGCGGGGTGTTGATGGCTTCCGCATCGACGCCCTTGAGGTGCTCCTCAAGGATGAGCAATTGCGCAATAACCCGGTCAATCCAGCGTGGAAGCCAGGCGATCCTCCCAATACCCGTCTGATAGAACACTTCATCGTCGACCAACCAGGCATGCATGCCATCATGCAGGAGATGCGGGCACTTACCGAGAGGTATAATCAGCGCGTGCTCATCGGCGAACTGTATCTGCCAGTAGAGCGTCTGATGCCCTACTATGGGGAGCAGCTCGACGAAATCCACCTCCCCTTCAATTTCCAATTCGTGACCATGACGAACTGGGAAACATACACCATTCGTCAGGCAGTAGAGGACTACGAAGTAGCACTGCCCCAGGGAGCCTGGCCCAATTGGGTTCTAGGCAATCATGATACGACGCGTATCGCCACTCGTGTGGGCCGTGAGCAGGCGCGGCTAACCCAGATGCTATTACTCACCTTGCGCGGGACTCCAACCTGTTATTATGGAGACGAGTTGGGCATGCAGGACGTTCCGCTGCCTAGGGAATTGATGCATGATCCAGCGGGAAAGGAACATCCTGAGAAAAGCCGTGACCCGGTTCGCAGCCCGATGCAATGGGATGACAGCACCAATGCAGGCTTCTGTGCTTCCAATGTGACCCCGTGGTTGCCGGTTGCAGATGACTACCAGATCTATAATGTGGCTGATGAACTGCGCGATCCACGTTCCTTTCTGATGTATACGCATCGCTTATTGGAACTGCGAAGAGCTTTAACGGCTTTGACCCTTGGTTCATACCAATCAGTTGAGCAGGAGAATGTTACCTGTTTCGTCTACCTGCGCCAGTATGCAAACCAGCGCTGCCTGGTGGCTCTCAACTTCTCAACGCAAGACCAGGTAGTGATGCTGCCAGGAAAGGTTCAAGGTCGTGTTCTCCTCTCCACTCACGGAGATCGTGAGGAGCTTATCCTATTATCAGATGTACACCTTCGAGGGAACGAGGGTCTGCTGATTGAGATGGAGGGTTCAGTGGGAACGACTGCCAGTTTTCCATAGATTGCGGAGTGGGTTTTGGAGTATACCGAATCGGACTCTTGAGTACAGATTGGAGAGCATTTCGACAATTAACACAGTGAGAGAAAAGATATGTTTATTAACTCCTGCATTAAAGCCTTTGTCTAAGGAATCCGACAGCTGCATCGACCTGTGACTCACTCAGCCCATGAATGATCAAAGGGACTTTGACAGTGGCAGCCTCAAGGTGATGCAGGTAGTAGTCGTAGTCCAGGATGCCTGAACCAGCAGCCCGAAACGTATTATCTGGGCCTATGTCTTTGGCATGGGCGAGGACGATGTACTCCCCCAGCACTTCAAATGCCTCATCCAGAGCGTGATGCATTTGCTGCTTATTCCCCGCTACAATCAGGTTGGCAGGATCCATAATCACCTTGAGATGCCGAGACTGCATTGCATCGAGGAGCGCACGCCCTCTGGCGGCTGTGTTAATCACATTGGCTCGTTCAGGTTCAAAGGCAAGAATGACATCCTCTTCTTCGGCAATGTGTAGTGCGGCATCCATTGAGTTAAGTAGATCCTCCCAGGCATGTGGTGAAGTGTTCTCTGGGTGCCAGCGCCACATGTTCTGCGGGTCACGCGTGCCGGTGCAGAGTGTGATCACGGACGTGCCCATGTATTTACAGGCCGAGGCAAGCACACGCAGCCGTCGTAAGCCTGCCTGACGTTGCTTTGGATCTGGATGGATCATATTGTACGTTCCGGATACAGCAGCAATTCTGATCTGCCTGGATGTTGCCTCCTTATGGATGTAAGTGATTACGTCGCTCTCGATATGGTCGGGCAACGATGGCAGCCCAACACACGCCATATTGAACTGCACGCAATGCAACTTATGTGCAACCACAGCATCAAACGTTTCTGCTAACGTTGGTCGAGGGAACGTCCTGGCGAAAATGCCGAGTTGCATCACACTCCTCCAGCCATATCTGCCAGTTGTACCCATTTACCAGTCTCAACCGAGCGTGAGATAGCGACCAATGCGCGTATGGCTGCCGTCCCATCTTCGATATCAGCTCCTCTCATGGGAACTTTATGCTGGATGGTGTCCGCAAATCCCTCGATCTGTAACTTGTAGAAGTGAGCATCCTCGCCGAGAATGCGGTGGTACTGATCGTTGCGAATTGAGAAGCATTCCACATCGCTAGCGCGCAGGTACCATGGATTGTACGTCTTGCCAATAACACTGCCGTACTCACCATACACCTGGAAGCCCTCGTGCCAGTCCATACGCACGGCAATAGTGAGGTCGAGGTGTCCTACACTGCCATCAGCGAACTCGACTGCAACGAACCAGCAGCACGCGCCAAATTTCTCAATGAGCCTGGCCTGGAGGCTCGTGATCTCGCCTCCGAGAAAACGAGCGGTGTCAACAAGGTGGCTACCGTGGGTGAGCAGGAAGTAACGAATCTTATCGGCTTTCGGGTCGCCGTCGGGTCTTTTGGCTTTTGAACTGCTCACTATGATGGGTTGCAGATTGTTGGTTAGGATGTAGCGGTATGTTGAGTCACAGTACCAGGCTTTGAACGCCAGCATCTGACCCATTTCTTCCTGGATGAAGTGCCGTGCGAAGGCGATGCCTGGATCAAAGCGCTTCATGTTCCCCACCTGGAGCACCAACCCCGATTCTCGCACCTGCGCTTGCAACTCCTCGCACTCATCGATGCTGACTCCAAGCGGTTTCTCAACCAGCACGTGCTTACCCGCCGCTATGGCCTTGCGAGCAGCCTCTACGTGGAATTGATCAGCAATAGCAACGATGACGGCTTCTACCAGCGGGTCTGCCAACATCTGGTCATAGTCGATGTAGGAGACCTGGGGTTCATGTACTGCGACCATCCTGCTCACCAGATCTTCTGCCTGATCGCAGATAGCGTAAAGTTCGGCGTTGTGGGCCTTGCGGCAGCCAGTGAAGTGAGCAGCTTGAGAGATGGGTCCACAGCCGAGGACACCAACTCGTAGTTTTTGTGGTTCCTTGTTCATTTCCAAAATTTCTCTCACAGAACTCGGGCCAGGATGCCCCGCACTTCAGTCGGGGGAGGAATGGCCGTTCCTTATTAGGCCGGATGGGTAGGGTGGCTCAGGAAGCGATGACAAGGGGCACTCCTTTCGCATAACTATAGCCGTCATTGCGATGGATCGGCTGGCAATAGCGGTGACTGATGCCTTCGATACGGCCAGCTTTGGTGATCAGATCAAAGGAGCCAGTCGCCCGCGCCAACACCCGGCCCATATAGGTTCCGGCCTTCTTCCCAGCAGGCACTACCACCCGCGCCAGGTCGCCAGTCTGGTAGCCATGATGCACCTTTTGCCGCTTGCGATGCCGGATAGGAAAGCCATGCTTGACCCCGCACATCTGTCGCTTGCCATGCCCGCTAGCCTTGATCAGCAAGGGATAGACCTCTTTGATGGCAAGCTGCTCCGGTGTGCTCTGGCCCACGCACGCCGCGTCCAGCCAGTGGGTCTTGGGCAAGGTGCGCTTGCTGCGGTTGTACTTGGTCAGACCGCCTGAGCCAGTTTCCACAGGCAAATCAAGCGCCTTGAGCCGCGCGAAAAGCGCCCACCGGCTGCTGTTGACGGCGGCGGCATCCCGCAGCGGCGCTTTGGTCTGCGCCAGCACCCGAGAGAGCACCTCTGGCTTGCTTTTGAGAAAGTCGCACACATCCTGCTTCCCTTTGGCACCATTGCACGCCTCGCATGCGAGTGTCAAATTAGACGCCCGGTCTGTACCTCCTTTGGCGCGTGGAACAATGTGTTCCACCTGAAGAGGCACCTGTGACTTCTGACAATACGCACACTTCCTCTGCCATTTTTCGAGCAAATATTCGCGCAATTCGTATCCCATCAACTCCCCCTGCTGATACGCCACGCCCGTTATTTCCGCCTGTTGCATTGCCTGCGTGTTGAATTTGACGAGTTCGAGGCTCATTGCGCCCAGAGGGCAAAGTCGTGTCAGGCGAGCTACCCAGGTGAGCACGTTTGCTATCCTGCTCGCTAAGGAGGGCGGCAGCCAGCCAGCCTTCCTGCGTCGATTAGCCCATCTGGGCGCTCGATAGCGGGTATGGCGGCTGCGGCGAGACCGGCGCACCGCTCTGCGCTCGTCAAGCGATCCCTTAATGGCAAAGCCCCGGTGTTCCAGTTCTGCCGCCCAAACCACCTCGCCCGTCGCATCGTTGACCAGGGCTAGGCCGGTCGTGCGCGCTCCTGGGTCGATCTTGAGGCGCAGCGGCACCAGCACTGGATGCGAGACCGCCTGCCGCAAAATGATGGTGAAAGGATAGCGGCGATAGACTGCCGCTCGTCCTACTGTGAGCAGCTTGCGCGCCCTTCCCGGACGCATCGGGTTGAGCGGCTGCCTGTTCGTGTCTACGACAAAAACTCGGCTCATAACAATCTTCCTTTGATTGTGCCCTTGCGGGTCTCCGGTTGCCCGGGTAAGGTTCGCCTCGACAATGATAGCGGTCGGTACTTTCTCCTGAGCACTGAGTTAACCCACTAGCTCTGTTTAACCCAGAAGTTCTAGAGCTTCAGGCTGGCGTCGCACCCGAAGGTAGGAACGTGAACACTTGCCGCTATCGTAGCCCGAATGCCTCCTGCCGAAGCAGAAAGCCCTGGCTGAGTCTGGTCATGTCCAGGGCTTACAGCTCGCCGCGTGGCCTGGCTGCAAGCTCCCGCTTTGCAAGCGGGGGTTCATGACTTGGAGAGTCAATTTGCCTATATCATATCACTGCACTGAATCTCTTGCAGAGGTGATTAATTTCTGCTAATATGCCATTGCAGAAATTAATCAGGAAACCAACCAGGAGTATTTTCTGCAACAATGGGGGACTATAGCCATACAACACGAGAGCGCCCGATTTCATCCCCAGCAAGCATTTAGCACGGGGTATCTACAAACTCACAGCCTACCTCTTCAGCCAACTCCACTGCTGGGACGTGAGCGGGAGGTTGCAGCCTTATGCACGCTCCTACGACAAACTGACATACGCCTCGTAACTCTTACCGGACCCGGTGGTGTCGGTAAAACTCGTCTGGGACTGGAGGTAGCGAACAATCTTTTGGATGAGTTTGCCGATAAAGTTTCCTTCGTTTCGCTCGCCTCCATCAGCGATCCTGACCTGGTTATTCCTGCTATCGCTCAGCCGCTCGGGCTCAAAGAGACTGGAGAACAGCCACTGCTGGAGTTGCTGAAAGCGTTCGTACGAGATATACCGATATTGCTTGTACTCGACAACTTCGAACAGGTGGTGATGGCAGCGCCAAAGCTTTCAGAACTGCTTGCCGCCTGTCAGCACCTCAAGTTTCTCGTAACCAGCCGTACGTCACTGCATGTTCGTGACGAGCACGAGTTCCCTGTCTTACCGCTTGCGCTGCCCGACCTTAATCATCCTCTAACGAGTGAGGTTCTCTCCCAATATGCCGCAGTTACCCTCTTTCTAGAGCGCGCACGCAGTGTAAAACCCAACTTCCAGATGACTGCCACTAATGCTCGCACCATCGCTGAAATTTGTGTGCATCTGGACGGATTGCCACTAGCGATTGAATTAGCCGCAGCTCGGATGAAACTGCTATCGCCACAGGCGCTGTTCGCCCGTTTCGGCCAGTGGCTAGATGTGTTGACGAATGGAGCACGTGATGTACCTGTGCGCCAGCAAACGCTCCGCAACACAATAGCATGGAGTTACGGCTTGTTAGGTGCAGCCGAACAGCAACTCTTCCGGCGATTGTCTATGTTCGTAGGTGGCTGGACATTGGAGGCAGCCGGAGCTGTCTGCACCGCTCTTAACAGTTCGAAGAATGATGAAGCTGGGGTGCTGTTGGATCGCGTGAACGCGTTGTTGGATAATAGCTTACTCTACCGTATGGACGTAGAGGAGGAAGAGCCACGCTTTGCTATGCTTGGGATCATTCGTGAGTTTGCACTTGAGGCCCTGGCCGAAAGTGGGGAACTGAATGTCGCGCAGGAGGCTCACGCTGCGTACTACCTGGGCTTTGTGGTAGCAGGGTTGGAAAGGCGGGACGAGGTGTGGCAAGGAGAGTGGTTAGAACGGATGGAGCAAGAACTTGATAACCTGCGCGCAGCACTCCAATACACTTTGGAGCAAATGGAGGCGGGGCACAACTCAATGTCGGCTCTTCGCCTGGGTGGAACACTCACGCCGTTCTGGCTGTGGGGTGGCCATTGGAGTGAAGGGCTGACCTTCCTGGAACGGGCATTGATGAAACGTGAGGGCGTTGATGAGCCTGTGCTAGCTAAAGCGCTCGTGTCAGCAGGGAAACTTGCATTTCAGCAGGGTGATTATGAACGGGCAGAGGCACTGGCCAAGGAAAGCCAGGCTCTGTTCGGCGAAATGAGAGATGCTAGAGGGGGTGCTTCTGCCTTGGAGATACTTGGAATGGTTACCTGGAATAGGGGCAATCTGAGCAGTGCACGCACCTTGCTTGAGGAGGCACTCACTCTTTCTAAGCAAACGAATGACAAAGAAGGAATGGTAAACTCGCTCTTTGCACTGGCATGGCTGGCACGAGGGCAGCGTGACTACAAGCATGCTCGAACACTTTGCGAGGAGAGCCTGGCACTCTCCAGCAACCTTGGGTATTTGAGAGGGGTGGCCGATGCCAAACTCCTGATGGCACAGATACTATTTGATACACTAGCTGCTCAGACTATAGTCCGCTTGCAAGTGGAAAGCGGACTCGATCTGTACAAGCAAGTGGCTGATAAGGAAGGGATTGCCGCTTGCTTCCATCTCTTAGGCCAAATTACTTTAATGCAGGGTGATACTGAGGAAGCACGTTCGTGGTTTGAACAAAGTGTAGAGCAACACAAGGAGCTAGGACATATAGCTGGTCTGGCCTGGGCTGTCTCAGGTCTGGCACGAGTCGCCTTCACTCAGGGTGACTTAGTAGGGGCTTACAACAATTACGAGGAGAGCTTGGCGCTTGCCAGGGCTCTTGGCGATCAAGAACTACTAGTCAACTGTATGGAGGGCCTTGCAATGGTGGTGTCAATGCAAGGAAAACATGTGTGGGCAGCCCAAATATGGGGAGCTGCAGAAGTTCTACGTGAAACGATAGGCCAGCCACAAGCTCCAGTTGAGCGAATAATGTATGAAAACGCGATCAAGGATGTACATCGTCGTCTTGGGGAACGGACATTCGTGGCAGCCTATGAAAGGGGACGACTGATGTCGACTGACCAGGCCTTGCAGGAGCAGGTGTCTATAACATCACTACCTCCCTCACCATCGACTCCTGTTGCAAGGAAGATGCCTGTATCGAATCCGGCTGGGTTTACCCCACGAGAATTCGAAGTGTTGCGCCTGGTGGCACAGGGGATGACCAATGAGCAGGTCGCCAATCAGCTTGTCATAAGTCCCCGCACCGTTGACACTCATCTGACCTCAATTTATGGAAAAATAGGTGTGTCCTCCCGCAGTGCTGCCACTCGGTATGCCATGGAGCATTATCTCGTCTGATTTTCTCTACGGAATTCTCCGTACTTCTCTGTGTGCTGGATTCATCCCAGTAACTCCCAGATACGTAGTTGATTCACGGAATTCTCACGATGTTTTGCCTCCTTTCTCCTGATAGACTTGTAGCAGAAAGACGTTTACTGGTCGAACAAAACTGCAAGTACACTCTTTCTAAGAAACGCTCTAGATAGCAAAGCAACTGCTTTCCCACTCAATTGTGGTTCTCTTGCAAAGGCTTGTAGAGAGATCAGCTAAGGCCGTATTGCTTTGCCTGTAGCCTTGTACCTTTAAGATGAAATTTTGTATGTGAAAAAGCAAGATCCGAGAGATTGTTGAACCTTTCGGAAGAAACCTAAGAAGGAGAATCTATCATGGGAAGCGTATCGGAATTGGTATATGCAATGGCAGCCTTGGGTATCCTCAGAACATGGAATGCCAGTGAAGAGGAAAGAAAATCTAGACAGGAAGAAGAGTTTGTGCCTTTCCGCCTGCCTCCACTGCCCCAGCAAGAGCAATCGATCCCACTGCCTTTGGAAGAAGCCATGCCTAATGTTGCCATGGCCGCTTCTGCCCCTCATGCTCATTGATGTAATTAGATAATGTGATAGCGCTCTGTATAGGTGATCTTCTACCTGGTTGATATAACAGAAGGACCCTATCGGAGCGCTATCGCGTGTAGCAATTGCCCTCAAAACCTGGGCACTTGATTCGCCTGAGTAATAAGTGTATCAACCTTCTCATCTGTAAGGACGCCCAGTACGACCATTTTACCTATCGGCATAGAAGTAAACATCTCATCATCACCGAGAAATAAAGCTGCTCTAGGTATTCCAGCAAATGCATGTGTTACAAGTTCGCGAGCTTTGGGGTACTGTAGAAACTGCTTGAGCGGTGACATCCTATTAAATAGCGGCGCAATCGACCGCGGATCTTCATTCACTGTCACACGTTCACTCAGCGCTATTGTTTCACTCGAAGAACCGATCAGAATGTTATACTCGCCGCCTTCCATACGCCAGGTCTGCAGTTCATCGTCATAGATCTTAAAGTCGCGGTCCTCTAACGTCATACGTACATCTTTGGATTCTCCCGGCTCCAGCGCTACCTTGGCGAAAGCCTTTAACTCTTTGTTTGGCCTGATAAACTGTGATGCGAGCGATTGTACATACAGTTGGATTACTTCTTTGCCTGCTCGTGGTCCTTTATTGTGTACGGTCACAGTGACATCCAACGTATCCCCTGCGTTCATCTCAGTTTTATTTATATGCAGGCGAGTATACTCGAATGTGGTATATGAGAGGCCAAATCCAAAGGGGAATAGAGGTTTCATTTCCTTTTTGTCGTTGTAGCGATAACCGACAAACAGCCTTTCGCCGTAATACACTTTGTTGGCCTCACCAGGGTAGTTGAGGTAGGCAGGAGTGTCCTGTATGCGCACAGGAAAGGTTTCAGCCAACTTGCCGGAAGGATTGACCTTTCCAGAGAGGATGTCCACGATAGCGCCACCTACTGCCTGACCTCCTAATCCAGCTTCAAGGATTGCCTTTGGACCCTCAATCCATGGCATTGCGACGGCTCCACCGTTGTGTAAAATGACAATGGTATTTGGCTGAACCTGACAAACCTCTGCAATAATGCGATTGTGGCCTTCAGGCATGAAGAGATGTTTACGATCATAACCTTCAGATTCGTAGGCATCTGGCAGCCCGGCAAAAATAAGAGCGATGTCGGCGGCCTGCGCCTGCTCTACAGCTTCGTGCAATAGCACTTCATCTAGCAACCCCTCATCATCATAACCATCTGCGTACGTTGTGTGAATCTTATCCCCCAGCCAGCGCTGCAATTCATCATAGCTCGTATCTAAACGGGTAGGTACAACTTGCGAACTGCCAGCCCCTTGATAGCGAGGCTGTTTAGCGAAATGACCTATAAGCGCAACTGAACGAAGCTGCTCTACTTGCAGCGGCAGCACATTGTCCTTATTTTTCAGCAATACAAGCGATTCAGCAGCGGCTTTGCGAGCCAGGACATGATGTGCTTCCTGGTCGAAAACGAACCCAGGTCGACGATTCTCTTTTCCAAGCATCATCATACGTAACACGCGAGTCGCAGCCTCATCGATAACGGTTTCCGAAAGTTGTCCATCTCTTACCAGCCGCGCTATTTGTGCTGTATGATCACCAGTGTAACCGGGCATTTGCAAATCCAGACCGGCCTCAAGCGCCTTCTCCTTCTCATTGACTGCCCCCCAATCTGAGACGATAACTCCCTCAAAGCCCCATTCCTTTTTCAAAATATCGTGTAGGAGTTGGGTGTGCTCAGAGGCGTAGACCCCATTCACTTTGTTGTAAGCACACATAACAGTCCAAGGGTGTGCTTTTCTGACGACACGCTCAAAGGCGGGCAGGTAGATTTCTCTGAGTGTACGCTGATCCACTTCGACGCTGATCGACATGCGTTCAAATTCCTGGTTATTACAGGCATAATGTTTCAGCGAGGTACCTATACCTTTACTCTGGACCCCATTCACAAAGGCACAGCCCATTTCACCTGCTAAAACAGGATCTTCGGCATAATATTCAAAACATCGCCCACCAAGGGGAGTACGTTTGATATTCACACCAGGGCCAAGTAATACCTGTACATCCAGAGCCAGGCACTCCTCCCCAAGCGCCTCCCCGACTTCCTCGACCAGGGCGGTGTCCCAGGAACAGGCAAGCGTATTAGCAGTGGGGAAACAGGTAGCCGCAAAAGAACTGCCAATACCTATTTCACTACTTGCTGCCGGTTTGCGTACACCGTGAGGGCCATCGTTAAGCGCGATTGGCGCAATTCCTAACCGTTCAACGCCATTTGTGCTCCAAAAATCTCTGCCGATGGTCAAAGCGATCTTTTCTTCCAGGGTCATTTTGCTAATAAGCTCTTGTATATTTGCTTCAGATGCATGCAATGTTTTTGCTCCGTCCTACTATCTGTTAAATATCCACGCTGTAGTTTATTGCCTACTACTACTATACACTAAAACGGAGTTTCTCAAAAGTCGCTGTGTATCTTCTTGTACGCGCCTGTGGTGCGCTTTTGTGAGGGTGTGGAAGGTTTTTGCGCGCCCGCGGGCGCGCAAAAACCTTCCACACCCTCACAAAAAAGGCTCACTTGCGGGGCTTCAAGTGGTATGAGATACTGGGAAGACATAATGAATGCCTATTTCTTAAAAAGCTAGCTATGAATGAGCCAACCGAAGCAGAGCGTGTCAATAGCCAGGAAGAAAGGAAACAAACCTTTCAGCGGATGTTCACCTCTGATCTACACCGCCCCCTGTATCATTTTCTGCCACCATCGGGGTGGATGAATGATCCCAATGGGCTGATCTACTGGAAGGGCTACTATCACCTGTTTTATCAATGTGTCCCCGATGATCCGCCGTGGGAACGAAAGCATTGGGGTCATGCAGCAAGCACTGACCTTATCCACTGGATCGACTTACCAGTCGCATTAGCTCCAACACCAGGAGGACCTGACCAGGATGGATGCTTCTCCGGCTGCGCTGTCAACCACAATGGTGTCCCAACGCTGATCTACACAGGCGTGAGTGGAGATCAGCAGTTACCTTGCCTTGCCATCAGTCCTGATGACTTGATCACCTGGCAGAAGTATCCGAGGAATCCGGTGATTGCTACACCACCCCGAGATCTTGATCTACTTGCCTTTCGCGACCATATGTTGTGGAGAGAAGGAACTACCTGGTATCAGTTGGTCGGAGCTGGAATCAAAGGAGTCGGGGGCACGGTTTTGCTCTATCGATCGCCGAATCTTCTTGAATGGGAATATATGTATCCTCTCTATACGGGCGACCGAAACCGCAGTGAGCCAGTATGGACTGGCTCTATGTGGGAATGCCCCGATTTCTTTCCTCTAGGTGACAAGTCTGTGCTTGTAGTGTCGGTCTACGATGATGTCCGGTTTCATGAGAAAGCTTATAAGGGAAGCCTGCACTACGCCGTCGCCTTCGTTGGAGACTATACTGATCGCACTTTTACTACCTTGACACAGAGTATTATTGATTATGGCGGTTATTTCTACGCGCCCCAGACCATGCTCGACCCAAAGGGCCGTCGCCTTCAATGGGGATGGCTCTGGGAGGGTCGTAGTAACGAAGCACAATGGGTTACTGGCTGGGCTGGGGTTATGTCCCTACCCCGAGTTCTCTCGCTATCGGGGGATAATATGCTAAGATTTGAGCCTGCTCCGGAACTCAAACAGCTCCGAGGCACTCATCAGTTTAGGGAGGATGTTTCCATCCTGCCAACATCATTAACGCAGTTCAGGGAGATTCAGGGTGATTGCCTGGAAATCCAGGCGGAGTTTATCCCCAGCAAAGCGACGGAACTGGGCATTGGAGTGCGGTGTGCACCAGATGGGGCAGAGCAGACCCTTATTCGCTATGATCGACTCCAAGGAAGGCTGCTCATCGATCGCCAGCGATCCAGCTTGAGTGAGGATGTAGAGCGAGACATTCGATCAGGTCCTCTTACACTTGCTGCCGGTGAGCCACTACTGCTACATATTTTCCTTGATCGCTCTGTGATCGAAGTGTTCGCAAACTACCGATTGTGCATGAGCAGCCGGATCTACCCGTCTAGAACTGATAGCCTTGGAATTGGATGCTTTGTACTTGGAGGAAGTGCTCGAATCAAGGCATTGGACATCTGGGAAATGGGTCCATCATAAGTGTCAAACACGCGCAAGCAAGCCGAGCCACATGAGCAGTGAACCAACCGCCAAGAATGAGATGGCCAACTCAATGATTGTTCCATTCGTGTCGCGGGGCACGAGGAGGAAGAGAATTCCACAGAGCAGTATGCAGAGACCAATGCTCAAGAGTCTACCAAGTCGCTGATCGAAGGAACCCTGAGATAAGAGCTTGTGGCAGTTCTCGCAGGAAGAACTGCGCCGGTGCTGCCAGCAGAAGCACTGCTCACATGTCGGACATATAGTGCCAGGCATTAAACAGTCTGGTGCCTCACAGCAGCTTTCATTCATGATCTGACTCCTTCAGAGGATACGCTGCCCCTCAGAATGTTGATGTCGTCCCTTGCCTGCTCAAAGTATAGCACATTTTAGTAAGGCTTCAGCCTTGTTGCCTCTATTCTGTCTGAGGCGAAACTGCTCATTGGTACACAACGTGCAGTGTTAAGTCGAAAGGGAAGTTGATCGCTCATCCTATGATGCCGGTTGAAGCGGCAGACCGCAGAAACCACTTCTGGAACAGCAGAAACATGATCAACACGGGTATGACTATCAAACTGGCGAAAGCCATGACGTCGCCCCAACGCAAGGGAGCCTGGTTAAAGAAGGCCAGCATCCCCACCATCAGAGGTCGGTAGGTATCGCCACGAGTGGCCAGCAGTGGCCACAGGAAGTCGCCCAGGTGTGTGAGAATTAGCCAGATCGCCACTGTGGCAAGGACCGGGCGGGAAAGCGGGACAACTATGTGCCAGTAGATGTGCCATCGGCTGGCTCCATCAACGAGAGCTGTCTCCTCGAACGCCTTCGGGATATCCATGAAGAACTGATAGAAGAGGAAAATGGAGAACGCGTCGGCGATGAACGGGATGATCTGAATCTGGTAGCTGTCTATCCAGGTGGTAGAGCCATTGAACCAGGGAAATTGGTTCACCATGAGCAGGAGTGGCACTGCCACGGACTCGAACGGGACAAAGATCAACGCCACAATTACGACGACTATGAGCTTGCGACCTGGGAATGGTATGCGTGCAAGTGCGTAGGCGATCAAGCTGTTGACCAACAGACCCAACGCGAGGGTACTGGTGACTATCAACGCCGAGTTGAACATATAGAGACCGAAAGGAAGCCGATGGAAAGCGTCGCTATAGTTCTGCAGCGAGATGGCGCCATAGGGGATAAAGGCATTCACGCTACTCAAATCTTGCAAGAGCTGGTTCTCGTCAGTTTTCAATGAAGAAACCATCATAAACACGGTTGGGAAAAGGAAAAAGATCGCCAGCAGGATCATCAAGAGATAATTGAGTGTTAGCCATGCATATTTTCGGCCAGAGGATAGATGCCTCCGTGAGGCTTTTTGTGGGGAAGTGACGGAAGTCCTCGCACTTTGAGTGGTCAGTGCCATAATTTAGCTCTCTCTTTCTTTAGTCGTGATGACGCTGCGCAGGATCGGAATCACCCTTATGAGTAGAATGAGAAAGAAGACTACTGCAACAGCCGAAGCATAACCTACTCGCACGTTGTGAATGCTCTGATGCACTATATACCACACTACGGTTGCTGTTGCGTTCTCTGGTCCGCCCTGAGTCATGACCTCCACTTGCGAATAGAGTTTAAAGGACAGAATAGTGGTTGCGATCAGCACAAAGATAATGGTATTGCGCAACTGAGGGAGGGTGATGTGCCAGAACTGGTGCCACCGTCCAGCGCCATCAACCCTGGCAGCTTCGTACAACGATTCTGGGATTCCCTGCAAACCTGCCAGGTATACTACCATCTGGAAACCGACGCCCTGCCATATCGACAACAGCATGATCGCTGGTAGCGCCAGCTCTGGATTATTGAGCCAGTTATAGGGTCCCAGATGCCCAAAGCTGATCGTTTTGATGAACTCGTTGATCAGCCCCTGGCCTGGATTGTAGAGAAATGACCACAACACTGCCACGACCACAAGGGGGGTGACTATTGGACTGAAGTAAATCGTTCGGAACACGGCCATGCCGCGCATCTTCTGGTTGACCAGGACCGCCAGGAAGAGAGCCAGGCAGGTCTGAACAGGTACCATAACCAACCCGAACACGGAGTTGTTCAGTAAGGCTTGGTGGAGTGAGTCGTCTCCCAACATCTGTATGTAATTAACCAGCCCCACGAAATTCGTATGCAGGGGTCCTGAAACCAATCGTGCATTTGTGAGCGAGTAGTAGATGGCGATAAAGAAAGGGATAACCAGGAAGATCAGAAGCAGAATCATAGCAGGCGCGGCAAACGCCCAGGCAGTATAATGGTCCTTACGACGCCAACCAGGTTTATTGGGTCTCACACTTGTGCTGGTCGTGGTAGGCATCGGTATACTCCTAGGTTTCCTCTTGTGCTTACAATGGGGTTGTGGCAGACGCCACCGAGCAGAAGGTGATCTGGAAGGGTCACCACAAAGATCGCTCTACAACCCGGTTGGATAGCCCTGATTGACTTTGATGTCCTGATCTATCTCTTGTACTGCTTTGTCCAGCTCCTTCTTCACATTGGCACCGGCGGTGATATTAACCACTGCCTCGGCGAAAGCGGAGGTAATAGCGGGATAGGCAGGAGTAATTGGGCGCGGTTCCGCTATACCCATTTGGAGCTGCTGTACGAACACATAGAGCGGGCCATTCGGCGCATACAGCCTGGACTGGGCGATAATTGATTTGCGTGCAGGTATGGCCCCGTTCGCGTTGCTCATACGCGCTATCTCATTGGGCGACAGGAGGAAATTCAACACCTGCCAGGCCGCGTCAGGGGTTTTGCAGGACGAGGTGATGCCCCAGTTCCACGATCCCATGCCAGTTTTCGCACTCGTGCCCAGGTTCGGTGCTGGCAGCACGAGCAGGTTGCCTCCCAATGCCTGACTATAAGCTGGATAGACCCAGTGGCCGATCCAACTCATCGCGGACCTACCAGAGGTGAAATCGGTGTTGTCTGCTGGCAGGGGATTGCTGTATCCCTGCTT
>Ga0070706_100001950_pt1 | contig 21262 bp, 21 predicted proteins | sample KBSK5501metaG_FD_65476 | JGI IMG/M metagenome (GOLD analysis project Ga0070706, IMG submission 65476) | Corn, switchgrass and miscanthus rhizosphere microbial communities from Kellogg Biological Station, Michigan, USA - KBS K5-50-1 metaG | ecosystem: Host-associated > Plants > Roots >... | reverse complement strand
TGGTAGTCATTGGCGCTGCCGATCATGTTGAGCGAATTGGTCGGGTTGACGGCAATACTCGTCTCGTTGTGCGGTGCCGTGCCTTCGCAGTCGGTATTGACGTTGGCTGCCGATGAGGTGGTGGTAGCGCAAATCGGACTGGGCGGATTCTTGAAGTCCGCCTCTGAAAGCTTGCCATCCCCGCTGTCGAGGATGCTCTGAAGGAAGTTGGCCTTCTGCTGCGTGAACGGCTGCGCCTGCCCTGCCGCGTGCGCTCTGAGCGCGGCGGAACCCAGGATGCTATACACCCCGAGCATCACGACACAGAATGTGAGCAAGGTGGGAAGGAGAAATACGCGTACACGATGGAACATGGAAAACCTCCTGCTTTATCAACGCACTGAAAACCCTGTAAGATGGAGCCGTTGATGCTTGTACCTTATAGGTGAGTCTCTTGTCCCACGAGATGCGTCTCTCGTGGGTTGTCATATCCAATAGACCAGTTGTGGTTTTGGTTCATGTGCGACTATCCCCCGTGTGCTACAGTATAACACATGGAATTCCTACGTCTAGATGCGTAGGGTTGGCTATTGGACTGACACCCTGTTTTACCATTTTCTTGTTCATGAAGCCATTTACGAGCGATTTTTCACTGTGTTGAGACACATTATCTGGCAGGAACGCCAGGAAATGAGGCAGAATTGCAGTTATTCCCTTCATGAGCTTCACTTTGCAGTCCACAGAAAGGATGGCTCCATCGGGGCCACGATAGGTAAACGGGATGGGCGTAGTTCGGGAAGTTAGAGCTCTCAGGGAACTCGCGCGAACACCCACGCCATGCAGGAAGTCGAATGCTTTTGCCAGCACTCCTCCTTGCTCCTCGGGCTGGACTAGACAACATCCTGGTCAGGGCCGCCCCACCCAGTCTTACATACTGGCTTCACCAGTTACTCGGTGGCTCGTTGCTCGGCCTTGCGCAGGCGGCGACTGAGAACGGCCAGGAGGTCAAGCCCGACATCTGGGTCGCTGCGGAGGCTACGGCGCAGGAAACGGCGGAATTCCCATAGCGCCAGCTTAAGCACGGTGACCTCATCTACCGCCGTGACCGTGGCAGAGCGGGGCAAATCATCCAGGAGCGCCAACTCGCCAATGACATCCCCTACCCCTGCTGTCGCTAGGACTTCCTCCGCTCCATCAGGGCTGTTTTTCCGGGTGATGCGCACGGTCCCTTTGGTGAGAATATAGAGCCCTAACCCTTGTTCGCCTTGAGAGAGCAGCACCGAGCCTGGGCGATACGTGCTCTCCGAACAATGTGTTGCCAGGTCCTTTAACTCCTTCTTACGGAGGCCGGAAAAGAGTTCGACACGCGCTAAGGCATCCTCGTACATGGCTTGGAACCTCCTTTTTCGTTGCGTACTATGAGAGAGATCAGATGGGGTATGATCTACTGGACTTATTTTAGCACAGTTGATCCATCATTTTCATGGGTTTAGGTTTGTTTTGTTTTCTTGGAGCTGAGATTGACGCACAGATTGGATACCTGAATTGATACCCATAGCTGTCATTTTCGGCCTACTTTGCATCGTAGCTGATATGTTGTCCATAGGCAATGAAGGCAGCGGTGGCGGTTCGACCCTTTCGGGAAGAGATCCTTTTTATGGTGAAATGCCTTAGTGTTGGAAATTTCTCAATTACTACCGCAAGGCTGTTTGCGCCAAACTATGGCTCTTGGTCAATTTTGGTGATGGATGAGCTTATCAGGAAGACTTTATGACCAACGGCAGCTCAGAGGGTTGTTTAGAAAAGCACATCAGTTCATCGATTCACCAAATCTGGCCATGAGCCTATTATCAGTCAAACAACATATTGCGAAATCGACGGGCCATTGGCCGATAAATCGGCGGTGCGGGCATAAATGCGCCGCCTACGACATGGCCGGTTTTGGTCGTTAAAATTCAGTCTCCTGGTTCCACTACGGTGTGGGTTTTAACCTCATAATGGCGCGCGAGTGGCTCGACTTTGGAGAGAAGTTGCCTGGCTTCCGGGTCAAAAACAGGGATCGTATAGTCAGGCCCCGCAAAGGCTCGCACAGCCTCTTGTATGGTGGATCCTCCCTTCGAGGTCAATGCCAACGGCAGACGACTCATCCGCGAGAGCCGAGGAGGCGGATGAGGCAGGTTACCTGGCAGACCCGCGCAGGATATCTGACAAATGACAATGCTCAGGTTCCCTTTTCCACATAGCGCTTCAAAGCCAGGAGCATCCGCTCATTCTCCTGGCGAAACGAGGCGATGACGAAGGGCTGTGCCACTTTGAGCAGGCCATGGATGTGAAGCGTGAGATCGCGGTTCAGGCGTGTCATCTGTTCCACCGGCTCAAGGGTATGGCGAAGATGGATGTCTATGGTCCCGGTCAGCAAACGCTGCTTCACTTGCATGGGTTGATGGAAGGAGATACGCGCCGGCGGATCATACTCCGTGACCTCGCCGTGCCTCGTGCCAGCCGGTCCAGCATCAATATAGGTGGTTCCAAGACCGACCGGCAGAGGAGAGATCTGCGTGATCGCCCCAAACGCGTTGGAACCGGGGAGCCAGCGATCATAATGAGCGAGATCGGCGATCAGCGCAAAGACGGTTTCCGCAGACCCTTCGATGAGGGTGGTAAAGTGCAAATCGGGCATCCATTTCACCTTTCTGACAGAAAGTGTATCAAAGCGATGTTATGGCGTCAAGGGAGAATGATGACACTACTTGAGACGATCAGTCATGTGGGGTGCTTGTTCCATATTTCCCTCTCGCCACATCCTGCACAATTTCCCGAGCGGCACGCGCGCCCTCCCTGGCTGCGCCTTCCATAAAGCCCTGGAACTCGACCGAGCAATGTTCGCCCGCGAAGTAGATCGGCCCCTGGCGCACGCCCTCGTAGCCGCCGAAGTGAGTATACTGCCCGACACGCCAGCACGCGTAACTGCCCAGAAGATAGGGGTCGCCGGTGGGATAGCTCAACGCCGCCTTACCGGTATAGTGGGCGCTGATACCAGGGAAGACACGCTCCAATTGCTGCAGGCAGTTCTGGACATAGCGCTGGAGGTTTGGGGAGTCATCAGTCGTAGAATAGGCCGTCGATGGCGCAAATGCAGCTCCTCGGTGTCCGCTCGTATAATCGACAAGCAACCCACTTGAGCCGGTTTGACCACGGGAAGCATCCCACAGCGTCTGAATATCCAGGTCCGTGATGATAAAGTCGCTGTGAGCGCGGGGCCAGGGGCCATCCTCGTACCAGTAACGCATGTCGAACTGCAAGAACAGCTTGGAGATCGTGCCATAGCCAAGCTGCTCGATGGCAACTTGCTTCAGGGGATCAAATCCGGCCCGCTGGTAATCGACGCGGCGTAAGGTGCTGAACGGCAGGGTGAGAATCGCACAGTCGCACTGCACTTCCAATGAGCCACCGGCGGTGGCGAACGTCAAGGTGAGCGAAGCGTTGCTCTTTCGTTCGAGCGCCACCAGTTGATGGCGCAAGTGGATACAACCCTCCGGCAAACTGCGGGCAAGAGCCAGCGGCAGTTGCTCGTTCCCGCCCACGATTTTGCTGCTTCCTTGTATCGGCCTGGGAGTGGTCGAACCCCTCGACGGGACTAGCGAGCCAAACATGTAGACCAGGTTGAGAGAACTCTGCTCGCTTGTATCCAGGCCCAAGTAACCAGTACAGGCGTTATCCAGCAGATGACCCACAGGCGCATTGTGCCCACCCTCGACGTACTGCTCGATCCAATCATACACGCTCAGATGGTCGAGCCTGAACCCCTCCTGGGTAAAGCGGGCGTGGGTCGTGGGGAAACCAGCCTCCTGCGCCTGCTGCTGCAAGAGAGGAGCGAGCGCCTGGAAGTCCCCGGCCAGTTCTTCCGCACGATAATAGCGATTGCGGAAATACAGAACGATTCGGGTCTGGTCAGTTCTTCCGCCTCCCAGGTCAATCGTGCGAAGGCCGAAACGCTTGATCAACTGGTGCATGGTTTCATGGTCAGCGTCAATGAATTCCCCGCACCACTCGCTAACCATACCGTCCACCCAGGTGGTGGTATCAGAGTGCATGCGACCGCCGATGCGGTCGGACGCTTCGTAGATGCGACACGAGAGACCGGCGTCCTGCAAGGTGAGAGCTGCGTTGAGTCCCGCAATTCCCGCTCCGACGATAGCGATTTGGGTCATGTTTCTTCTCCTCTTCAGGTCACAAGAGCTGGATGCACGTCAGACACGAAGACGCTCTCACTGGTCCTGACGCTTGTTCTCCCGCTGGGAGAGGTCGAGGGCAACATAGGTCACGTTATCCCAGGCGTTGTGGATGCCGATGAACAGGAGCAGCACCGTTGCCGCGGCGATGACGAACAATGCCGGAGCCGGATGGCCTGGGAGCAGAAGCGCTGCGACGACGAGGGCAGTGTAGGAGACCAGCGGAAAGATCGTATGAAACAGCCAGTCTTCAAGCACCGGTTGATAGTCCGTCTGACGGCGCGCCCGCCGGAGTACGATGATCACGTAGGTCGCCCCCCAAAGAGCCGCAAGGCCGAGCAGCAGGCCAGCCTGCCAGAGCGCCTGCCAGGGTGCACTGAGAATCGCGGCGACCAGCAGCGCGGCGCCAAAATGCACGACGTTGGGTGTGCTGAAGACCGCAATCCCGCTACTCGGTGACGACGCGCGCACCCGCACCCCCGCGATCAAGGTCACCACCACGAACAGCAAGCCCGTCAGCGTCGCCGCGGCGGTGCCGATGATGCTGTAAAAGTTATGCCAGGTGGCAAGTGGCGACAGCAGTGCCTCTTGCATGATGGATCCTCCCTTCGAGGTCAAGGCCAACGGCCGATGGCTCATCCGCGAGAGCCGAGGAGGCGGATGAGGGACGATTGGGTGGCTTGAATCACAGAGCAACACCCGGCGTTGGTAAGGCTCACCCTGTGTTTCTGAGGAAGAAATGTCCTCGCTCTTCATCCTATCACATTGGTAATGTGACTGAGGGTAAAGCGATGCACAACGCTGTAAAGAAAAGTGCCTATTCCACAGTTGGATGTTTGCAGCGTAATGGGCTTGCAAAGACGGGTGATGCCATTATTGCACCACAAATCCTCAGCGTGCGGATCTGCCGCCTGTCCCGGAACTCTCACTTCCCCTTTTCGTGAGCTGCAAATGGACAGTTCAGGAACTCCGGCAGTTGGAGCGTATTTATAGGCAGTTGGTGAAAGAGCACTCATTGGGGAAACGTCTTGCTCCTATGTATGTTCCTTTAAGTGATATTGGGAAGTTTAATGCTGGTATAGCGCCATACCCCTATGCTTCGGATGGCAAATTTCATCGTGCCGGGTATTTTGACCTGAACGCCCTCACATGGTGGACAATTCAACATAAAGGCATAAGCCTGCTTGGGCACGAATACTCGACATCTTGTAACCTTGGTTGCTTTCATGTATTCTAATACAGGAGGTAAACTTGATGAAGGCATCAAGCCTGAAAGGAGTCGCACATGGCAGAGCAACCGGAAACAACACACCAGAGCAACGGGCTGAAAATCATTGGGGCCAGTTTTGGACGCACAGGGACGCTTTCCTTGAAACACGCGCTTGAAGAACTCGGCTACAGCCCCTGTTACCACATGTCAGAACTCTTTGACAAACCAGGTGTGGACGCACAATGGGACGCCATTGTCAGTGGAGAGCCTGCTGATTGGCACACAATTTTTAAGGGCTACCAGGCAACAGTAGATTGGCCCGCCTGCACTTTTTACAAAGAACTCATGCAACTCTATCCCGATGCAAAAGTGCTGCTTTCGGCGCGAGACCCCGAAAAGTGGTACGATAGCGTCGCCAACACCATTTATCGCGTTTCGCATCTAAATCCCGATCACGCTCGTACTACGCACGGCCATATGGTCCACACCCTCATCTGGCAAGGAACATTTGACAACAGATTCGAGGACAAAGAGTATGCCATCGCTGTTTTCCTCCGCCATATCCAGGAGGTCAAAAAGTATGTTCCGGCGGAAAAGCTGCTGGTCTACGAAGTGAAAGAAGGCTGGGAGCCACTGTGCGCCTTTTTAGGAGTGGCAGTACCGACAGGGAAACCATTCCCCCATGACAACGACCGCGCCAAATTCCTGGGCGACGCCATACGACAACAGCAACCACAATAACAGTTCACCAGGGGGGGCAAGTCCCACCCTGGCTCATACGCCACACCCTCTACTACTACAATTGTAATTGCACAGCCCTTCCGCTCTCCCAGCAGTCATGGTTCCCTTTAGTCTGATTAAGATGGAAAGGGCTTGTACTTCTCAGATGTGCTGGTGAGGTGAGAACTCCCCAGAAGTAAATCGTGAAAAGGAGATCTGATGATGCGCGCACAACTGTATTCCATTCAAGGACTTCTTACAGGACAGGTCAGCATCGTGGTCCGTCCACGAGGTGGTGACTGGTTGTTCGATGAGATCAAGGCCCTTCGTGAGGCTGGTGTTGACATCCTGGTTTCTCTGCTGACTTCCACTGAAGTGAGCGAGTTCGACCTTGCAGAGGAAGCTGCGTTCTGCCGTGATCAGGGAATCACCTACCTTTCCTTCCCGATCCCTGATCGCAGTGTTCCTCCATTTTCTGCCAGTACGTTTGCCTTCCTGGAGCAGGTAAACGTCCATCTTTCTGCAGGAAAGCATGTCGCTTTGCATTGTCGTCAGGGACTCGGCAGAGCTGTTCTCATGGCCGCAAGCCTTCTGGTGTTCACCGGGTTTTCTCCAGACCAGGCGTTTGACCGGCTGAGCAAGGCCAGGGGATACCCGGTGCCGGAGACAGAGGAGCAACGGGCATGGGTGGTGGCTTTCTCCCATTTCACACGCCAAACCCGGTCTACCTCACACTGATCATTGCTATGTTTTTGCATGCTGGATGGCTACACATCGGCGGCAATATGCTCTTCCTCTACATCTTTGAGGACAACGTAGAAGACCGCATGGGACACATCCCTTATTTACATGACTCTCAATACAGAAAGCCATCCCCAAAAAATATGTATTGACTACGTAGACTCTACAGGTTGTAGGCTACACCGAATTTCGTTGTTGTTTATCATGCTCAGTGAAATGGAGGACATTATGAGCGGCAGTGGTGAATGGATGCTGTATTATGATTGGGGCTGTTCAGGAACCTACGGCAATGCCCCGATCACATTCAACAGTGATGGGACGTTCAATTCGTCCCCGTACACCGGCAAGTGGTATGAAAATGAGGGCAAGATTATATGGCGCTTCGATACCGCGCCAAACACTGCGTACAGCGGCGATCAAGTTGATCTGACAATGGTAGGCATCAGTTCTACGTTCGCTGGACTGAACGGCTGCTGGTATGCCCGGCCTCTCGCGGGCCTGGAAAAATCATCACCCGTCAGCAAGCAGGGGATTGATGTCTCAGGCAAGAGGGTCGGCTCAGGCTAACCCAGATCGCGAGTTGACAGCTTTCCTCGATACCCGCATCTTCATGAAAAGTGATCACCGGGCTATGTTGGCGCGGTGATCGCTCCTGGAATGAACTGACGGGTAGGAACGGTGAGGCAAAATTTACTTTTCCTGCTACTTACAGGAGACGAACTTGCAGGATCGAGGTCTCTTTGAGTTGGCTTACTGCTAAGTAGCCGTTAAGAAATAACTTCCGGGTGGACGTGTGAGCCAGGCACAACATTTCCTGCTCGGAGGTTGGGGCCACTGCCCATGACGCTGCTCATCACGCTTTCATGACGCTTTCTCCTTATACTCGTACCAGAGAGGGCGAGGCGCCTCAGTTGGGCATGGCCTGCAACCTGCTGACCGGGCCATTGCGTGAGGAAATGCCATCGCAAAAGCTTTACAAGATGAGGAGATAGTAATCATGTTAGGGTGTGGGTGTCTATTTGCACTGGGTTCAGCTTTTTTTCCCCGGCTGGCTTTGCTCTTTGTCTGGCTGTTTACCCCGTTAGTAAACCGCGCATTTCATTTCGCATTTATCTTGCCGCTGCTGGGGATCATCTTCCTCCCGTTTACGACCTTGATGTATGTGTTGGCTTACAATCCGCTGGCCGGCGTGACCGGTTGGGGGTGGTTCTGGGTGATCCTGGGCTTCTTGCTTGACCTCTCATCGTATTCCAGCGGCGCGTATGCCAATCGCAATCGCATCCCTGGATACAGCTAGCATGGCCGCACCACCACCCCTCGCCCCTGTAAATACTCTTTCACCTCGCGCACACGCAGCGTTCCAAAATGAAAAATCGACGCCGCCAGCACTGCATCCGCTCCGCCAACCGTCAGCCCTTCGTAGAAATGCTCTAAAGCGCCTACCCCTCCAGAGGCGATGACGGGTACAGAGACAGCCAGGGAAACCAGCGCATTGAGCGCGAGATCGTATCCCTGCTGCGTTCCATCCCGATCCATACTCGTGAGCAGGATTTCTCCTGCACCGAGGGCCACACCATACTGCGCCCACTCCACGACATCTTTGCCCGTGGGAGTGCGGCCGCCATGAATGAATACTTCGTATCCGCCTGGCATTGCAGGATTGGCCCTGGCATCGATAGCCAGCACAATACATTGCGCTCCAAACTGCTCAGCCCCGGCGCGGATCAGTTCAGGCTTTTGAACCGCCGCCGTATTCACCGAAATCTTATCGGCCCCCGCTCCTAACGTCGCGCGTATGTCTTCAACGCTGCGTATGCCGCCGCCAACCGTCACCGGAATAAATACCTGTTCAGCCGTGCGCCGTACCACGTCGAGCATAGTGGCACGCTGCTCATAGGAGGCGGTGATATCCAGGAAGACCAGTTCGTCAGCGCCTTCTTGATTATAGAACCCGGCCAGTTCCACAGGATCACCGGCATCGCGCAGGTTGACAAAATTGACACCCTTCACGACGCGCCCCGCCGCCACGTCGAGACATGGAATGATGCGCTTTGTCAGCATACTTTCACCTCTCGATTTCCTGGATTGCTGTGACCAGGTCTACAGCGCCTGTATAGAGCGCCTTCCCAACAATCGCTCCCTCGATCCCAAGCGCCGCCAGGGAGTGCAACTCCGCTAGCGAGCTAACCCCGCCGGAGGCGATCAGCGGGCATGAGATAACCTGTTGCATCTCCCTCAGCGCGTCCAGATTCGGCCCTTTCAGCGCACCATCGCGCGCAATATCGGTATAAATGAATCGTTGTACTCCGCTCTTGCTTAGCTCGACTGCCAGCGAGGTTACCTGTACCTGCGAAGTCTCGCGCCACCCGGCAATAGCCACCAGGCCAGCGCGTGCATCCAGCCCCACGGCTATACGCTCACCCCAACTTGCCAGTGCTTCCTGCAGCAATGCGCGATCGGTCAGCGCCACGGTACCAAGTATAATCCTGTCTATACCCAGGTCAAACATGTGCTGGATGTGAACGAGCGAGCGCATGCCGCCGCCCAGTTCTATACGCAGCGCTGTACTCTCACGCATCCTCCTGATCACTTCGACGTTGACAGGCTGGCCCGCTGCTGCTCCGTCCAGGTCAACCACGTGCAGCCAGCTTGCCCCTGCCGACTGCCAGCGCCGTGCAACCTGGACAGGGTCGGCATCATAGCTCGTGACACGGTTATAGTCGCCCTGGTAGAGGCGTACGCACTGACCGCTCTTGATATCAATGGCCGGGAGAATGATCATGTATTTACCCACTTCACAAAATTTTTAAGCAGGTGCAGCCCGACTGTTCCGCTTTTCTCAGGATGAAACTGCGTGCCCCAGATACGCGCCGCGACAATCACGCTGCAATACGGTGAGCCATAATCGGTGACCGCTGCCACTCCTTGTTGATCCAGCGGCTCGACATAGTAGGAATGGGCGAAATAGAAATAAGCGTCCGCCGGAATACCGGCAAAGATCGGTAATCCCGCGTGCAGTGGCCATACCTGGTTCCAGCCCATGTGCGGGATCTTTGGCCCGTGCGGAATACGCCGCACCTCACCGCGAAAGAGGCCCAATCCATCTACTTCACCTTCGGCGTGATGGTCCGCGAGCAATTGCATGCCCAGGCAGATACCGAGAAAAGGCTTCCCCTGCTGCGTTGCCTGGCGAATAGCATCATCTAATCCCTGCTGCCTCATGCGCGCCATAGCTGCCCCACCCGAGCCAACTCCCGGCAGCACTACCGCCTGTGCCCTGGCAACGACTGCCCGATCACCGGTCACCTGCACTACTGCACCAACATGTTCCAGCGCCTTCTCAATGCTACGAATATTGCCCGCCCCATAATCAATAATAGCAATCATATCTCGATCCTCCAGGCCTCTATGCCGCTGTTGCCCATCTCTACTGCCTGCGAAAGTCCCAGCCACGTGATGGCAGCGGGCATACGCTCCCTATCAAGTAGATTGATCGTCAACAATGCACAGCACATCAAGGCTAAGCGCATCATCTCCGGCCAATCAGCAGACAGCGCCTCCTGCGAACGCAACTCCTCGATAAGAGGCGTCAGGAGATGCTCTATCTTTGTTTGCACTATCGCCCGGCGTACAGGAGTCAGCGTATAGTTGTGTTCAACGTTGAGCATCATTTCGTGCCTTGAGACAGACAATTGCAGGCCGCGGGCAATATCCTGCGGAAAATACATCCACGTCGCAAACACGTTATGAAACAGCGGTTTGATCACATCCAACAGTGGCGAATGCCGACCCGCGAACGCCGGATCAAAATACAAATAGCGCAGCCCGGCGTCCTTATGCCCCGTGGACTCCAGGAACACATTGCCGAAGTGAGCATCGCCATGTCCGATGATTGTCACAGCGGCCCGTACTGGATTGAGCACGACCTTCGCACGTTCCACCAGCTCATGCAGCGTTCTCCGCTGCGGAACCCCGTTGATGACCCAATGATAGGTCAATAGTTCATCGAAGGGTATAGCAACTTCCCCGGTTGCGTTACTGCCGGGCAACGGGACAGTTTTCCCTGCGTAGAAGCTTTTAAAACGACCACCTGCCAGGCGATGCCAGAAAAGTTGATGGATGGGCGCACGCGCATGCTCCTCCTCCGGACTGAACGCGAGCGTTGAGCGGTAGATATCGCGCAGTCGCCTGCACTCCTGCTTTTCAGCCAGCACAAGCGTCTCAATATTGATTTCACTCGCGCCGCCTGTCTCGACTGCACGCACGAGGTCGAACATGACAGGCCATCTCACCACCGGGTAGATAACCATCTGGCGCCCTTCTTCGTGCAAGGTTCGTAGGGGCCTGACGATGTTGTAACCCGCCTCGTACAGCAAGGCAGCGTTGTAGTATTCTTCAATTACCCCTTGCTCCTCGACGTGTGTTTTAAAGAAAAATTCCTCGCCGTCACTGCGATAAAAGCCATTGAACGAGTTCAACGACACAGCCCTGGGGGTCAAGCTAACGCTCTCCACTGCCAGGTTCATATGGCGGGCAAACCAGCGTCGCAGTAGTCGCTCCGCTTTCTCTCGTTCGCTGAACTGCAGGCGCTGGATGGTAGCAAGACTATCAATACTCGCTAACAGCGCAGGCAGTTTCGTTATGTCTTCGATAGTAAAATCAGGCTTGCTTTGTGCAAGCAGGTCTCGCGCTTCGGGTGTACGCGCTCCCGTCAACACGGCTACGGTGAGTGCTCCTGCCGCCCTCCCGCCCAAAATGTCGCTCGTGGAATCTCCAATAACTACGAAATCCTGGCCATGTACAGGCGCAGCATTCGCGATGGATGAGAGTGTGTCATTGGCAAGGGGTGCCACTACATTTTCATTGAATTTGGCTCGCAGATCGGTGTCTGCTGCTACAAGGAACGGAAATGGGTGCGGTTTGCTCAAAAGTGTCTGGTCGCCGTGGGCACGCAGCCAGGCTTCAGCGCGCTCTACATGGTCATAGGTTGAGATGCGCTGCTCATCGAAGTATTCAAGCAAGCCGTACATTTTGAGCGGATACACAGCCTCCTGGTGTACCCGCCCGGTAGCAAAGCCCAGTACATACCCGTGTTGGCGCAGCGACTCGAGCGTGCTGCGTATCTGTTCCACGGGTAAGAGCGGCTGCTCGAAGTGTATGCAACCGGGCTTGCCTGCTTGTGCCGGACTATGGCCATAAGTCTCCGTATAGAGTTCATCTCCCAGGTACCACTCTTGAAAGACATCCCGGCAGAATGCCCAGAAAGGACTGAGACGCGAAAAAACACCTTCGATGGGGTAGCCGAGCACTTCACTTGCGTAAGCGTCAAGGCGGTTGATAAGCTCCAGGCCAATGTAACCACGAAAGACGGGAGCCTCGAAGAATTGGGCGCTCACCAGGGACGTTCCTGTATTAAGTACCTGCTCCTTCATACCTGCAATCTGCTCCCTGAAAGCAGCAATCCAGCCGGCTTCCCACGGTTGAGGCGGGAGTAGCTGCGCCGGTATTCCATCTCGGAGCATCTTTTTCAAGCGCCCAAGCAAGTCGATCAAATGCAGGCAGACCGTAGCATAGCAGGTATCCCAGTTGGAATTGATTGCACGAGCCTTGAGCGTGAGGATTTCTGTTTCTGGAAAGATGGCCCGGCTTACGCGGCGGCTCTCCCTGGCAGTAGTAGCCGGGTGGTATTCACTGCCCGCTCCGAGTCCCCAATAGCGTGGACTGTACATCAGTTCATGCAGCGTCAAACCTGCTGCGTCCCAGTAGGCTTCCTCGCTTGTGATCACGCCGTCGAGGTCAAAAATGATGAGGTTGCTCATTGCATCCTCTTCAATCGCTCGCGCAGACTACGCACACTAACGGCTTCTCCAGCAAAGCGGTAGGTCAGCGGTGTAATGTTGATATGCGCTGCACCCGCGCTGCGTAAGGTTGCAACGATTTCTAGCAACTCGGAAGCCGACCCGCCTACATCTACCACTCCTGTGAGCGTATACGAACGTGGGCCCGCTTTATGCAGCCCTTCGCTATTCGCAATCTGAAACTCCAGACTCGAAACCAGCGCCTGCAAACGCTGGTTGAGCCTGGCGCAGATATGCTGCATCTCGTCAGCGCTCTCGGCCTGCATGGAAGCAGTGAGCATAGACCGGTTCCGGGCCTGCATACGCGCCTCGATGAGTTCTAGCAGCATCGAGGCGATGCGTAGTCCCCGCTCATCCTGGCGCAAGAGAGGTGCGTTGGCAATCAAACAGGCTTGCGAACGTAACACGACACCATCATCTAACAGCTTTAAGTGATTTTCGCGCAAGGTCGTGCCCGTTTCGGTAAGGTCAACGATCAAGTCTGCGGTGTCCGTTAAGGGCGCGGCCTCTAACGCTCCATGTGGGGAGATAATCTTACAGTGGGTAATACCATGCCTACGCAGGAACTGTCCCGTCAGCGCTGGATACTTGGTTGCAATGCGTAAACCGCGCCTCTTATGCGCAGCGTAGTAGCCTGCCAGGTGCCAGAGGTCAGCGCACGTGCTTACATCGATCCAGGTCTCCGGTACGGCCACGACGAGACTACATTTTCCATATCCCAGGTCGCGCTCCAGCACGATCAGATCGTCATCGTCACTTTCTTCTTCGCCCTCTTCATCCCCACTGCCACGGTGCTCGGCCAGGATATCGTAACCGGTAATACCCAGTGTGGCATCCCCGTCCTGCACCAGCGCTGGTATATCGGCGGCACGTTGGAAGACCACCTCTAAATCTCGCATGCTGCTAATGCCTGCCAGGTACTGGCGTGGATTGCTGCGGTTGACCTTCAAACCGCATTCGCTGAGAAACGCCAGCGTTCCCGACTCTAATGTCCCTTTCCCTGGTAGGGCTAAACGAATTGCGCGTTCTGCATTCACTTGCTTTGCTCCTCCCCAGCGATCCTGCGCTCGACAGATTCGCTACCCAGAACTTCTTCTGTTCCGGTCGCGAGATCTCTCAGTGTGACCATGTTGGCCTGCTGCTCATCCTCACCCACAATCAGCGCAAACCGCATCTGTTTCTTCGCTGCTACCCTGAGTCCAGCACCGACGCCGTGCCCGCTTACATCGACCTCTACCCGTACTCCAGCCGTACGCACAAGACGCGCCACCTGCAAAGCATAGCGCAAGTCCTGGTCGCTAACAGGAATGACCAGCGCCCTGGTCGTTGCCTCCGTGGGGGGTTCGCTTGTGGGCACGCGTGGGAGCAGGCGTTCGACCCCGAAGGTAAAGCCACAGGCGTTGACATCACGCGTGCTCCCAACTGCGCGCATCAGGCGATCATAACGACCTCCTCCACAGAGCTGGGCGTCAAAACCATCTTCATCCTGGGCGTGTATCTCGAAGACCAATCCGGTATAATAGCTGACGCCGCGCCCAAGCGCCAGGTTAAGTAGCATCTGCTGGCGTGGTACCCCGCTCTGCTCGATCATCGTCACAAGTTGCTCGAGTTCCGTCAGTGGCGTGGGATCAAGTTCATAGCGTCCCAGGAGATCGCGTAACGCATCAAAGACCCCCGGAGGCGGGCCCGAGATAGCGTGCAGCATACGCAAAAACTCCAGCGCATCTAAAATCTGCCTGCGTTGCTCGCCGCGCTCCATCTTCCAGAGAAACCGCTCCACGATTTCATGCCGTGCATCATCGTCACCAAAGCTGATGCTGATGCCGCTCAACAAAGGCGCAATCAAATTTGCCTCCACCTCTGACATCGATCCGCTATACACGGCATCTCCGGTTGCTTGATTCTCAGGATACAGGGCCTCGAGACGAGCCCGGGCGATCTGTTCACCTTCGGCAGAACGACTGATCTGTTCCATCAGGCTGAGCAGTAAACGAGCGGCATGATCATCGAGGTGCAGGCGATTGATGAAGCCGCTGGCAACTCCGATATGTCCCAGTTCTAATTTATATGCCGTGATACGCAATTCATTGAGTGCATCGCATACCAGTTGCAGGATTTCAGCATCAGCAGCCATAGCCTGGCCGCCGAATAACTCGATGCCAAGTTGCGTGTGCTGGCGATAACGACCGCGCCCGGGCGCTTCATAGCGAAAGACCGGCCCGGCATACTGGAAGCGTAATGGCAGAGGCTGCCGCTGGTAATGATCGAGATAGAGGCGGCAGATAGACGCGGTGTATTCTGGGCGCAGGCACAGGTCGCGATGATGCAGGCGAAAGGTATAAAGGTTTTGCCACAATTCCTGCCCAAAGCTCATCTGGAAGAGATCGCTCTGTTCCAGTACTGGCGAATCGACAGGATCATATCCTGCCTGTGCCAGGAACGTGCTCAGGCGATCTATTAGCCGGTGTTGTTGCTGGTACGCACCTGGTAAAAGATCGTGCATACCACGCAAGCGCTCAATACGCTTCTTCATGGTCCTCTATTACTATTGCTGTGAATAAGTTTTCCTGATTATGAGTTTTACCAACCAAAAGCGGTAATACTCCGTAGGCGCACAATTTATTGGCGCATCACCGATTTATCAGCCAATGGCCCGTCGATGCGCTCCCCAGGCCGATAAATCGGCGATGTGCACGATAAATCGGCACCTACGACATGACCGGTTTTGGTCGTTAAAGTTCATTATTCGGTGATCAGCTTCCGTCCGATGGCTAAAGAAACTGACTGCACCTGCGGCATCAAGCTCTTGAACTGATCGAGCGTCAGCGATTGCGCCCCGTCTTTCAACGCCTCGTCGGGGTTGGGGTGTACCTCGACCAGCAGACCATCAGCGCCTGCAGCGACCGAGGCCAGCGACATGGCGCTTACCAGGTCACGGTGCCCGGTCCCCTGGCTGGGGTCGGCGATGATCGGCAGGTGCGAGAGCCGTTTGATCACCGGAATAGCGCTGATATCCATCGTATTGCGCGTCGTCTTCTCAAAGGTACGTATACCGCGTTCGCATAAGATCACCCTGGAATTTCCCTGCGAGAGCACGTATTCTGCTGCCAGCAGCCACTCTTCGATGGTAGACGACATCCCGCGTTTGAGCAACACTGGTTTCTCAGCACGCCCCACCTCGTCGAGTAGCATATAGTTTTGCATGTTGCGTGTGCCGATTTGCAGGATATCGGCGTACTCGCAGACCATTTCCACGTCTGTAGGGGTCATGACCTCGGTAATGATCGCCAGGCCAAACTCATCGCGCGCCTTCGCGAGCAGCTTGAGCCCGTCTTCACCCATGCCACGGAAGCCATAGGGAGAAGTGGATGGTTTGAAGGCTCCGCCGCGCAGGATCACCGCCCCCTCTTTTCTGACCGCCTCAGCTGTAGTCATCAACTGCTTTTCGCTCTCGACGGTACATGGTCCTGCCATCATTACCACGGCAGTATCGCCAATGCGTACCACTCCCTCGGAGGCGCATGGCGCTGAAATCTCGATAACCGTGTTCGCGGGGTGAAATTCGCGGCTGGCTAACTTATAGGGTTTGGAGACTGCAATCACCTGCTCTACACATGGCAGGCACTCCAGCGCTCCCCCGATTACCGGATTGACGCCACCGGCGGTACTGCGGGTACCGGAGGGACCGACTTCGCCCAGAACGCCGATAATCGTGCGTTCAACACCTTGAGAAAGATGACCACTCAGCCCATGATCTCTGAGGAAGGTCAGCACGTGCTCGATAGCTTCGTCACCGCAATGCTGTTGCATGACGACAATCATAAAATTACTCCTTTATGCCAACAAAAGTCTTGTGAATAGCTTTCTTTGCTAGTGGACAGGCTTACCCTGACGCCATCGTCATGACTGCCTGCTTCATTTGAAGGGCTATATTCCAATTGTAAAAGATATAAGCAAAGATGGCAAACTTCCTGTTAGGTTGCTTATGCAAGTTACCTCGTAAATCGGGATGTCGGAACAGCCACCGAGGGCCGATAATGAGTTTTACCAACCAAGATCGGTAATACCCCGTAGGTGCCGATTTATCGGCCCAAGGGCCCGTCGATGCGCTCCCCAGGCCGATAAATCGGCGGTGTGCACGATAAATCGGCACCTACGGTGGCCGGGGTATTTGCTTAAAACCCATTAGGCCATCTCCAAGAAGTTCCTTAGCAACTCTTTCCCTACCGGAGTCATGATCGATTCGGGGTGGAACTGCACCCCCTGGACCGGGTGGGTGCGGTGCCGCAGGCCCATGATCAACCCGTCTGCAGTCTCGGCGGTAATCTCCAGCCTGGACGGGAGGCTAGAGCGCTCGACAATCAGGCTGTGATAACGGTTTGCTTCAAAAGGGAGAGGAAGATTGCGAAATACTCCTTCTCGCCGGTGGTAGATCATCGAGGTCTTACCGTGCATCGGCTGTGGCGCCCGCACAACCCGGCCGCCATATACCTGGCCAACGGCCTGGTGTCCGAGGCACACCCCTAATGTGGGTATATGTGGCCCGAAGGTTGCTATCACATCGCACGACAGTCCCGCTTCGTCGGGTGTGCAGGGTCCGGGTGAAATAACGATGCGCTCCGGCTGCATGCTCTCGATCTCATCCAGGCTCACCTGGTCGTTACGGCGCACCTGTACGTCTTGCCCCAGCTCTGCCAGGTACTGGTACAGGTTGTAGGTGAAGCTGTCGTAGTTATCCAGTAGTAACAGCATAGCTACCTCTTCTTTCTGCTGCCATCTTTTCGGCCTCGTCCAGGGCACGCAGCAATGCCCTGGCCTTGTTCAAACTCTCCTGGTACTCCTCGGCAGGGTCGGAATCGGCAACGATTCCTCCGCCGGCCTGAATGTAGGCTCGCCCGTTTTGCATAACCATCGTACGCAGGGCGATAGCCGTGTCAAGGTTCCCCGAGTAGCTGAAATAGCCAACCGCTCCTGCATAGACGCCTCGCTGTTCGCCTTCTAACTCGCTAATGATCTCCATCGCGCGAATTTTCGGCGCTCCCGACACAGTGCCCGCCGGAAAGCCTGCACGCAGCGCCTCGTAAGGGCTGACATTAGGTCGCAGCCGGCCGGTGACGTTAGAGACCAGGTGCATCACGTGCGAATAGCGCTCAATCTCCATGAACTGGTTTACCTGCACGCTCCCAGGCAGGCTTACGCGTCCTACGTCGTTGCGGCCAAGATCAACCAGCATGACGTGCTCGGCACGTTCCTTGGGATCATGTTGCAATTCCTCGGCCAGCTTCTGATCGCTCTGCTGATCTGCCCCGCGCCGCCGCGTACCTGCGATCGGGTGGATGGTCACTTGACCATCTTCCACGCGCACCAGCAATTCCGGTGATGCGCCGATGATATGAAAGTCCGCTAAATCGAGAAAGAACATATAAGGCGAGGGGTTGATGGCACGTAGTGCCCGGTAGACGGTAAACGGCGCTGCGTTGACGTGCCTGCTCAGTCGCTGTGAGAGCACAACCTGGAAGATATCGCCGGCGCGGATATATTCCAGCCCACGTTGGACCATCGTCTCGAATTCTCCGGGTGTGCGGTTTGAGACAACCTGTGAGGCGCCTGCATCCTCGCCAGGGACGGGCTCGCCGGGTAATGATGGCGTCCCTTGCTGCAATCGTCGCTGCACATCATCGAGAACTCCCAGCACGCGCCGGTATTCTGCATCGAGGTCGGGCGCATCCAGGTGCAGGTGTGTGACAATCCTGACACGATGTTTGAGGTGGTCGAAGACTACTACCGTCTCTGTAAAGCAGAAGACGGCTAGCGGTAATCCGAGTACGTCCTTCTGCGGTACAGGTATACGCTCGAAGCGCGCCACTGTCTCGTACGCCAGGTACCCTACCGCCCCTCCGTGAAAGCGCGGCAATCCGTCAGGGATGGTATCCTCAGGTGCGATCAGGCGATACTGGCCCAGCTCGGCCTCAATCAATTCCAGCGGGTCATGACAGGGGATCTCTTCGAAAATGGGGGTAGTTGACGCTGGTGCGCTAGATCCATGTTGCATCCTGTGCAGCGTCGCGCTTTCACCTCGCTGAGTTACTACCAGGTACGGGTCAACGCCAATAAATGAATAGCGTGCAATGCGCTCCCCACCCTCGACGCTCTCCAGCAGAAAGGTATACGCTCCGCGTGCAATTTTGCAGTAGGCCGATACGGGTGTCTCCATATCGGCCAGTATGTCGCGGCACACTGGCAGTAAGGGCCTTCTACCATCGCCCTTTTTCGCGGCTTCCGTGTCGCGCAGTTGCCTGGCCTCATCCAATGTTGGATAGTAACTCATTTCAACTTACCTCCATTTGAGAACAATAAAAAACGCCGCTCTTCCCAAACAAGGGACGAGAGGCGTGATGCTTTCGTGGTGCCACCCTGATTCAGATTATCGTCTATCCTCTCAAGCCCTGTCTAAGGGCTGAGAAAAGCAGATAATCCCTTTTGCCGGATACGCTCAAACGCTTGATGGCGTCGTATTTATATCCTGTCCTCGATAACGGGGGACATTCCGCAGAAGACTACTGGTGCAGTCTGACCGCACTGTTCGTACTCTGGCTTACAGGCCCATTCTATGACTGCTTTGGGCCGGTTCCCACCTGTCCCGGCTCTCTGTGACCGCTGCCGCGTCATATACTCTTCCTGTTCGATGCTTTCAACTATTCAGTTGTCTGACATGAGTATAGTTCCAAAACGTATGGCGTCCATAAAACGTCACATGTTTTGTTTGATTTAGACGGGTATCGCTAACCGTAAGGGCTGAACTACATAGGCAGCTAGTCCCTTTGCATCTGCATGGGCATATGCATCAGGCTTACGTTTGCGTAAAATGTTGTAGCGGTAGTTTGTGGACGAGGGTCAAGCTGAACTGTAAAGCGCGATGGCCTGCCCGCGCTCAAGCCATTGGAGTAGCACCTGCAACGCAGGAGGTGGGGGCTGTGGCGACCAGCCGCTCCAATAGCGCCGCAGCATGATCCAGGGCTCCAACCATCCGAGCACTGCCCGCAACGCCAGCGGCCAGGATACGCGTGGCCGCTCCCCTTTTTCCTCGCTGATTTTTTCCCCGGTTCCCGCTGCATCAGCAGGAACGCTGATGTGGAGGGGAACTTCTGGCTCCGATGGCGCTTTCGCCTCTTGCGTCGCGCTGGCAGAAGGGTGAGAGGCATGATACCAGCAAAAGGAGAAGGCACACCAGACTAACTGCCAGTGCCGCCGGATGGCCTTGTCGCTTCTCACGTGATACTGGGACCAGCAAAGCCGCGTGTTTGACGTGTTTGTAGCTCTGCTCGACCCACATGCGCAGCCCGTACAACCGCATCGCCTCTTCCAGGCTGGCTGGAGGGAACGGTGGTTCGGATCCTAGGCGCTCGGTTGGCGCAGGCAGGTTGGTCACCAGGTACCAGGTGGAGAGGTCGGGCAGGCTCTCGGGATCCCGATCGGTCCCCATTGGATGATTCTCTGGCCGTTCGATGCCAAGGCTGCTGGGCTTAGCACCGTGATGCGGGACGCTGGCGCGATGGTGATGTTCGCCGGCACGCCGTACGCCCATCTGCACATTTGTGGCTCACCTTGGGATGGCAATGAATACCACCCCGGTGACCGCGGGGTGTGGACCATGACCTATGCCCGGCCTTAGTGGTAAATAGTGTGCATGTTGGCGCTTGACCACTCCGGGTACTGGTGGCGCAGTGGTCAAGAGCCAGATTTCAGGGCATTTACCAGCAGCAGAGCCGTTCCTCACTCCAAGGCGAATTTCGCTGTTCATGGTGCTTTCATGACGCTTGTACCTTACACTAGGAGGAGGCGAGGGCGAGGGGCATGAACTGGGCTATGGAGGAAGGAAACGCTCTCGCAGAGCTCGCTCTCGCCCCGTGGAAGCCTCACGTGAGCGCCTGGAACGGGCATGGCCAGGCACCTCAGCCCAACGGACAGCAGGTTCGCGCATCCCGTGGGAGAAGAGGGACTGGTTGCAACTGATATGCAAACCCAAAGGAGGACGAGATGACTACCTTCCAAGCAGACCGAGCGGAGACGCAGTACATCGACGCACCTAACGCACGCTTCGCCTACCGGCGCCTGGATCCGCCTGTACATCCCAGCTGATCGGGTAGGCCACTACGACATGCCTGGCTGGACCGCCAATGGCATCGAACCGTGGGGACTGCAGATGGACCCGATAGGGGCCGATGGCAACCTCAACTACAAAGGGTTTTTCAATCTGCTGCTGGGCCTGTACCGCTGCGTGAGTGGGGACAGCAAATGGAGCCGGCCTTTCACCATCATTGGTGATGGAGCCAACACCTTCACCTACACCCACAGCAGCATCAACCACCTGCTGACACGGCAGTGGGCCGCCCGCCAGCAGGGATGCCACTGTGAGAACACCAAGATCTGGCCGTATTGACTGACTGGCTCTGGCCTCGGTCTGAGGCTGCACGATCTGCTCTCCCAGACGGACACCCACTGGGTCTTCGACCGCTGGTGGA